>Ga0268261_10004013_pt1 | contig 10948 bp, 1 predicted proteins | sample TergutNc150P1_FD_190353 | JGI IMG/M metagenome (GOLD analysis project Ga0268261, IMG submission 190353) | Nasutitermes corniger P1 segment gut microbial community from laboratory colony in Florida, USA - Nc150 P1 (SPAdes) (version 2) | ecosystem: Host-associated > Arthropoda: Insects > Digestive...
AACAGTAGGCTTTAATTTAAAGACCCAGTCCGTACCGCGCTGTAAACACTTTTCATCTCGGTTATAAAAGCCAATCAGTTTATGCTGTAAGTGGCACAAGTCGCTGTTTGTTCTCAGATAAATACAAAACACATAAATGCAGTGTGGGCAGAACGTAAAATTGTTGAATGTTAAACTGTTGGTGCATCACGTGACCAGTAGGCTTTAAAAGGTTAATACCCCATGTTTCTTCTTTACAGAAGTGCAGTACTTCGTGGCCTCCCGGTGAACAATTCAGCAGGCTGTGCACAACATGGCATCATGTAATGGTGCCCACCCATCTACCTCTGCTATGTGTTCCTCATCGTTCAACGTAGGTCTCCCAAACAATGCCTCGCTCAGACAAGGCGGATTTGGTACTGATAATATTGACAGCCTTTCTGCCTTTGGTTATGGTACCGAGGACAGAGCTTTTGGCCCTCTGTCAATACCTGTGTGTGGAATGTGTGTTAGTGGCCAGCCTGGAACCTCAAGATGCCAAGACTGCAGTAAGATTGTCTGTAACAACTGTTATACTCTTCACATCTCACAGTACGCTAATCATCATGTTACAAACCTTGCAGACATCCCAAATATTCAGTCCTTACTATATCCATCACCCAGTTTTAGCCTTGGGAGTGTTCACAATGGACACGATAACGACAGTCCTTTGTCAATATTGTGTGACAAGCACAGAGAAGAGGCTTTCCTGTTCTGCCTGACCTGCAAGGTTTTAGCTTGCAGAGACTGCTCCTTGCAACATGGACTACTGCATTCGGTCATATCACTGCCAGAATACATTCAGTTTGTCAGGGACGAAATTGAGAGATTATTGGAGGAGGCAGAGCGTGGAATAACAATTATGTGCACACGATACGATAAGTTTTCTGAGATGATAAGGCAAATGGAGGAAAATGAGAAACATGCGGCTGGGAGGATTTTAGATACAGCAAAACATATCAAGATGTTGGTAGACAACAGGGCACGTCAACTCATTTCTGATGAGAACAAATCGAACGCAAAAAAGAAGAGTTCCATCTTACGTCACCTGAAAATGGTATGTGAGAACAGATCCGAATTACAGAACATGGTGAAACAGCTGACACATGTCCAGAATACCCGCAAACCATTTGATCTACTCAGTGCATACAATGAGTTCTCTGTCAGGCTGAAGAAAATGCAGAAGTCCGCATCTGACACCTTTGTATGTGAACACGATGAGGTCCAGTTTTACATACCAGACAGAACGCTCTTTACTGCCGTAGCAAACTTTGGGGTTCTGTGCAATTTAGGGTGTGCGTGTCGTACCGTTGCTCTAGGAAGAGCAAAGGCCCGCGCTCGATCTGGTAGTCCTAACGTGCTGCATGTAAACGTACGTGATCACAAGGGAAATCTTTGCTTGCAGACACCCGAGACGACCGCACCTACAGCCCAGTTGCTCCTCCCTGACGGCAGTGCAGGTGGTGTTTGTACGGTTGATTGGGCAGAAGGTGCATATCTTGTACGGTACTCGCCATTGGCTGATGGTATTCATTACCTTCATATAAAGCTGCGTGGTCAACATATTGTCGATAGCCCCTTTACGGTGACTGTTCAAAAACAAAGGGACTATGAAGAAATTGGTTTCCCAAAGTTGGTATTCGGTGAGGAAGGTGGTGAAGATGGACAGTTGTGTCGCCCATGGGGCGTGTGCTGCGATGTGGATGGTAATATTATTGTCGCAGATCGCAGCAATAACAGGGTTCAGATTTTTCGACCTGATGGCACATTTTATCATAAATTTGGTGAACAAGGTTCAGAAGCTGGTCAGTTTGACCGCCCTGCTGGCATTGCTTCAGATATCATGCGCCGTATAGTAGTGGCAGACAAGGACAATCACAGGATACAGGTTTTCAAAGCTACTGGCGAGTATATGTTTATGTTTGGTGGGAAGGGAAATAAGGATGGTCAGTTCAATTACCCTTGGGACGTAGACGTGAATTCTGAAGGACAAATAATCGTGTCAGACACTCGTAATCGCCGTATCCAGTTATTTTCTGCAAATGGAAATTTCATCAGAAAGTTTGGTTATGAAAACAATGGGATGTGGAAACTGTTCGACTCTCCGCGAGGTGTGTGCTTTGGTCACGATGGAAAAGTGATTGTTACAGAATTTAATAATCACTGCATTGTAGTGCTGGATCCATTCCTGTCCAATGCACGCTATGTTGGGAAGGAAGGCTCTGGACCAGAAGAATTGACTCGTCCTCAAGGGATATGTGTAGATGAGTATGGACATATTATTGTTGCAGATTCAAGAAATAATCGCATTCAGATATTTCATCCCAATGGGAGTCAGTTAAGGCACTTTGGCTCTCCAGGTATAAAACCTGGTGAACTGGATCGTCCAAGTGGCATCTGTGTCAGCCCTGATGGAAAGATTGTTGTCGTGGACTTTGGAAACAGTCGCATCCAAGTGTTCTGAGGAAGCCGTCCTGTAGAAATGTAGGTGGTATTATGAAATACCAAAAATGGTCCAGTATCTCAAGGTATATGGGATGAGCACATTTCTAAAAGATTTAAAATGACAACAATGTGGTTGAGATGTACACATCCTTATATATATCTGAGATACTGCAACATTTTTGGTATATGATAATGTTATTTGCATGTTCACTGTTAGCACATTGCTGCTAAAACATGTGACAATGTTCTTGCACCTCTAATCATACTTGATAAGTCTACATGTTTTTTATATAAGATTTTTGATACCAAAGGATCGAGTGGTATCACTTTATATTAAGGAACTCAGGGAGAAATCAGCACAATTTATGGTAGTTTTTGTATTCTTGCCTTACTGAGGACACAGAACAACTGTCTTACCCTCTAGACAATGGGACATGCTCCTATTTTTATATGAGCTTCTGGAAAACACTAAGAATTTACTACATAACCTTCAAAAGACTTCAGTGTAGCAAATATTTGCATATTTCTATAAAATACCAAGATGTGTGTAGTGCTGGTTAGAGAACCATGGATAGGCACAGGAATTACTAAAGGGCAGCATAATAGACTGGTGGTCACAGCTGAGTTTGATATTTGAAATAAAAGTGCTGCCATTGGCTCAACATGGACATTTCTCCATTTTGAAAATAACTTATCCAATTATGCTCACTGGGACTTTTTTTTTGTCTTTCGTAGAAATGTGATACCTACTTAATCCATGGAAGAATAGTTTGGAACTGTGCAAAAGTACAGTTCCTTACCTTCAAGCATGGTTTTGAATAATTTCATGTGAAATAACCTACAATATGAAATAATAAAAGTGCCGGTTCATTCAGGACATGAATAATGGACAAAGTGCTCGATAATTTTTGCACTTACATCTAAACGTATGCACTGTATTTCAGGTAGACTATATATTATCCCCCTAAAAAATGTTTTCAATATGCCCTTCTGTGTTCAGTAATTTCTGACATCACACTCTGCATCTATTGTATACATCAAAGAGCTGTGTATTCTAAGAATCAAAAAGGAAGCACCCAATATGTCACGTATAAAATTACTATGCTTAAAATTGGTTTCCTGCTGTATCTCTGGAAAATTCTGATATACCTACAGTGTTGCTCTGACATGCTGGTCCTTCATGGCTTGAGATTCAAATAATTAATCCTTTGCACTTACTTGTTGTACATGTGACTTAACAGTTTCCAGAGACTGACATTTTTGGATTGGTTGTTATGATTTAATCTTAAAATTTAGTGCAAAATTTCTGGTATTGTAAATCTGTGCATCTGCTACCTAGAAGGGGAAAGTGTGAAATACAATTTCAGCTCCCATAGTTCAATTTTCTGCTTGTTTTTGCACTGAAATATACAACATTCTGGAACTCTGTGGATGCAAGAATTAACAATCTGAGAAGATTCGTTCACATGAAATATTGAAAAGCCAATGCAAAGGGCAGTATCACTGATTTTAGAACATTAATTTAATATCTATATTATAGATCTGTATTTCCCTCACTTTTGACACACGAGCTCGGCATGATATTCTTGCAAAGACCGCATCAAAATTTTGCCTTCATGCTTGAGTATTCCTACATAAAATATTCGGTAACATGCGTAACTAAAATTTATGTCAAAAAGTACCTTTACTGACAGTTCTCACATGAGAAGACATAAGCAATTACACGATGCATATACAGGATGATGTTACCGGGATTAAGTTCTGCTCCTGAAATGAAGCCAGTATGTATCTGTAAACATGTCAACTGCTTCTCAGCTCACCTACAGAATATGTCATTGGTGTAATGGTATAAGCATGAAGCTCCGGCTTCTCAGCCCTCAAACACTTTCTGAACTCTCACTGTCCATATCGATGGGAAAGTCAAAACAAGACAGTTCTATATGGCCTCCACAATTGCATCATCTCACTCTTACAGACATCTGCATGTAGGGCCGTCTAAAGATTCAAAAGAGGCATGTGAAACCAAATTTTGGTATTTCTAATAGTGATAATATTGGCAACATAATCCTGGAACTTTGCACTGTGAAATTCTTGGCATTACGGAAAAATTGTACATTGTTGTGAGGCATTATATTTAAATCTGACAAGTCTGAAAAAACTGATTTCCTAATGTTTTCTGTTCTCACTAACATAGTGGTTATGATCTTGAAACTGGTTCCATTTTATGACAGCATGATCCCTGTAATCAGTAGCTATTAAGAATATTCCTACCTATCCACATCCCAACATTAAATACATCACAGCATAAGGAAATGGCACTGATGTTCAATATCTGAGCACCATTCACCACACAAAAAGCTACTTGGTAAATCAGCCGTGCGAATGCGCTCCACTTTCAAGCAGCTCATCTTGAAGTAATGTGATGTAAGTAATGAAATCACAGAAATTTGAAAGTTATTACAAAACACCAGGAACACTCGCTCTGAACTTCGCAAGTAAAACTGTTTGTGAAGATTGTGTCTCCTATGTTACATCAACTGAACTGATAAAAAGCAAACTTTTTACTAGTCAACATGATGTAACAATTCATAAGATATAAATCTCCAGCAACACTAATGTGAGAACATCAAATTCTGACAAATTTTATTTGCACTAACAGCGAAACATCTCACAACCAACAGACATAAGAGGACATGTTTTACATCAGTGTACAAGTCTACTCCTGGGGAAAAAAACTATAAACTTTACAGTCTTTTGAAGGTTATGTAGTAAATTTAATTCACTACCAATTTACTACATAACCTTCCAAAGACTTTAGTGTTCCAGATATTTGTATTTTCCATAGATGCAAGTTAGAAGACCATGGATAGGCACAGGAATTACTAAAGGGGATTATGCAAGATGAATGGTAGACAATTCCGTTTGATAGCCAAAATGGGATTGTGCCCCTTGGACATTCACTGTTTGAAAATAACTGATAGAATTAAGCTTCAATCAGACTGTTTATTGGCTACCATGTGAGCCCTAAAACCCAGTACCTACTTAATATATAGAAGAATGGTTTGGAGGAACTGTGCTGTTCAGCTTTAACATACTCCCCTGGAACATGGTATTGAAATCATCTCATATGAAGGAACACATAATACAAAAGAGCATACAGCATTCAGAACATGAATAATGGACAGGCGCCTGATGATGAGGGGCGACTGTCTCGACAGACTTCCAGATATCTTGGCATATGTTATCTCCCTATAAATAATGTAAATAAGTCATTCCATGCACAGTAATATCTGATATCACTGTCTGCCTCCATTTCATACATCAAAGATTAAAAAAGGAAGCAGACAATCTTTACATTTTCAGAACCGTGCCTTGTGCGGTGTGTGTGTATATATGTGTGTGTGTGTGTGTGTGTGTGTGTGTGTGTGTGTGTGTGTGTGTGTGTGTGTGTGTGTGTGTGTGCGTGTGTGCACATGTGCGTAAGAATGACCAACCAGATGTACAGTTTATTTCCTCTATTTGTTTCAGTTATACTATCCTGTACATTTCCTTTATTAGTTCCAACTTGATACACAATTCTTACATAAATTATATAAAATTAAACGCCTCTACATGTTTCGGGCATCATCCGCCCATCCTCAGGAGGTCAATGTTGTTAAATATACATGTATGCAGCCTCTGGTATTCTCATTCTCTGCAGGTGGCAGTCTTGTGCACTTGTTAAGGGGAGACTGCATACGTGTATAATTAACGACATTGACCTCCTGAGGATGGGCGGATGACGCCCAAAACATGTAGAGGCGTTTAATTTTGTATAATTTATGTAAGAATTGTGTATCAAGTTGGAACTAATAAAGGAATTATACTATGATGCACGGCCTAACAAATCTCAAGATATCCTGTACATGTTTCGAACAAACAGTTCATCATCAGGAGGTTACTTCTGTACACACAGCATATAGCATTTTCATGTTGAAATTATGTTAAAATTATGGGGATTGTTCATATATAGGATTATGCTCACCTGTGTGAGGTGAGCATAACCCCATATACCAGCTGATCCTTGACGTACAAAATACGTTACAACCTGTCAAGCCAACTGATCCCCATAATTTTGAACATAATTTCAACATGAAAACGCTATATGCCGCATGAACAGAAGTAACCTCCTGATGATGAACTGTTTGTTCAAAACATGTATAGGATAGCATAACTGAAACAAATAAATGAAATAGTGTGCATCTGGTTGGTCATTCTCGCATATATATCCTGCACGATGCGCAGTTCTCAAAATGTAAAGACTGATTGCTTCCTTTTTGATTCTTTGAGTGTGAAATGGAGGCAGACAGTGATGTCAGATATTACTGTGCATGGAACGGATTATTTACATTATTTATAGTGAGATAACAAATGCCAAGATATTTGGAAGTCTGTCCAGACAGTCGCCCCTCATCATCAGGCCATGTCTGTTATTCGTGTTCTGAATGCAGTGAAATATTTACTCTTTTATGTGTTCCTTCATATGAGATGATTTCAATACCATGTTCCAGAGGAGTATGTTAAAGCTGAACAGCACAGTTCCAAACCATTCTTCTATATATTGAGTAGGTGTTGGGTTTTAGGGCTCACATGGTAGCCAAGAAACGGTCTCATTGAAGCTTAATTCTATCGGTTATTTTCAAATAATGAAGGTCCATGTTTAGCCAAGGGGCACGATCCCATTTCGACTATCGAACGGAATTGTCTGCCATTCATCTTGCATAATCCCTTTTAGTAATTCCTGTGCCTATCCATGGTCTTCTAACTTGCATCTATGGAAATTGCAAATATCTGCAACACTAAAGTCTTTGGGAGGTTATGTAGTAAATTGGTAGTGAATTAAATTTACTACATAACCTTCAAAAGACTGTAAAGTTTATAGTTTTTTGTTCCAGGAGTAGACTTGTACACTGATGTAAAACATGTCCTCTTATGTCTGTTGGTTGTGAGATGTTTCGCTGTTAGTGCAAATAAAATTTGTCAGAATTTGATGTTCTCACATTAGTGTTGCTGGAGATTTATATCTTATGAATTGTTACATCATGTTGACTAGTAAAAAGTTTGCTTTTTATCAGTTCAGTTGATGTAACATAGGAGACACAATCTTCACAAACAGTTTTACTTGCGAAGTTCAGAGCGAGTGTTCCTGGTGTTTTGTAATAACTTTCAAATTTCTGTGATTTCATTACTTACATCACATTACTTCAAGATGAGCTGCTTGAAAGTGGAGCGCATTCGCACGGCTGATTTACCAAGTAGCTTTTTGTGTGGTGAATGGTGCTCAGATATTGAACATCAGTGCCATTTCCTTATGCTGTGATGTATTTAATGTTGGGATGTGGATAGGTAGGAATATTCTTAATAGCTACTGATTACAGGGATCATGCTGTCATAAAATGGAACCAGTTTCAAGATCATAACCACTATGTTAGTGAGAACAGAAAACATTAGGAAATCAGTTTTTTCAGACTTGTCAGATTTAAATATAATGCCTCACAACAATGTACAATTTTTCCGTAATGCCAAGAATTTCACAGTGCAAAGTTCCAGGATTATGTTGCCAATATTATCACTATTAGAAATACCAAAATTTGGTTTCACATGCCTCTTTTGAATCTTTAGACGGCCCTACATGCAGATGTCTGTAAGAGTGAGATGATGCAATTGTGGAGGCCATATAGAACTGTCTTGTTTTGACTTTCCCATCGATATGGACAGTGAGAGTTCAGAAAGTGTTTGAGGGCTGAGAAGCCGGAGCTTCATGCTTATACCATTACACCAATGACATATTCTGTAGGTGAGTTGAGAAGCAGTTGACATGTTTACAGATACATACTGGCTTCATTTCAGGAGCAGAACTCAATCCCGGTAACACCATCCTGTATATGTATCGTACTGATCGCTTATGGCTTCTTATGTGAGAACTGTCAGTAAAGATACTTTTTGACATGAATTTCAGTTACGCATGTTACTGAATATTTTATGTAGGAAAACTCAAGCATGAGGGCAAAATTTTGATGCAATCCTTTGAGAATGTTGGGGTATTTATATGGGAGGTTTGGCTTGAGCCAAACCTTTTGCTGTATCAATACCCCAACTTTCTCAACCCCAGTCATTCTTCACACCTACCTGCCTATGAGGATGGAACAGACAGAGTGTTCTGAAACGTTGGCATATAAAATTCAGATGCCGAGGAATTACCCAGAAGAAAGCGTACAACATTCAGAACACGTCGAAAGTTTTAAATCAAGAAGATAGGTGCCTGATTGTGAAATATTTAGTCCTAGGGTTGTGGTCTGTTGCAGCCTGGTATATCCTCTGATCAGTTTGATTGCATGTGATGAAATTATTTACTGGTTTTCATGACATAATGAGCAAAAGTTTTTTTTTTCCCTCTGTGATGTCCATACTGGTTCTAAGGCCCACTGCACCTTCTACTCCATGGGTGGCTAAGACTCTCCCCCAGTGGGTAAGACAGTTTGGGTGTGAATTTGAGCATTAACCAGAACCTAATGTCAAGTCTGGACCCTCGGTTAGGCACACCTGCAGTCGTACTGAGAAGTGCAGCTGCTTCACACATTCCTTTGCACATCAGTAGCTACATACGTAACCATTACTGTTGTAGTCTACGTGTCCATTGAAGGGTTAAGGGATGGAGTTTTGCCTCCAGATCCCCATGTATTAAAGGCATAGTGCTTAATTCAATACAGGGGCACTTTGTATACTTTTAAATATTTTACCTTTATGGGTACACATCTGATGAGAGAATATCTGGTCACCATTCTGATTTTGAAGAGTTTGTTGTATTTTGATGTTAACATGATTCAGAAGTTCCTACATTTACCATTGTTTTGAACCATTTTTTTTAATGTGACTTTTTAAACGTTTGAATGTGTAACCTGTGTATTTAGCAATTGTATAAGAATAATTTAAAATTATTCAATCTTTTTTTTAAAAGTATTTCTGTTAAGAGATATCAGACTTATTTCTATAAAGTTTATTTACTGTAATGTAAAATTAAAAAGCATTGAAGGATTGGTGATTATATGTCCAGAAAATGTATTTGGTATATCTTCTAGGATTATAACCTCTATGTAAGTGGTGCCAACTCCTGAAAACTCTTTTTAATTCTTCATTTGGTGTTGAGAAAGCTTCCAACAGATTTTAGCTGATTTATTTGGGCTATTATGTACATTGAATAGGCTGTTGGCTGGGGGACAGGTAATGGGTTTCTTCTCAATATTTTCACACTACTGCAACAAATTGTATTTTACCCTCTCGTGCCTGAAGAGATCTGTAGGAATTGCGAGATGCATTCTCAGGTAAAGCATTTCAATCAGATATTTGCATCTGAAATGGAGGAAATACAGCAACAAAAGTACTGTAAGGATTGGTAGCATTTTCATTATTCACTATCATAGAATGAGGTTCTTTTGTCTTTCTTAACCACGAGCAGTTTCATTATGCCATTTCTGAGGTATACCCACAGCTTGTTGCTCAATATGTTGAGAATTTTTTAAAAATTACATTAATTTAAGAATTTTCCTCTTATTAATTTCACTGCTTCCCCAAAGAAATTTTAAACATGGGGTACACTGCATTTTCTTAACTTGACATTCATGTGACCGTGCATCGTGATAAATTTCTTATAATAAAACCAACTAGATGCACTGATTTCTCAAATTTATTCTTGGAATGAAACCCTACATGTTTCGGACAGTTCCTCTGTCCATCATCAGGAGTTTTGCACTGTACATACAGTGATGGTATATGTCATACAAGTTTGCTGTGTGTACAGTGAAAAACTCCTGACGATGGACAGAGGAACTGTTCCGAAACATGTAGAGTTTCATTCCAAGAATAAATTTGAGAAATCAGTGCATCTAGTTGGTTTTATTATAAGAAATAAGGCATTTAATTAACTCTCAGCTCATGTCCGGGATAGATAAATTTTAGGGAAAAAATGTAATTGAACTGATATATGAAACATGGTGTACAAAACTCTTATTCTATATTCAGCATCGATCTTGAACTGTTCATATCAAATATAATTTAACTTTAGGTTTTCTTTCATGTTGTAGGCATCAGAAACATTAACTACAGGACGTTTCACTTTATACAAATTTTACTGTCTCATTTGATATGGGTTTGCACTTGGAGTTAAGAATAAAAAGGTAAAGCAATCCCATTACAGGCCTGGACAGGCCCTGAGGGTTCCAGTAAGTTGAGGCTCCCAGATTTCAAGACAGTCGGCACATGAAGGTGGTAAGGTTGTCAGCCCTACGCACCGGCCACCTTTACCCCCAGGAAATATTCCTCGTACTCATTTCTGTTAGAGGCTGTGTCAACCCCAGGGCCATAGTGCGGCCAGAAGGATTATGTCAATGAAAAATTCCAATGACACCATCGGGAATCGAACCCGCGACCTTCCGACTTGTAGAGCAGT
>Ga0268261_10004014_pt1 | contig 10948 bp, 8 predicted proteins | sample TergutNc150P1_FD_190353 | JGI IMG/M metagenome (GOLD analysis project Ga0268261, IMG submission 190353) | Nasutitermes corniger P1 segment gut microbial community from laboratory colony in Florida, USA - Nc150 P1 (SPAdes) (version 2) | ecosystem: Host-associated > Arthropoda: Insects > Digestive...
GTCCTACCGACTGTGCTGCGTCGTTGTGTGTGATCTAGAAACATCAAGAATGGGTGCTCCATATATATATGACATTAGTCACCTAAGGGTTAAAGGATAAAGGATGGAGGAACAGCCTCCAATATGGAAGGTAGCTGCGAATATATTGAAAGAGTCGCAGACACCTGAAAAGGGGTGGTCCTCCAGCTTGGGGTTTGGGCAAGGTGCTAACAACTCCTTACCATAGAAACGTAGCCTGTTACAAACTGTTTACAAAGAAAGCCTTGGACCTGGACTGACACTCTGGTACGACCTAAGCGACTGAAAAGGGACATGAGATTTGGTACTTGGAATGTTATGAGCCTGTATAGGGCAGGTTCACTTAGAGCAGTAGTCAGGGAATTAGCAAGATATAAATTAAATTTAGTGGGTGTGCAGGAGGTTAGGTGGGACAAAGGGGGCACAGTAAGAGCAGGGGATTATAATTTTTTCTATGAAAAAGGAAACGAAAATCATCAATTGGGAACAGCAGTTTTTGTACACCACAGAAAAGTATCTGCAGTTAAGAAAGCATAAAGTGTAGAGTAGTAATAATAATAATAAGTCCAAACAAGACAATCTGAAAGAAAGTATTCGTAATGTAGTGTTTCCAATTTCCACATCGAAACTTTGACCTACAACAAATGTATGTTAGACATCTTTCGCATCTGCAAGCCAAAGGAAACAATCTCAAATATCTTCTTTAAATGTGGTAAGTATAAAACCAAATGGTACCCCCAACGGACTGAACCACAACACACAGACCACAACCCATGACAAACTGCAACAGCAGTGATTGCCACACTACCTGCTGTCAAGCTAAACCATTGGATAGTAAAGGGATGCACAACATTATAAGAAAAATGTCCATGTACTTTGGATACAGAAAAGGCCTAAGAATTAAAAAAAAAAGTTTATTTAAAGTTAACACATGCCTGTATTAACACACAAAGGATAAACATGAACAATGACCAAGGCAAACATTGGTACACTAAAGGCAGCAGAGACGAATCTTTGGAATGTACAGGAGGGAAAACCAAAGAAGACAGAATAAAAGCAAAAGAAAGCAAAATAAGAAGATGCTATGGACATATTTCAAGAATGAACGAAGGATTCCAAAGAAGGTTCTGAATACAAAACGAAAAGGGATAGTCCAGAATGGAAGATTGAGATGGAAAAAAAACAGGTGAGGATAGGTGTCACACACAAGAGGAAGAAAAAAACATGACATGGTAAGAAATTGAGGAGACACTGGAAAAACATATGTAATTGAGGTAACTCTGACACCAGATGACACATACAAAGTTTAAATGTGTGACAGGGGAACAACTCTCCACAACCAAAGCTCAGCAAATGGGTTAAAAGACTTGAATAACTAGAATGGCAATTCATCAAACAGCAGAGATTGAAGAGAGGAAAAAGACATTTCTATGATAATGTTTACCATTCTGCACACAGATGGAACATGATTTAGCTGTTATATCTGATGAAGACCAGTTACAAATGGGGAATGAAACAGTCCTTGAGGGGTTTCTGCCAGAAAAGACCGGAGGCCACATTACCTGATAAACCAAAGTTCATCACAAAACTAAAGCACTTTGTCACATGCTTCAAAGATCTAAAACTCTTGAGTGTTCCAAAAGCAGGCTTTACCACTAAAAGAATATCTCTGTCACACCTTAAAATAATTCAACTCTTAGTTTTATACACACAATCACCTTCCCAGCTTCCTCCTCATTACATGCCATAACAATGACTTGCACCTCACATTCCACCACCATTCGCCAGAAGTCGTTAACAGTATGTGGCAATGGACCCTGACACGCAATGTATGCCGGGGATCCACTAGCCCCTTTGATGTAGTTAGCATTGATATAGTCACTGCCCGGAACCCCTGCATATTCACTCAGAATGACACGGCTGCTGTCAACTGAAACAAAGATATTTGCAATAAAAAGTACTTCCAAAGAGTACTTATCAGATGCCAGAAACATTATGGAGATCAAACAACCTCAAATGCCAGTATTTTAAATTTCTCATTATCAAGAATACCAGCATGATAGGCATGCAAGTATCTGAGATGGAATCTATGTTAACATCACTAAACAAAGTATCATGAAATCTTGGCAGCTGACCCCTAAAAATAAGCATTTCCATCAGACTGAGTTGGTGTCAAATAACAATGCTGCTGATGCATAAAATCCATTTTTATGTTTCTTAGTAACAATAATATGAGATATGAGTGTGTTAAAATTATTTTTTTTTTACGAAATAATTACACTGTGAATGCTTAAAACATACCTTTAATATTCCATATAACTACTATAATTGTTGGGACCATGCAGTGAATGTTGGAAAACCTGTTCCAGTGACAGATTACAAACTTGTCTATTTACTTTTGTATGAAACTTAATCCTGGATTAAATACTACAAACATGGCAACAAAGCAAAATAATAAGGCTGTGTGTGGCAATTCCAGGTATTGGATAAATATTCTATTGTTAACAAAAACACACAGATGACTAAGCTCCAAAATTAATAATATAACATTTTTAATAAGTCTCTATATACAAATGAAAACACTTAAGAGGACATAAAAAAAACTCCTTCACGGACAACTTAGTTTGTCACATGCAGTTCTTGGAGTAACCACTTCTAGGTTCATAAAGTAGAAAATCAGCTCCTACATTTTTACAGTGTACAACAACTAGATCATTAATTGCAATTTATTTTATGACTGCAGGTGCTGCCAGGATTGTACAAAATTTTGAGACCCCCACCAAACCATAAATGTCACTACTGCACCACTGCTGTTCTCTCAGTGAGCACTACTTAAGAAATCCACACATTTTAGCGGGTCTGTGCATATAATTTGAAACATTCTTCCTTAACAGCTACTTCAATAATACCAAACACTTACAAGGTAGAATGTCCTTGTAACGATTCTTCTTGCGGTTTACTTCCTTCTCACCTTCCGAGCAAGAATACTGTTTGGAAGTCTTCAAAATTTCACTGAAGAACTTCAATTCCTGAATGAAAAAACATACACTTTACCAAAAAGTGTATAAGTACCAATTTTCATACTCCTTTGGCATTCAACAAGTAGTAAAAAGTCTCTTCTTCTTTATTTCCCAGTTACATTTCCATCAACACCTCTGCTACTTCCTCTTTTTACTACCAAAATCATCATACTTCAAATCTTTTGTAGCTGATGCAGCATCATCAAACTAACTATTACTTAGTCATAAACCTTTATAAACTAGTAAATATATTACCTTAATATGTCATAACATGCACAACAATTTAGAACTGGAAAGGTAACGTTCACCCCATAACATGCCACGAAGGTAACGTTCACCCTGTAACATGCAACGAAGGTAACGTTCACCCTGTAACATGCCACGAAGGTAACGTTCATCCACCACATGCAGACAGAATCTCATATGCCCTGTAACTTGTAAACACATGCACATCCACAAAGAATCATGTGGCTGGTAAGATTGTTTCAGTCAGTATTTGGATAAAACAGCACTGCTCTTATTGGGGAGTTCCTTTTCCATGAAAACAGATAAAAAAAATTCCGAGCAATCAGCATATATGTAGTTTTACTGATGCTCGGGCTCTGGCTTCTTGGTTGTGATGACTCCTAGTGGGGAAATGAGGAATATAAAGATCTAGTCAAAAACATGGACCACTGGCTGCACATTAACACAGTGACTTACCTACTATGATTTAATAAGTAGAGAATTAAACTGGTGGTTGTAGTCAGCAGGCTATGTGTGGCAACTGAATGCACAACTTGTAGTAATCTAAGAGTTGTTGATTTACACCGAATTCACAATTTCAGTACTTATTTTTTCAGTTTTGTCACATTTATAATTACAAAAATGTGCGCAAGCTACAAAATTCTCACAGTAGTGTTCATGAAGACTCCGGTTTTCTACAATTTAAAGCCATGTAAATTGGTACATAGTTACCAGAACTGCAATGGTACCTGCTGGCCTTCTTCTTTAGGGCAGTCTGATAAGAGTCTAAAGATGGATGCAGAATGCTCCTCTAGAACCCTGGGAAATATGTATCAATCTACATGGCCCCATCCACTAGAAGACAAAGCTTCATAGTACATCTGCCTATGTTACTCATGATGCTATTCATCCAAGAATGATGCCAATTCAATCAGAAGAATCATGGGTTGACTCTTCAAATGATATGGGCTCACAGTCAGAACAAGTGTCTCGTATGATACTAAAACTTTCTAAATTTGGCAGCGCTATTCAAAAAGTATTACATGTATTTCAGAACTTTGATGTTCAATGATATGGACTGTTTAGTTTAATTATATGTATGATCTATTAAGATGGATAATACCTACAGGGTCCTCACTTTAACTGGCCCTTACTGTTGGATGCTGTATATCGGTAACAATACTGCATGAAAATTGAATGACTCACCAAGCCACCAAAACCCAATCTGTCACATAAGGATTGTTATATGACTGTAGATATGAAATCAGTCTTCAGTCACAATGCAAACATCACTTCAACATTCTGTATGTCTGTATGATGCACACACTAAATGGTGATCCTACAAGAAATACCAATATAAATTTAGAAGAAAATTTCCTGATAGACCTGTTCCCAGCATCAGAATTTACAAAAATGTGAAAATGTTTCAAGCAAAATGTTAAATTTTAAACAAGGAAAGATAACAAACAAAACATGTGCTGACGAAAAGCTAGATGAAAGTCATACTGCATTGGAAACATCTCCTAGAAGATTATTTGTTCGACTTGCAGAGCAAACAGGACTGTATCAACATGACTTGCAGCAAAACTGTTGTATTTATATCTATATAAAACAAATATGGAATACAAACTTTCCAACACAGATTATGAAGCAAGACAGAATTTTATTCATCAATACAGTGCAACAGTTAATGGCATTTCTGAATGTATTCATTGTTCACAACATGCTGAATTTTTAACTGGAAGAACATACCATTACAGCACATCACTCAATTACAAATTATATCATCAGAGCAAAACATTTAAACATTTCATGTTGAATGCCTCACTGCAGGTCATCTTCAGTATGACGATTATTACTATGCACTTCCTCTAACAAGGCCCACAAGCAAAAAAATCACACTAGAATTATGATCCATTTTTTTCTGACTATACTTTCACACTGATGTTACACACATTCTGACACGATGTGTGCTGTAACTGTAAACGTAAAAGTAAAGTTAAGCCTAAAACATGCCATGAACGCACAGAGGGGGAGGAGAAGCACAGCTCTGCTCTTTCTTCAAACTCAACACTAGATGCAGGTGGGTGGTTAACTACATGCCCCAGCCACTCCACCCCCGGGAATAAGCTGGTACCCACTGTATAATGCAGGCCCCACACCCAATCTGGTTGGGTGCAGAAAATCTGAGAATATACCCCCAGACCATCCATTCTGTAGTCTGTCACTATAACGACTACACTATCCCAGACCATGTGCTACAGCTGTATGATTTTTAATTACATACTATACACTGCACATAGTGTTTTTGGTGACAGAAAAATAAACGGGAAATTGTGGCTTCCTTCTTCACCACATATGAACTTGCGTGAATTTTACCTGGGGGGAATGTTAAAGGATAAAGTGTACAGTAACAATCCTCACACTAAAGATGATCTTAAAAAAAGCATTGTGACTGGCTATGAATGTGTCTGTTACATGTCATAAACATCTGCAAGCCAAAAGAAACCATTTCTAGCACCTCCTTTAAATAAGATCAGTAAAAACCAAATATTAAGAGCAACACTTGGTCTAACGCTAACTGACGGCAAATTAAATGGCAGCCAGTGCAGCAGTGCCTAGTGTCACGTGAGACAGTCTGTCATAATGAATGGTATGGGCCAGATAAATCAAAGACCCTGCATTAGGAACTCACTGTAGTAGACCATACATTATCACGTCTAGTATAAAGTCAGTGAACGGCAGCCATGTTACAGCTTAGAAAAGGTAGTGATCTGTAAACTATTGCTAAATCTGAGTCACAACAAAAAAACACATCCTCGTGCATTTAGATAAATTATTAACACCAAAACCACCATCAAACACAACTATACATTTATTACATAATGATAAGCTACGTGTACATGTTTCGACCCTAACGGACCATCATAAAGCTACATATAAAACTTAAGAAAGTATAAAACCACATACTTATATACTTCTTGTGACATTTCACAATTTTACCATATATCTATTGTGTATGAGTCTTATACGAAGTTTTACTTACTGGAATTGTGCCTTTAATACCTACTTAATCCAAGTCTTTTAAATATCAAAATATCTTAAAACTATGAATATAAACAAATCTATTGGAATTAACAGTACCCCGCTGATAAATCAGCCAATTAAATAAAAATAATACGTTCATCAAACTCGTATTAATATTTACTACAAAAAAAAAAGTATTACGATATTCTGCCACCATCTGTAAAATATTTGCACCTGAAATTCCTTCTCGTATCTATCTTCTACATTCTGGATTTCCAAACTCTCAATATGGTTTATAAAATTCTGTAAAATTGTCCTCAGAGGAGTTCTATCCTGTTCTTCTTTCATTGCAACCCATGCCTATATGACCATGAAGAAAGATATTTCTTAGATATTCCCTTTATGCACATACTACACAGGTAAAACTTCACCAGCACAAAACTAGAACCTCACGGCCATCATGGATTAGCCATCATGCTTCGATTGCTTCCCCCACCTTTCCCACGTGAAACGAATTAATACCATCTGTGTTAATACCACTCACATATTGCAATCTCCGTGGAAACGTGAATATACAGCGCCACGAACGGCTGCTACTTACATCAGTTCCTGTTCCCTACTCCGTACGAAGTCAGCGAAATTCCTGCAGAGCACCATGTTAATTGTAACCATGGATCATGGTTGTTGTGACCATCATGTCATTCACCAGCCGCGTCCATTTACCTATCTATGCCATCTATGTGATAATGTACATAGCCACAGAGCCATGTCGGCTACAGTAACGACATCTACGACGCTGGAGGCGCCACAACTAATTTTTTTATAGGGCTCCAATGAACTTTCACTGGGTGATAAATGTCACTGTCTGTCGAGAGCTACTACATTTGTTTGTTGCTGAACTTAAATTAACCCTACGTCCAAGCTTTACAAAACACCTAAATTCTTAAATGCCCGGCTGTAGAAACCTGGTGCTACATAAAGTGAAATATTTACATACTGCACAATGACATGCATAACGACGCCAGTAAGTCGACGTATTTTTTCTGTCTCCCAGAGAATTTGTTGTTGGATTTCTTCTGTTTATCGGGTTTTAATGCGTCAAATGTGTTGATGCAATTTTAAAGTTTCGGTGAACATTGCACTTGCCATGTTGGTAACTGCATAGTCGACCGAAATATTGGAATACTTACGACGCAACGGAAAATTAAAAGTCGAAGTTAAATATTTCTATTATGTTCAGGCTACTGCGTTTAGTCACTGCTGAAGCACACTAATAGTTGGCAAGCATGGATATATTCAGAAAGTGTTGGGTACAGCTGTGAGGCCGAACAAAATGTGGTTCGCAAATATCGGAATCATATTTGGTGGAACTCTTTTTCATGCATTTACACATTAATTTACTCTAGTTTGTGTGGTGGAATCAATAAGAATGAAATAGGCGCGGTGTATAACAGACAATGACAAATGAAAGGTGTTTAAAGAGTTTTGGTGGGGAAACCAGAGGAAAAGAGACCATTTGAAAGACTTAGGCTTAGATGGATATGTGGTATGCAAATAAATGTTCAAAAAATATTGTGTGGGATGGCCTGGTTTGATCTGGCTCAAAACAGGGACAGGTGGCGTGCTCTGGTGGCCGTGGTATTGAACATGACGGTTTCGTATAATGCGGGAAATTTCTTGACTAGGTGACGACCTAATGCTCTCTCCAGGTGGACTGTGTTCCATGAAATGAACGACTGAGTATGTGAGAGTTCGTTAGTTGGTTAGGCGCACTACATAGTCATCGAAATAAAGATGTCTGTGGAGGGTAGCAGTCACTCTGTCATTTGCATTTCGCCAACTTAACGTTAGCGTTTTGGAGTCTTCGCACTTGTCTCGTTTGTGTAGGGTTTGCATTATTGCCTGGTAGTGTATTAAAATATATTTCGCAGTTTTGAGTAATTGCATCCATGAATTTATTAATATGTGTGATAATGAAGTAATCGTATGGGGTTATTACTTGAATTATATATAAGTTTTTATGGGAAGTTTCCTCACGATGATAGGTAAATTATAATCATATCGAGAACACTGAGGACCTCTGGAACGTGCATTACCAATCTGCAAAGTAAATGTTTCCAAAGTCGACTGAAGATCTTAGTTCAACCAATCACAAATGGCGGTGCTGCGTGACTATAGCTTGGTAAAATATGGCGTCAGTGAAAGAAGGATGTAATATCCATACAAATATTACGGCAGCGTTCTCTTCTCATAAAGGAAACCATCTGTTTGCAGTCTACAAGGTAAACACAAATGAAATCATCTTCATAACATTCTTACCTTGTTGATATAAATATGTTGTAAAGTGCTTGAATTTTTCTTGTTACTGCTCATCGTATCCGCCATGTTAAATGCTATTTGACGGCTCGTATATAACAATTGTGTCCTTGTTTGATGGATGTCAGATGTGAACAGTTTGTTATTTTGTGAATATATGATATAAAGAATGTGGTTATGAAGTTCGTTAACTTACCCAATACACAGTTGCACTTCTATGTCAAAGTTTGTATTGGTTACTACAATGTGAACGGTAGGCGTAACTGACGTAACTCGGCAGGATATTTATTTCTTGCGTCCCATTTCTAATGAGTGCAAAATCAGTAGGATTTGTAGCAGTATCTTAAGTATACGTAGCTCCAATTTGTTTTTATTTCGGTGTTATAACGTTGCTTACAAGTATTGCCTGTTTAAGACACATCAAATGGCTTGGTGTACCCATGGTTTGTTTTTAAAGAAGACCATAGTTTTTTGCTTGAAAACTGTAACGTGGTGTGATATCGTGTACCAGAATCAGTTACTCTTCACCGGGGAACGATTTTAGTTAGTGATATGCATTTTAATTCGTTTGTGTATACCTGTATGTTCTCCTAGCCACAATCTCTGGTATGGGACGGCATAATTACAAGTAGGCCTGTGAAAATTGTGGATCCTGTTGCTATCATGCAGACCCAAGGGATCATAAAATGTGGTAGTCCCAAATAGGGGAAAAATAATCTATAACATCTATATTGCGTGAGTTGTATGTGAATGTGGAAGGAAAGCCACCTAGTCGTCAGCGCTAATCTAAAATGTAATGAAATGTGACAACTTCAGAATATTCATAGACATCATTGCGGTTTCATAAATCCATTGAACTCGTTAAGTTTTACAATACACTGAAAGCTAGATGGAGTCGGTGATTTTAAATATGCTGCAGAAAGTGCAGGAGAATACTGTTCACCAGTCTTTGACATGTAAAGATTTTGCAGGTTTCTAGAATAGAATAGTAATTGACATCCTTAGTTTTCCTATTCATTTATCAACATCTTTAGAATACAGACTTTATTAATGTGCACAGTTGAGAATAATGTATGTGATAAAATTAAGACTGTTTATTTCTTTTCACTGGATTGGAGCCCCCCAAAACATATGCATGTGGATTTGCTGTAAGCTCTATGAAATTTTTAATACATATGAGCTGTAAGAAATATTAGAAAAACAGTTTTAGGATCCCATTCTTGAGGGGCATGATGCTGCATCATTGGGCAAATAACACAAAGTGTGCAAGATAGAGATGTCTTTGTTTAATGACTTGTTCTTTATGTAGTATGTCACATTCAAGTTATTCACACAGATTTTAGTTCAGTCTGATACTTGGATTGTGGTATATTCCTCTATATTGAGTATTTATGGCAAATTCTCACACTTTGCAAGACCAGTTTTATGTATCTTTATCATACACTCTTATCCAAAAAATCCACAGATGTTTATCCAGACGTATAAAGCAAGGGCCATAGTAACTTTTGCAAGATAAAACTTTTTGTCTACAGCTTATATATAATTTTCATGTCACTGACAATATTTTTGTTTTTCGTTTGGGTATATATGTCAAAACACAGACAATGATAGAGCATGATGCATATTTCTCCCTCAGAAATCTTTCAGTATGAAATTACTAGCCTTAATTTTTGTCATGTTGTACAATTTAACAGTTTTATTCAGGTGCACTGTCATATTGTTTATATCCAATCTATCACCACTTTAACACCATTCCTGTTCCATGTTTTCTGAAATGTTATAATTTTTCTTGAATTATGATTGTGTGTTGGAGCTGGAGTAGCATAGTCAGTATAGTGACCGAGGTGTGGGCTGGATGTTCGGGTGTTCAAATCCAAGCAGGGGCAAGAGATTTTTTTCTTCTCCAATATGTGCAGACTGACTCTGGGGCCCATTCAGCCACCTATTCAGTGGGTACTGGGGTTCAACCGTGGGAGTAAAGGGGCTGGGGCATGAATCTAACCACCCATCTCTCCCCGTTGCCGAAGTTAGTAGTGGCACTATGCCACTAATCCTCCTATATGTCTTCATAACACAGACAAGGAAAACTTTACCTTTTATGCTCGTATGTTTTTTTGTCACTTTATCTAGACTGTCCCTTGCTCTTTCTTCCATTACTCCTGACTTCTTTCTGTGAGATTTGTTTAATGAGTAAGGTTCCTTAGGTCAGATAAATTAACCCTTTAAACCCCGAATTAAATCCCATCTGCTATTTGCTGGCATTATTAGGAGCTCACCATTTTCTCCACGTTAGCAGGATAAGGGTTAAATTATTAACCTTTAGGCTACTAATGTCATAAATA
>Ga0268261_10004015_pt1 | contig 10947 bp, 8 predicted proteins | sample TergutNc150P1_FD_190353 | JGI IMG/M metagenome (GOLD analysis project Ga0268261, IMG submission 190353) | Nasutitermes corniger P1 segment gut microbial community from laboratory colony in Florida, USA - Nc150 P1 (SPAdes) (version 2) | ecosystem: Host-associated > Arthropoda: Insects > Digestive...
GGTAGAGGTCTCTGCGACGAGCTGATCACTCGTCCAGAGGAGTCCTACCGACTGTGCTGCGTCGTTGTGTGTGGTCTAGAAACATCAAGAATAGGCGCTCCATATATATATGACATTAGTAGCCTAATGGTTAATGATTTAACCCTTATCCTGCTAACGTGGAGAAAATGGTGAGCTAATAATGCCAGCAAATAGCAGATGGGATTTAATTCGGGGTTTAAAGGGTTAAAGTGTTAAACACTGACCTACTATTCCTTATGTATAGAGCCAGTTCTCTTGAGCTTACCTGATAGAAGTTATAAATGCTAGATGTGCGTATAAGTTTATATCACTTGGCTACATTAACGTTTTGCAGCCTACTGTATTTGGAAATTTGTAGCACTGTACATAGATATCCAGTGGAATCAGCCAGGTAGCTAGTAATAAAACCAAGTAGGGACTTTCCATGTCTGCCATAAAGACAACTGATTTTCCTCTCTTTGAAACTTTCTTATTTTTATTTTTGTGCAGGTACTGCAGTGAAAACAGGCTACTGAGGTTTCTTCTTAATATAAGCTTTGCATCTCCATTTCTGCTGGTTCTGCTGTGGGTTAAGCCGGTGAGCAGGGATTACCTGACAGACAGGATCTTCCACGGTATGGCAGCTCCACTGATGACTGGGCATGCATTTGAGACTATGAGACTCCTCCTTATTGTTGCAGCAGTTCTCTTACGTCTTGCTGTTATGCCAACATACCTGCAGGCATACCTCAATATGGCATACCATCGTATAGAGGAACAGAAGAAAGAGGCTGGCAGAATAACTAACACGGAGCTTCAAAAGAAGGTTTGTGTTTCCAGAGACCAGGAATTTGTTCATAAAGAAAAATCCAACAAGATGCAACAGTGTATCAAAATTTTATTATTCCATATTTATATGAAGCTCAACATGTTTCGGGCGACACACCACCCATCATCAGGAGCCTAAAACTGTACTGGCAGCCTCTGGTTTTTCGTATGTGGAAGGTTGTTGGACGTGTAGTTGGTGGACATTGTCAGGCACACTGTGCCTGACAGTGTCTACCAACTACACGTCCAACAACCTTCCACATATGAAAAACCAAGAGGCTGCCAGTGCAGTTTTAGGCTCCTGATGATGGGCGGTGTTTCGCCTGAAACATGTCGATCTTCATATAAATATGGAATAATAAAATTTTGATACATTGTTGCATTTTGTTGAACTTTTCTTTATGAATTGTACTATGATGCACAGATCCAGGAATATCAGGAATTTGTTGTCAGCCTTTTGCCAACATGTTCATTTTTGGTTTTGAGCTCTGATGTACGTGTATGACCATATTATAGTTATGCAGTGGTGCATTTTGCTGATTTATTTATCACTGGATCTTCTGTTATTAGAGAGGAGAGTTTGATCCATTGCGGTGTGTGTATAATAAGCACACATTTTTTACTGCACTACTGGAGTGCCTGGAAACATCTTTGTTTTTATATTGCTGTAAGTCCCTACATAGCACTTGTATTGTTTGTACATAGTTCACATACTTCCCTATTGAAATAAACTGATGAACAATGAACATGCGAGGCAGTTTCATTATATATCTACAAACAAAAGTGGTAATACTTACATATGTTTTAATTGCTTTTATATGTTATATTTTGTAGTTTTAATGAAAACTGTGGAATTAGATTTGTTGGTTATATCAGTAGTAAATATACAGTGGCAGAAATTTGTTATAATTGCAATCTGGCAGTAGTTTTTTTTGTCTCTCCAACAGATATCAGCTGTTTTCTACTACCTGTGTGTGGTGGCACTACAGTATGTGGCTCCAATTATTATGTGCCTTTACCTTACATTCATGTATAAAAGTCTAGGTGAGTAACATGCCTGTTAACTGGACCCCAAGACCTTGCTTTACTCTTTAATGTAGAATTCTATATTACACATTTACTCAGATGGTTTTGCTCATTAGAAGTATGGCTAAAAAATTTTTGTTTTTAATAACACAGCTGTGCGAACCTCAAATCTTGCAGGGGTATGGCTGTTTTAATTGTGTTTCAACCAGTAATTGTGCAGTGACTGTCATTGCATCTTCAATGGCGTATGGCTCTTCAAATATTGCAGTAGATAAAAAAAACCCCTAGCCCTTCTGTTACCAGCGATATAATATTGATCATTTTGGGCCTTTATATTGAAATTGAATTTGTATTTTTATTGCTTATTTTTTAGGCAGCTACAGTTGGTCTGGTTTATTCTTCAGTCCCACAGCAGATGAATGCTCTGCATTGCCAACTCATTTTGTGCCATTACCCAGTCTTACAGGTGAAGAGTCAGTACGAGAGTCTGCTCAGCAGTTCACACTTGCCCTTGACTCCCTTAAACAGGTGTGTGCCCATTTATGGCATTAATTTGTCTTTTTTGTTCTGTTCTTACTGAAATTATATATTTCTGTTATATTGACTCGAAGAAGTGAGATCTTTGTTTATTTTCTTGAAATGATTGTGATTGACAGTATGATAGTGTGCCATGCCAACATTTTATACCTACAACAAAATAATGCTATCACTTATGCAGTTTGTACGTGCAGACTGGTCAGATACCCACAGAAGTAAAACAAAAGTTATGTGAAGTTGGTTGTTAACAGGATGCTGTCGTTTAAAATGGGGCTGGTAAACAGTCCCAAGTGTGGTAGATGCGAATAGGGATCGGAAATGGCCTCGCATGTTCTTTGTGACTTGAGGCTTTGGCCACATTAAGCTTCAGGCACCTGGGTTGATGTTTTGTGAAACCAGGTGACTCTGAGGACATTTCTGGTAGTGGGGCTGCTAATTTCTGAAATGTAAGGGCTGCCCAAAAGATCAGTTATGGTCAAAGTGCATGGGTCACTGCACTGTCTGCTCTTCTATTCTATTCTGTTTCATTCTGTTCTGTTCTTTTCTGTTACATTGTGTGCTATGTGAAATTGAGTATATATGTTATATAGCTTTATATGCTGAGGCTTTGATAGCATTAATGTTCTTTCCTTTCTTGTATGCAATTTAATAATTCAGTTCCCCTCCTCATATTGAGCTGTGGCAGCTTATCACATAACCTCTTTATAAATTTTGTATGCATTGCTTTTGAAAAGGAGGAGAAGTGAGAAGTGTTTTCTTTAATGATGCTGTCAAATGTTAAGGTTATAATGTTGATGACGGATGAATAAAGTATGACCACTGAGCATTAGTGGAATCATACTGAGGGCAAAATTGAAGTGGGTGAAAAAGTGTCCCAGTTCCATTTTTCCCACTGAATATTTCATGTGCCAGTTAGCTTCTCAAGAAGGACTCTGCTCCATGGAGTATGTAAATAAGTAGGAATATTTCATGTGAATTGTGCTGGGATTGAACTTGGACCTCCAGTGGATAGACCAGCAGATACCTTCCTGAGCCATGGCACAGCCTCACTTTTGTTAAGATTGTATTACAATCAGCACCACTGTCATGACAAACTATATCAGTCAACCTCTGATCTGTAAACAAGAAAATCTAATACAAGCATCTAAAATGCAAAATTAAAACCTGCATATAGCCACCAGGATATCCTTGTCAAATAAGTTTGATCTGCCCATTTTCACTTTAGCCCAAGTTCTCTGGGCAAGCTACATTCTTCAGATAACCCTATTATACTAAATTTGGAAGGGCCAGGACTCTTCCATGGGAAAATCATCCCCTACTTTTATGAACAGAGAATACTAGAGAACAACATGAATTTTAACTGAGACCTTCAGCTTCCATAAGGAGTATGATTGTAGGTCCCTGAAGTCTTAGATGAAAAAAAAACTGTAGTTACCTAACAATCCATTGTATATGACAAAGAATTTAGCAATAACATAACTAATATGTTTATGGCTGGTCAAGAACAGAACTTTGCGAATAATACCAGTGTAAATATGATATTTCAGTTGCCTTTTTGATGTATCTGGAAGTTATTATACAGATTTTTCAGTGGGATCAGACATATTTCTATGCAGTTGTAGTGGCCATATTTTGCTACCCGTCAGTAGGGTGTTTAATATGGCAGGGGTCTAGTTCTTGCTGCATAATTTAAAAAAAAAAATGCATGCATGTTATTTGAATAAATGTGACATTTTATTAACTTATGTGGGAATTTTTAAGGACAGGTAAGAAGTAATGGGCTTGTAAAGGTATTACAAGGCTGTAGTTGTAGATCATGTCATGTTTGTTGCAGGTTTTCACAACTGATGTGTTCAGGGGTCTCTTTGGCTTTGCAACATGGTGGTGCTGTTTTGCATTGTTTTCTACTTCCTCACTGGGGATGGTGTATCAGTCCTACTTCAGTCATTTTTAGTCTAGTCGTAATGATACGAAAGGTTTGTTTTATGATTTCCCATATATGTAGCTTATTTATTCAGTTACTCTGTAGCGTAAAGTGTTAATTCATCTTGAATGAATTTTGTTGCAGTGGTGCAGTTGCATCTTATTGCCAAGCCTAGTTACTTTAGTTCACTAAGTGAGTGTTGCAGCTCTCTGTATGTGCTCTGTTGTCGATCGGTATATACAGAACACCACTGGCAGTTGTAAAAGGGTTTAAAAATCGTAACAGAAATTCATATTTTGAAGCTTTGTTGCAGTATTTGGTTAAAAATACCACATCCCATTTTTTCTTATCTATCTTTGTTGGATCTTGTGATAGCTTATGGCATTGGATATCTCTGGAAAAAAGCAAATTAATGGTATTTTTGTACCATTCCTTGTTGATTTTATGGCTGTACTGTAGTACGAGGGGGGACCCAAAAAAACCAGACTGGCTTCGGGGAGCTCTTCCTAATCGTAGTTGAGTGTTCCCCCGCTAGGTGAGTGTAGTTGCACCCTTCATGAGTCAGTAGCCAAGCGGACGTCACCGTAGAAGGTTGTACGGGCTTGTGTTGTCAATTCTCCCAAATGTTGTCAAGCTCCTCTCACGAAATTGTGATGTCTGACCGTACCGAACAGCGAATCTGCTTGAGATTTTGTTTCTGTCTCAAAAAAACAGCCACAGAAGCACATGAAATGCTTCAAAAGGCCTTTAAGGAGGAAGCACTGAGCCATACACAAGTTTTCGAGTGGTTTGCGTGGTTCAAAAGAGGAGAAATGAGCGTTGAAGATCATCCTCATTCTGGGCACCTGTCAACAAGTCGTACTGACGAGAATGTCGAAAAAATTCGAGAACAAATCAACGAGGATCGTCAGTACACAATTGACGAGATCTCAGAAGCTACAGGAATTTTACTTGGAGGTTTTGAGGCGATTGAGAGAGAATGTGAGAAGAAAACGCCCAGAATTGTGGAGATCGGGTGATTGGTTTCTCCATCATGATAACACCCCAGCTCGCACAGCTTTGTCTGTAACCCGGTATTTGGCCTCCCTGGGATGGACCGTCATTCCCCACCCACTCTATTCACTGGACCTAGCTCCCTGTCATTTCTTTTTATTCCCGACAGTTAAAAAAAACATTGAAAGGAAAGAGATTTGCCACCGTGGAGTAGGTGAAAACAGCTTCGCAGGAGGCACTCAACAACATCAAGCTTCAGCAGTTCCAGAGGTGCTTCACACAGTGGGAAAAAAGATTAGTCAAGTGTATTGCCTCCAATGGAGAGTATTTTGAAGGGGATTAAGTGTTTTTTGTTTGAAATATAAATGAATCTTCTTTTTTAAAGAAAATCCGGTTTTTTTTGGGTCCCCCCTTGTATAGACTGACCATTGTGAGAAAATGTTCTGTAGAGATCAGGCATTGTAGTTTCAATGTTGCAGTAGTGGGTGGAGTTAACGGTGTTAGGAGGAGACTACAGAGGTGCAGAGTGGGGGAGGTCGGCCAACAGTTTGGTGCACGGGGCGCAGTCACCAATCAGCATTTCTGATGATGTGGATAAACATGGTGAAGGGATTCAAATGGTGTGCATGGCACATAGTGCCAAGTACTTAGTGAGGCAGAAGATGTAATATGTCTTTCAGTTGTACGGGCTGACGTGAACCTTCACGTGGTTCTTCATCACTGAGATGAACGTAGACCCCCAGCAGTTGCTGATGATAGTGGTGCTGGGTAGGATCCGCGTCTTAAGGATGGTGAGCAGTGTCTCAGCAGAGTAGTCCACGACATACCAGTGCAAGGAAGGTCCTCCCCGATTCCTGCTTGACACCCCCAAACACCCACATAGTGGCTTGCAGCTTGCTGGGATTATACTCTCTCCTGACGAAACAGCTCTCATCTGTTTTGACAACCTTTCTAGAGCCCCCCAGCTGTGACTGTATGATGGTCAGCTGTGAGTTCTAGGCGTATGGTGCGAGCAGGAATGCGGCTTACAATGTAGTATGACAGTAGCATGATGTTGAGTAAGGTGAGTTTGCTCCCAGCAAACTACAATGAATAGTGAATGCTGTGTCATGCATCGTACTGTCAACCGTTGATAACCTTATGACAGGCCCAGACATAACTGTTGCTGCTTCAGGGTCTGGCATACCACTGCATTTTGTCCACACAGGATGGGCCTCTTTGAGGAACTAGATGGTGGGTTTCAGAGATGGGAAGAAATACAACAAGTTTCAGAGATGAGAAGAAATACAGCAAAAAGGCTAATGTGATGACACCATTGCAGTCATTTTGAGACGCACTGAAAGGGAGTCATGGGACACGCGGCATCTGTATGAGACATCTCTGATGTGAATAATTTCAGTTGTGTTAATGGACATAACTACCTAGAGAAACTGGCGAAACACGTGACATATATAGGGTGCGTCAGTGAATCGGGCGATTTTGCAAAACTGTTTTTTCTGGTTCAACAACACTGGGGCGGATGCCGCTATCGCTATTTTGCTGCCAACTTTAAAGCATTTTAGTTGCAATGGAGCCATGGACTGGAGCCCAGCGTGCTTTTGCTGTGAAAGCATTTTACAAAAACGGTGACAATTTTGTGATCACTCAGCGTGAATTTCGAAGAGAGTTCGGGATTCATCGCAATCGTTCTGTTCCATCAGCCCATGCCATCAACCTGGGTTTGAAACTTTGAGGCTACTGGTTCTACATTATAGAAGAAAGGTGGTAGAGTAAAAACAGTACATATACCCAAGAATATTGCAGTAGTGAGAGAGGCCATTGAAAGAAGTCCACGCCATTCTGAGCGTTGCCACTCTGTGTCACTTGGGCTGTCTGCAGCCAGCGTTCGACAGATTTTACACAAAGATCTTCACTTCTATCCCTACAAAAAGGTTTTGATGGTATGGGCTGATGGAACAGCACGATTGCGATGAATCCTGAACTCTCTTCGAAATTCACGCTAGGCGATCACAAAATTGTCACCGTTTTTGTAAATGCTTTCACAGCAAAAACACGTGCTCCAGTCCACGGCTCCATTGCAACTAAAACGCTTTAAAGTTGGCAGCAAAATGACGATAGCAGCATCCGCACCAGTACTGCCGAACCCGAAAAAACAATGTTGCAAAATCGCCAGATTCACTGACGCACCCTGTATAAGGATTCACGCACGGATATTCCGAAGACGAAGAACTATTACACACATGAGAAGAGTGGGTGGGGAGGGGTGTGAGAACAGTGTTTCACTTTGAACGAGAAAATAGACAGTACCAGAGAGCTAGCCTAAACCATAACTGATATCTTTGTCGATTGGTTCGTGTTCGAAGGGGGAAACTTCTTATAACAGAGAGATAGCCAACAGAGTAACCAAAGTTGTCTTGATTGGTTTGTTCACCTGTAGGGGGGATGTTGGTCAGCGTGGGCACTCCTGGCCACTGCTCGCAGCCATCATCTGCTCTTTCATGGCACACTGGATCCACTGTGTTCGGATTGTATACTGCACTACTGCCGATTTTACTTTGGTGTGGTTAATTTGTGCACCTTTGTACCATTTGATTTTTTTTTTATCTTTGCTGTCTCTGGCAAATTTTTATGACTGATTTTTCCTTTTTCTGCATTCATTGTTCATGTAAATCAAAGGTAATGTGATAGTCACTAGAGAAGTTTATCATCAAGAAATACAATAATCATTGGCTTTGACAGTGATTGGAATATTGTTGTGTCCCTTACTATGGTGTATTGGACCCAGGCTGTCTTGACAAGGGTGCTGGTGGTTGGTTGGTTTGCCGTCTGGGTCTAGGGGAATGTGGTGATCTAGTGTTGTTTGTCAGCCTTGGTTGTGAATGCTGGATTATGTGATTTAGAATAAGTTTGTTGCTGCTGGAACAGTAAATACAGATGTGGTAATGGGTGATGAATGCTCCCACGTTACTCACACCCCAAGAGAAGGCAGAGTGTGCTGCAGTCTTTAGCGATGAGTGCAAACAAACCCCTTACACCACATAGTGTACAACCTGGAATGCTATCAGCTCAGTATTGTTCCACTATGTACATTAATTCTCATGTTTGAAGTCTCTGTGTAATACAGTGTAATAAAAACGATATATTAATTACATTTTGTGTACCATTCTATACAAAGGGGTAATATGTACTAGTTGAGTTTCCTTGCAAATACAGTAGAACCCTCGTAAGATGCTTCTGGAAAAATTAAATGAAGTGGGGTTATTTAGTTGGAAAATGTCTTAGAAGAGTAAGCTGAAGTTGATATTATTCTGTAATTCTGTACAGAACTTGTTTTTCTCTTTACCTGAATATTATTCTTTACGAATTGCACATTAACTTATTCATTTTCCTTATCAAACCACATGTCGAGTGCTCCCTTCTTAAAGTGATTTTGACACGTCTTTGAACACAAGAGAAGATCCCTTTGTTTTCAAGCACCACTGGTAGGTGAAGAGCCTGTTCTTGGTGGAACTGTTCCATAAATACCTATTGTAATTTACTATTCTCATGCTGGTTCATGGTGCATATTCCACACAAACTGTGACATTGCATTACACTGTGTGAAATGCACCTGTGGAAATGGATGCCAACACAGTCAGAATGTAACCTCATTTTTTTGCTATACATTTCCACAGATTGACATGGAGTTTCTTATTTGTTTTCCTCGTCTTTGATGGCAGCAACTTTGGAGAGGAATCTTTACGAACTGAGAGTGTTATTTGGTCACTGGATTTTGGTAACAAATTTTACAAACGGGAATTTGAGTTTGAGGTTTTGATGAGAAAACATATTAACCCTTTAAACGCTGAGTTAAATCCCATCTGCCATTTGCTGGCATTTTTAAGAGCTCACCATATTCTACACATTAGCAGGATAAGGGTTAAGTGGGTGAAAAATTTGTTGCAATGTGAACCTTTCATGCCTCTTAGCCAGGAATTTATTTTAAGCATAAACTTATGAAAAGGGCTATGTGTATATTAAACATACTGGAAAATTTTGGTATGAAATTATTCTGACTTCTTCTTCTTTTTATTCGTCTTTGTCTTCTTCTGTGGCATTCAGCCCGTTTTTGGGCCATGGTGTCTTTTGCTGGAATTTTTGAGAGTTGAGTTTTTACTAGGCAAGGATGTCGGCCTCACACCCAACCCCAAACCTGGAGGGCCAGGGTATCCTTTGTCTGACACCTTGGTCAAAACCTGTCTGGCTTGGGTGGCCCTACCAGCAGCTAGGCTGCTACTCGCATAACTTCCAAGTTTCCTGGTGCATACCAGCTTCTTAACCTGGCTAAATATGCCTTTGACAAGGTGGGTATACCGTTAAGGGAGTTTGACTTGGTAGGGTGGAGAAATTTTTAAGTTGGGTCATTGTAATTGTGTTTCACTGTATAATTTTATTTCTGTGGGTAATACAAGTTGAATATTGTATTTTTCTTGGATCCTGTGATCATGCAATGTTGATATTGCAGAATTTAAGTTCTGCCTATGTGCGCGAGACATCGTAATTTAGAGGACCACTGCATGTTCTTCAGGCTGTGGCACATACTCTGCTCGTACATGGAGCTGCAGCACATGATGCAGGCTGATAATAATTACTTAATTGTTATTTAATAATTTGTTTTCAGAGGGATGTTTAACCCTTTCATGACCAGTGGGACATGTATGTCCCACTTACAAAGAGTCTTTTCAAATCCGCTGGGATACTGTTATCCCAGCGGACTTGAAAAAACTCTTTGTGAGTGGGACATACATGTTCCGCTTGTGATGAAAGGGTTAATGAATCTGTGTTGTTAAATTTTATGTTCTATACACTAACCATGTAGGTATCTTATACTGATAGCCTTCCATAAATAAATGTATTTTATTCAGTGGATGAATTTATGTTGTTGTGATTGCATATGGATTGTTTGAGTCTGAGTTCTGTAAGTTGTCATACCTATTTGTTTTAATTAAAATTGGTATTCTGCATTACATTATACTGTATTGTATTGTTTTAATGTTGATGTATTTTGAGTTGAGTTTTTGGGATATATAACTTGTAAATGATTGTGAGATGATATATAACTTGTAAATTGAATCTGACGTGTCAAGTGTCACGCATGTGGACTGTCAAGTATCACACATGTGGACTGAAAGAGGAGACTAAACAAAACTAAAATTTTCTTTATTTTGTGGGCAGGATGATACAGAAGTATGAAATGAAATTGAAAAACCTGAAATATGTACATTGTGTTCTGATACAATTCCTTTTGGGTCTGTTTTCAGAAAACTGTGTATTACATTAACAGTGAACATTATGGTATAGGAAAATGTAGTGAAGTACGTTACAATAGAAGTACATGAATGTGCAAGTGGATTAACTCAATTCTTTGTGTATGAGATGAGGAGACATACAGGTGATGGATTTCCTTTTTATGGCTTACTTTCCACTAATGCAGGTCAGTTGCAGTGAGAATGGTGTAAGGACAGTAATGATTTTCCTGTTGTTGACTGCAGTTCAAGTACTTTGATTTGTTAGGCCAGTGCTCTGAGAGGTGAACGAAGTTGTGCCATTCAAGTTAAATGTTGGCAGTCTTTTCAGAGTTGTTGTCCCCCCCCCCCCCC
>Ga0268261_10004016_pt1 | contig 10947 bp, 12 predicted proteins | sample TergutNc150P1_FD_190353 | JGI IMG/M metagenome (GOLD analysis project Ga0268261, IMG submission 190353) | Nasutitermes corniger P1 segment gut microbial community from laboratory colony in Florida, USA - Nc150 P1 (SPAdes) (version 2) | ecosystem: Host-associated > Arthropoda: Insects >...
GTAATGTATTTTAAACATAAATAAATATAAGTGAACTAATAACCGAAGCAATATCATCATCCAACACAGAGGACAGATACCAACAATGTGTGCAGATAATTACAAACACAAGTTCTAAAATTAAATAAGAACGACGCGCCTTAACTACCATTCTCTGTGGGAGAATGATAACCCTCTTCAAAGGATATTCACAACAAGGTACAACTACAACGAATATCTCACAGTCATCTTCGAAAGAATGCCTACAATGTTTCTATTTTAAACATATTAACACCTGCAATGTAAAAAATGTATTTTTACTGGATTTTTTACAACTTTAAAAACTTAAACATTGCAACTTTTATCATCTTCGTCCCTAGCGCCACCCAAATTGATATGTATATATTTTATACCAATACATATTTAGAGTTCAGTTGAGGCATTGCGTTACTAGCCGGAATGTTGCGGGTTCGATTCCCGATAGTGTAACTGAAATTTTTCATTGACATAATCCTCCCGGTCGCACTATGGCCCTGGGGCCGACTTAGCCTCTAATAGAAAAGAGTACCAGGAATATTTCCTGGGGGAGGGGTAATGGCGGCCAGTGCGCAGGGCTGACAACCTTACCGCCTTCATGTGCCGACTGTCTCCAAATCTGGGAGCTTCAGCCTCCTGGAACCCTCTGGGCCTGTAACAGGCCTGTACAGGGATTTCTATTCTTTTACATATGTAAATCATTGCGATCTCAATCCTAAACGTAACTGTGTATTTATTTTCTTTCTTGTGTGTCAGCCTGTTAATGACCACATATGCCTGAAACATGTAGCTGACTTGAACTAAATATATGCTGATTTTTAATCCAAAATATGGTTGTATTTGACTGAATTTCTTATATATCTTTAGCTATTTTTTATGTAAAAAAATTATTCTAGTAATAAAACTAACAAACATAGAATTTCGTAGTTGTATGCGGCCTTTGGATGATGTGAATAAAAGGCACGCATGAGCTACAAAAAAAATCATGTTTGCCAGTATGCAAGTTTCAAATCAGAATAGATCAGAAGTGCTGTGATGAAATTTAATGTGAAATTTACGCCAATGGACGCTACCCCAAGCTTGTAGTGTTTAATTTCCTGTAATCGGTAATAACATAGAAGATGGGCGAAATTCTGAGGTGGAAGAAACACTAGCGACGCATCCAAATCCCGTAAACGTCATAATCAATAGAAGACACACTAAGGAAAGCTGTACCGAATACTGCCAAAGTCTTCATTAAAGCTAACTTCATTCAGAAGTCAAGGTACAAAGAATGTCTGTGCGCACTGTGGTACGCACTGTAGCTTTCCACCGTTCTCATCTGTTAATTGTTTTCGTCCAAGTGACTAAGTCTTTATCTGACTGCTCTTACCGACTGGCAACCAATTACAAACTGTCACTGAAGCGATCCACCACTGACCCATCACTTGTTCTTGCGGTTGCTTGCGTGCCGTTGGATTGGAAAATAGAGAAAACGGGACTGGCGAGATATTTGTCGAGAAAGTTGAAGAAGCGGTGGCAACAAAAAATAAAACAACAAAACATTATCTTACTTCTGCTGTTGCAGAATCTTAACAGTAAAATAGGGGTCATCAACCCATACGGACCCTTCGCCTGAGGGTTTTAAAAAGTGAACATGCTTCGCAAGGTTCAAAAGATATTAAAGTAAACTGAAATGATAACTGTCTCCACGAAGCAGAGCCATTCTTGAGAATCTAATATTTCCTAAACTAGTGAACAAATTCCTCGCATTTTATAGAAAACAAAGGTTCATTGTCATATTCACAACAGCCCGCCATAGTTACCGATATGCTACAAAGTGTTAAAGCAAGTCACAGCAGCTCCGACAATTGCGTTTTGACAAATATTGATTTTAATGTTAACGAACAAAGAAAAGGAAGACAAAACTATGACAGAGTGACATCAAGGACACCTGTTCCGTGACATCACCAACTCCGTCTACAATATTTTCTCCGAATTCTGCTGTAGGGCCCGTGAACAATATGCCACCGCGTACCTTGATGCCCTCGGAAGGATTTTGGCTGAATATCTGCTGATTATCTGTGAAACACATGTTTGTTTACGTTATAAGAACTGAACTTCTGTATATTGGCGGTGATTGAAGAATGTTTGGATTGTTTTAGATTGTCGCATTATTGAGGTTATGATGCTTATGGCTTAGTATTTTTCACGACATTTTCATACAACGTAAAAGCTCAGTTGTCTCTGTCACGCCACGAAGGCACACGGTAGAGTAGAGGTATAACCCCACCAATTCTTAACCACGACACTGGTTGCAGGTGAGTGGTCACCTTCATGACCCCAACGCTTAGAATGGAATATACTTAATTTTCGCTGCTGCATCGAGTAATGAAGACTTTTCTTTGTCACATTTCGCTCTTCTTCGGCGCAGAACTCCATACTAAGCTGCCACATTGCGATCGGTGCATAAATGACGAGAGCGCTGAAATTTTTGTTCCAAATAAAGCTTAGGAGGCTAAACTCTTTCCCAAAAACGCGATGCTTGAATCAAGATTGTGTGACGTGTAATATAACGGAAAATTCGCAGGTATAAGTGGTCGTAGGATGGATTATTTCCTGTTCGCATACTGCAAAATAGTAATAAGAGATACAGTGTTCAGGAAATTAAGAGAAATTTGGGAAGATCCAGAGAAAGCAGCCATTTACTGTGAGATTTTGGGTTCTCACAGTAGTGTTGCTGAAGATTCAAGTCTTCTGAGATGTTTTGCAATGTCGACTGGTAAACAGTTACCGACATTTCGAAGGATCGTAGTATATTCAGGATCAAGCAGTCCCAGGAAGTCTTAGAATACGGCGTCACAGTCTGAAAGACTGGAATCTTAATCCTGTACTATTATCCAAAAGCAACAGTACCTAATTTCTTGTCAGTTTTGTTCTTTATGATTCCGGTTCAAATGGATTAAACCGTAATTAATCTGTAATGTCATCAGTGCTCAAACTACTACTTCTACTACTACTGCAGTAGTACTAATTATTAATTTTGATACAACTTATTCGAATGCTACTATAATGACTAAAGTTATCGCCATCAAACAAATTTATTTCGCTCGGCTGCCATGCTGTAATTTTTCTTTGTTTCTAAAAATTCACATTAATCTCACATATATTTTCCTAATATTTTTTACAATGCCTAATTCACACGTACACGTGAAACCGAATCTGGCAACGGACTCACGTGCTCTTATTTAACACAGACTTGAGTAATGAACGTAATTTTTCGACCTAACTCAGCAACGTTTTTAAATAACGATTTATAAATTGTGTTTCGCCATAATTCGTCTTCTCGTTATTATTATCCATCTTTTACCCATCAGGCCACTGTTCGGATTCAGAATTAAGTCCAAACATGTGTCCTTTCGTACGCAATTAGACTCACTGGAAGGAAGAACGGGCCATTGTAAGACAAATATTGCACAGGCAACACATCACACAGAATCGTATCGCCTGGATGTCATTAACTAAACTACGAACGTATAAATAAACATATGAATATCGTGTATCATGGTATAATGAACGGAAGGTATGTGACATCTGCAATTCACAAAATGTGATTTGGATACTTCCTCAGTGCACCCCTGCAGCAAAACAGTGTATGGTTAAACAGAAAAAGAAACCAATAGTTTGGCGATAGACCTCGTTTCCAAGAGGTAAGGAGGACACGGGCTGTTATCTCTCGCACGTGCAGTACTGGTTCGTGTGTGGCATTCAGTTATGTTGACGTGAACCTTGATTACAAGCCTCCAAAACATTTGCCTACTAATAACGAGAAATTAATGTAAGTGTGTCACACTGCGTTCACTTCAGTCTCTCAAACGAGCCAAATGACAGCTCAAGAAACGTATCCCATCAGTTCATACAACTTTGTAGCCTCGAATGTCAGAAGGTTCTTACCAAGTTCCTTGCAAATGGGTTCAAAAGTTGAAAGGCGGGATAAAACAGTCTACTTTATGCCCTTTCGAAAGAAATCATTTTAGCACTGTACACTGTACACTCACACCTTCTGGGCACACCTGATGCTCACAGCCACTAGCACAACAGCTCAGAATGAACAATCGTAGTTACTTGCTGCAGGAGACGTTGTTAACCCTTTAAATGCCGAATTAAATCCCGTTTGCCATATGCTGGCATTATTAGGAGCTCACCCTATACTCCACGTTAGCAGGATAAGGGTTAACTACATAAATGTTTGTAGCTCGTACAGACATCTACAGATTCAAGTCTTTCAGCCAGTATACACACTCCACATTACGCATGAAAAAACGGTCGCGGTCACCATAAGAGTACATTTTACACCTGTGGCTGATACCACCAGGGTTACCTCACAAGAAATATCCTAAACAAACACTAAAATACCCTGACTAGCCTTACTCGTCTTGAAAGCCTTTCGGCCCAGTTGAAGATGCTATAATTACATGTATAAAGTATTTTAACATATTATCTGAATTTTAAAAAGAAAGCTAGGACCACCCCACTATCGTGACCTCGCGCTTTGTGTGTGTAACATATATGCGCGCGCACCTTTTTCCGGAAATAAATATGGCCGATTTAAATGAACGGTCAAATCGCGCTATCTTACATCGCAACTTACAATTTTAATATTATCCTTACATCTATGATTAGGTATTTCTAGTGGCCTGTTTGTTTTCCGATTAAGGTTGTGTAGGTGCTTCTTATCTTCCCAGTGCGTTTTACACGCCCCGCCAAATTCTTCGCTTACGATATTGCAGAACAACCGAAATGATAAAACAAGTGCGGGTTATGGTATTCTGAAGGCAAGTATGATTCACTAACCGCACGTTCTAACGGGCTGAAGATGGAACTTCCAAGCAAATTAAGGTTAGCATAGAAAGTGCTCATCCTACTTAACATGTCAGTATCTCACTGCAGCTGGTTCACACGACACTTGTCCTTTAGATGAGGCGTCACCACTCTGTTTGTTGTCGCAGGTACTGACGTCTCATTGCTCCCAGTGGCAACACTACAAAACCGGAACAAAACTGCACTCTGCTAGAAGCCGGGAAACCAGTTTAAAAGCGATTCACTGGGTCGTTTCATCATGCAGTTACTTAACATAAATTTGTAGAACGAATGGAAGCAGGGAAGGCAATGCAACATTGACGTTGGTTGTATCTGGATGACGGAACAGTAGGCATTTGTTGCAGCACATTGTTATTTATACTAAAAGTTTACCGGTTGAGTCCGAGAAACGCCATGTAACTCAGGTCAGTCGGGCTGGAAGAGTTCAAACTCGGGACTTCTAAATGTAAAACAAATTATTTTAGGAATTCAGTCTTCCCGAGTATTTCTCGCCCAGAATTCCACACCGGAATCTGGCACCTCAAAATATTGACGTCTTCCTCGCATGCAGATTAACCGGAGCTCTTGGCAAGGCCAGCTGATGTACCGTTACAGACAGTCTTGTGAGGACCTGGGCAAGAAGGGCCTGGCGTTTATTTCCTGTTTATAGTGCGAAGCGTTACCCTGAAAGTACACTTTTCGTTGAGCTACTTCTACGCGATTTCTTTTATTTGACATTCTCACCAAAAATTGTCGTGTAATTCTGATTTGCCACAATATTGATCCACAAGAATATTAAGACCGGACATCCAGATGCGTTAACGTTTCAGGCATTATAAAAGTATTGTCTAACAAGTAATAGTTCTGATTGACGGTCTATTGATTTATCTGGAAAAACCATATAGGGATTGAGATCTAAGTCCTTTTTAACTAGTTATGTCCTGTATATAACAGCTTACGTTTCTCATGTTTCCGATACTCGTGCCCGATTATGATGCGAAAGCCGAAATATGTAGCATGTTTCAGACATTAAAATATATTGTAAACCGATAACAGTTGTGAATGACGGTCTATTGTTTTGTATTAACGATCCATAAGGGTGTCTAATTTAACACATATGTGACCTTTCTACGTCTTCGATGAAGTTCCACAAATATACTGAAACTTGAGACTTGTACACGAAAAGCTGTTGTTAATTTCGCCTGCAGCCACACTACACCAGGACACAAGAACTTTTCCACTATCCGACAAAACTTCCATAGATGTTGAAATTCGATATGGGAAACTTTCACCAATTTGCATTTCATTATTCCAATTTTAAGTAAGCTTAATAAATTCAAAGAAAACTAGTGGTAATTCTGTGTAATCCGTTATGCAGTGAGCCCTTTCCAAACTTGTTGCTGCCAAACTGTTCATCCATACGAGACGCGAGGTTCTCACGGCGGCAAATATTAATATTTGTTTGCTGGGACGTGACGCCGTGTGGTTTGGCACCTGTCCACCATACTAACTGGCGTCATATCCTACAAAACCTTCACGTTATATCCTTCAATCACCGTCTCTTAAATCCTCTATCGTACATGTGGATTCAGTTGAAGTGGTCACAGAAGTTAACCACTGCAGTCCTGGGAGACACGGATACAGGGTTTATCCATTACCGGTGGATTTCCTTGGCACTGAGCCGTGTCACGTCACCCGTGCATCGCGACGCATACGACACGAACCCGGACAGACCAGGGCGTGGCACACCAGAACCAACTCACACACAGTCAATACAAAAACCAACAAATGCAGTTAGTAAAATACAGAGTGTTCAACTTAAAAGTGGACCGTCAATTAAGCCGTGAATATTTCACGTCAGATGCTATATATAATGGTTCTGCTGGTATGACATTATACTACTACATGTGCAGGAGTTGGCAAGACTGTTGCAGGAGAGGGGAGAACCGGTCTTGGCCATCTGTATCAGTTGAATCAGTCGACAGTGAGTGCTGGTGTTTGAACAACGCCATTTTTTGCACTTTCATAATGCGGTTAACAGTGGAAGAACGAGTATTTATTTTGAAAAGTTATTTGACCCTTATTCTGCTAACGTGGAATATATGGTGAGCTCCTAATAATGGCAGCAAATGGCAGATGGGATTTAACTCTGCGTTTAAAGGGTTAAAAACTATGTCTTACGCCCAATGTAGACAAAGTTTCTTTGAAAAATTTAGAAGGCAGGCGCCAGTAAAAAGTGCTATTGCGAAAATGATTAAAAATGAAAGAACGCTAAGAAAAGTTGCGAGGAACATGGGAAAACGTGTCGATAAGTGCATTGAAATGAATGGACATCATTTCCAACACTTACTGTAAATACAGGTTAGTTGTGTAATATAACATGTTGTAAATCTTAGTAAATAAATTACTCATATTAAAATACGGTCCACTTTTAAGTTGAACACCCTGTACAATCACAATACACAACCGTGATCGCATTTTGTTAAATGCGTCTGTTGGTTGATGTATTAATTGTAAGAATGTGCAAGGTATGAATAACAAAGTTCACACACAGTCCTCTAAGCCGGAAAGGTACGTTATATGTAACTGAACTCTTTGTTGAATATGGTGGGTCAGGGTCAGCGAGTACTTAAAATCCGAAATGATCTTTCAAAAATGAGTAATTACGGCAAAGGGTACATCCACAGATCATTAACGACGTTATTTGCTACACCCGATGTTTCAGCGGTACTGATGAGGATTCTGGTCTTCTGGTATGTGACGCTCTGTCATCTGGTGAGAGTCCCCGACGTTTCGAAAGAAAGTAGTGTCATCATCTTCAACGATCACGTAGTCCAAGAAGAACGATACATGACCCTCGAGTATGAAAGCATTGCGTTCTTTTGAAACGTTGGGTACAGCTCACCCAAAGACACGGCGTCGCATTCCAGCAACACATGGATCCCTGCCGCTATGTTTTGCTTCTCTCTCACGCCCCAAGTGTCGTAAGACCGGAAGCAATCTCGCAGTGTGATGTCCTCCGCGCACCAAGCTTTAGACGTGAACTAATGATGAAGTTAGCAACGCATCCACACTGCGGCAGTAACTATGAAGATTACTGTCTGTAGTCTGTTAGACATATACCGCCGTTACGGATGACCATGCTGTCCCAACCTTCAAGGCATAAAAGTCGTCAGAACCCATCAGACGGTAATATCCACATCCAGAACCAGTCTAGGCCCCAACCTAAGAGTAATTTACTCACACATAACCACCCCGCAAGACGTAGGGGCAAGTAGAGGTAAACATCCACGCATTCTTGACCTCATCAGCGTTAGATGAAACTGAGCAGCCAGCTTCACGACCAGACACCCAGTGGACTGGAGGCTGGGTTGGCTCAGAGATGGTCTGGCCGTGGCGGAAAGAGCCGCCCCCCACTAGGAATCAAATCCCAGCTAGTGACCCCGCAGTCTGATAACTACACTTAACTATTTCGGCTCCATTCTTTGCAAAATATAAGTGACATATGAAATAAGGAACCTTCCAACTCTGTGAAACTGGTTCATTCTTCAGAAAGCAACAGTTTTTTGGCAAGTCACAAAATTTCGATCCCTTCAAGGAACCCGAAGCTTCGTTGCCGTGTTCACAACAGCGCGCCACTGAGCTCTATTCTAAGCCACACCCCAACAGCCTATGCCTGTAACACCCGTTTTAATATTATCTTCATATCTACATGTAGGTTAACTAGAAGTGTGATATGTTCTTTAACTATTACTGTTTTGTAAAATGCTTATAGTATTTTACACTGTAAAAATTGTGTATATTTGTGTATTTATTAATGTATGTGTGTAACATTCTTAGCAAAGTAAATTCTTACAGTGAGGATCTGTATCCCACACCTAGACCCCAATCTGCAGGACCATCCTTTGTAGGTTGTGGCTGCATATTTGTACTCACAGTTACCTCCCATATCTGGGGTAACAACAGCACAATGTTACCAAATAACCCATAACTCAGTAATTCCCTGCTTCCCTCGGCAAATATTTGTATAACACACATATCCAGCTTATCCCATCATCATTCCATTCAGTGACCAATTAGGTTATCACAACTATGACTATGAAGGTTATGAAAGCATGTAGTAGATGTATGTGTATCATCCATTCTGATGCAGGCAGTAGAATTCTCTGAATGCCAGTACACTTCTACCAGATCACACTGTGGCACAACCTAGAAGATGGCAAACTTTACATTCCATTCAGGTTTTTTTTATTGTTGCCTCGTTACAGGCAGGGCATGTGGCATGCATGGTGGAGAGAAGGTGCAAACTAGGTTTCAGGTGGGAGACTTGAGGGAAAGAAAACACTTGGAAAACCTAGGTGTAAATTGGAGGATATTATTAAAATGCATCTTCAGCAAAGGGAATGAGGAAGGCATGGACTGGACTGATCTTGTTCAGGATAGGCAAAAGTGGCGGGCAATTCTGAATACAGCAATGAACCTCTGGGTTCCACAAATTGCAGCAAATTTATTAGCTCAGGACCTATCATCTTCTCAAGAAAAACTATGAGTTACATAGTTGCTTAGTTAGTTGGTTGGTTGGTTGGAGAGTTAGTTAGCTTCTTGCATCACTAATTGCTTACAGAGAATATTTTCCTTAGGTTAACAACCTGGCCTTGAAGGCACCCCCCCACTTTGCTGAATTTACTGTTACAGAATGCCACTTTTTTCACTATCAGTTCTAAGTATTACTGAATATCAGAAATGGAGATGTTGATTGGGAGCAAGGGAACAATCGCAAAATTAGCAGGACAGTACAAGAAGACACTTGCATTGTGCAGCTTTGCTCCATCACAAATCTTCCACATACCAACTGAATCTGTGGGATGAAAGGCCTCATTATAACATCATGACACTGTACCACTTGTTCTGAAACAAAACAACTTAAACATGAGGCAATAAACTTTCACCTGCATTTACCTGGTGTTACCAAATGACTGTTAAAGCAATATGACACTACAAGCCATATTAAAACTATTTAAAGGGACAGTAGAATCATAGTACATTCTATAACTAAATAATGTATTCCTTTGATTACGTCAGTTTGTACCAAGTGCACATCTGGTTCACGATCCATACACACAAACTGCACTCAGTACAGTTTCAGGAAATTTTTCTTCTGTAAGAAATCAACTACTATGCATGTTTAGGTGGATGCTTTCCCATTCTTTCTCCAGAGGCTGGGAACAGATCTGTTTCACAAAATGCTGTGTTTGTTTTTGAATATGAAATGACACAGTCCAGAAACTGAGTAAAATTAGATCTTGTTTGGTTCCCTCAAATGCCCTGAACACATGACTATGCCCTTGGCCAAGACAAACAGATCTGTAAACTGTACAATGGAGGTAGAAAATTAGCTCATGTTTCCTGTTTCTCCTTACTGGACATACATATATCACTATATGTTAAAACTTCTAAAACCAGCTAAATAGAATGAAATGCTGTTTGGACACAGAAAATTTCTACAGTGACACCATACAACTGACAAATCTGAAACATTCACAAAAACAACATCCCCAGTCATAGTCGAGAACAACATATCATTTATAAGACAGTCCTGGATTAAAATAGCAATATGAAGACGTATAACTTGACAGGTTTCTGGTGGTTTTCTTCACTCCCTCTAAGTAAATTCTAAAGACAGAACCTCAAATTATGCCATGAAAACTTCCTTCCATAACATTTCTGATTCATCATGTACTAATCATCCCATCATTTGAATCTGACAGCATTGTTAAATAAACCATAAATAAATAAAGAACCTCAAAATCAAAGCAGTTGTGTTAACCTGCAGATGCAGGTCATGTTGTGTATAGTCATTCATTTAGTAGTCTGTCTTACGACAGGTCCAAAGCCTCTTCCAAAGCGAGCTCTCCACATAGCGCGATCCAGAGCTTCCTCTTTCAAATGAGAATATCCTCTCCTTTCCTTAAGGTCATCCAATAACTTCCTATGTCTTCTTCCTTGTCTTCCTGTCACTTCTATCCCCCCTTGTATCTTTCCTTCAGTAACCCGTTGTAGAAGGCAGTTTCGACGCAAAATGTGACCAATCCA
>Ga0268261_10004017_pt1 | contig 10947 bp, 9 predicted proteins | sample TergutNc150P1_FD_190353 | JGI IMG/M metagenome (GOLD analysis project Ga0268261, IMG submission 190353) | Nasutitermes corniger P1 segment gut microbial community from laboratory colony in Florida, USA - Nc150 P1 (SPAdes) (version 2) | ecosystem: Host-associated > Arthropoda: Insects > Digestive...
AAAGAGAGTAAACTGCGTGCAGAAAACCCTGCTTGACTACTGGAAAAAATAAAGAAAAAGTGAGTACTTTATTTTTTTCTTCTGTTCAGTTTAATGTTTGCATGTCCTGGTTTAATTTTTTATACTATATGTAGTGTACCTTGTTTAAACGGAAACCTGGCTTTAGCGGAAAAATGTTCTGGTCCCTTGAGATTCCGTTTAAGACAGGTTTTACTGTACTAAATAACCAGGTCCACTTATTGCTATTTCATACTTCAGCTGGAACTGGAAGCAGGAATGCTGTTTTATGCCTCAACTACGAGGGGCGGCTGATAAGTAACGCACACAGTGAAATATTTTGCCAACGGAGCAAAGTAGCAATGTGCGCGCAGTGTGTCCTTGTAGCCACAACCCTCCTGCACAGCAGTGCAAAGTTTCATTCCTTTCTCTACACCGGTTCTAAAACAGTGCGTGTTAACATGGAGTCGTGTTATGGTGGTATGTCAACGAGATTGAGGCAACATGAGGTGACTGAATTTTTAAGTGCTGAAAACGTAACGCCAGCTGAAATTCATCGCCGTTTACAGGCTGTGTTTGGTGAAAACACTGTTAACAGAACTACAGTAAATCATTGGGCCATTAAATTTCGTGAATGTGAACCAGGTCGTGCCAATATTGTTGACCAACCTCGCAGTGGAAGGCCGGTTTCTGTGACAGATGACAAGCATCAAAAACAGGTTGATGAACTGATCAAGCATGACCGCCGTATCACCCAGAAGCAGATAGCAGGTAGGCTAGGAATGTCTATATCATTGGGCTATATCATTGGTTTACTTGGCTACACAAAAGTCTGTTCTCGATGGGTGCCATGCAAGTTGACGTCGGAAAAGAAACAAAAAGTGTTGAAATTTGTGAAGAACTTTTGAAGCGCTATCGCGAAGAGGGAGATCAATTTCTTTTGAATACTGTTACTGAGGATGAGTCATGGATTCATCATTTTGACCCTGAAGAATACTGAGCATGCAATACAGGCACACTTCATCTCCTCGCCCGAAAAAATTCAAAACAGTGCCGTCTGCTGGCAAGATTCTTTTGACTGTTTTTTGGGACTCACAAAGAGTTTACATGACAGAAGTTTTGGAAGCTGGGAATACTGTCAATTCAGCTTGGTACATTGAAACAATAAAAACCTATGGCGGAGGGTGTGTTGAGTTAGGCGGTCAACATCGCCGATTTTGTTGCTGCATGACAATGCAAGACCGCACACTGCTCGCGCAACGATTGATGCTCTGGAGACACTGAAGTTTGAGGTTCTCTCCCATCCGCCCTACAGCCCTGACTTGGCGCCAAGAGATTTCCATTTCTTTCCTCACCTCAAGAGGGATCTCAAGGGGACTCATTTCACCTCAGATGATGAAGTGAAGCAAGCTGTGACATCGTGGATCAAACAAAGAACTCCTGAATTCTTCATTGACAGCATGCGTAAACTTGTTTTACATTGGGAAAAATGTATTGAACGACAAGGCGACTATGTCGAAAAATAAGTATGTAAATTTGTAGCTAAAATAGTGTATTTTACTTCCTACTTTCGTTTGTTTAAAGACATGGTCTCTTTTTCTAAATATTTCACTGTGTGCATTACTTATCAGCTGCCCCTCGTACTTTGGAATAGCGACCTTATGGAATTACTTGATATTCCACAGACTAAGCAGTAAAGTGCTTCATTTTAGTTTCATCCTACACCCTAACATTGTGGAACAGTCAGTTTATGAACCAACTAGTCATTCTATGAACGAACTAGTTAAGGTGTTTAATTTTTTCTCTATTTGACACTCTAATGAAACTCCCCAATAATGTATGAAATAATAATGCGTTCTATGAAAGATCAGAACTGCACACTTTAATGGTAACATATATAATAATTACAGAGAAACTTAACCCTACCCAGCAGAATACAAAAGTTGCAATTTCAAAATGTGGAATTAACACTTCACTAAGCAACAAGTGTCTGAAGACAGTATGTCCACAACTGTTTTTACACATTACATTAATAAAGGAACTGCCCCAAAGAATTAATGATGCTGAACACATCAGTGAGGAATTTCTGTTCAGAACTGTGAACTATTGACACAGAAGTTAAAAATCACCAAAGCAGATTTTGCAGAACTTCAAAAATTAGGAACAAAGAAAAATCAGAAGAAACTGAGAAAAGATATAATGTGATACGTTGTAGCTACTAACACTTAAAATTAACAAAAAACATACACCGACACGAGTTCATTCAAAACTTATCTTATTCATAGCACAGAAATGCGAATTCAAGACATCATAAATGTGGAGTTGTTACTAAACTATTCTCAAATGCGGTGGCCAACTAAATTACCTGTATTGTAAAAAAAAAAAGTCCCTGGGTGTTCTAACCCAAAATGTGACTCAGAGTTTGAGATGCGTAAAAACCACTGTGGTTAGGTTTCACCTAGAATGCTCAGATACGAGTTTATTGAAATGGTCTATATAGGCATCTCAAAAGAACACACTTTCAAGACAAAATACAATATCTTTGTACACCAGTTCACATTAAATAAGTTACACTAATCACACTTCAAACTTCCAAATTCCATCTGAGATCACAGAAGGTAATTAATACTGGAAAGTGACTGCTCATTGTCCACTATTATATACTTCTAGAACAATGCAAAGAACTACTCCAATACACATCAAATGGTTGCATGTTAACACTTGAATGTGCACTCACAAGCTAACCCATCCACACACATTCCAGCCTTTGGTGTAATTTCACAATTTTCATGAAGTATAGTTGTAAAACATGACTTTTCCCCAACAACAGGTTAACATCAGCTTTTGAATGAGTGATCACACTTCTCTGGAGGTGATTTCACTCACTCCCAATTTACAATAACAGAAAATGCTTCCATGTATCTTTCATCTAATGCCAAATTCCTCTCCAGCCCACCAATATGTAAGTACATATGCCAAGTAATCTGGGGGTGACAAATCAGTGACAATGTCTGAAAAGCAGTGAACTTGTTGAGGCTTCAGGATTTATAAATTCAGAGAATGCTCTGAACACAAGGAATGTTTTGGAGTGATATTAACTTATTTAAGTTCTCCAGTTTCAAAATGTTTTGTGCAAAGTAGTTTCATTAATCAAAAGCTAATCACCATTCTACATTCTATTTAACCTATAAAACATGAAATTCATCAAAATAATACTTTAAAAAATGCAGTTCATTCAGTTTCCAACTCGAAGAAAATAAAATGCACTGCTATCACAAAGATAAATGAGTAAATGATGCATAAAGCAGCGATCACCGCTTATTCAAAAAACTATACAAAATTCATCAATGCACTCCATAGGCAAAAACCAGAAATATTTTACATTACAGCATGTGGTATGTGCAAACAACAGTGTGTCTTGGGGACAGTGGGATTAGTAACAGTAAATTCACCATTCATTCATTGGCATCCTGTCTGCATCATTTAGTGTATTTCCTGACAACATAATCAATTCTGTCTAAACACCAAATTATATTATTGGTTCTTTCAACTAATGGACATCATTTACATCCAAAATGTACTATTACTCATTCACATCTCTGACAGCCTCTTCCAATGAAACATGAAGAAAAATCATTAACACAGCCACAAAAACTCGTTTTGCCAAAATCAGTTGTAAGTAGGTTTAAAATATGAAATACTATTATCAAACCATAAATAAAGATCTCTTACCAACAAAGAGCAAAATTTTAGTACATTTGGTCCTTAGTAACATGGGTATAAAGACTGCTGTATTTGTACAAATACAATGCATACAAAGGTTTCAAAATGTGGCTATGTGAAACATCACATGCACCACATTCTGAAAGACGCAATTAAAAGGGGATGAGGAAGAAGGGAAGTTTGACTTTTGTTTGAGCAAGTACAGCATTCAAGGACACTGGACAAGGTGAATTTTACTTCCAACTATGAAAATAAAAACTAAGTCCATTAATCACATACTGCTTCAATGATTTTCACTGTCACACTTCAGATTTTCAGAGCCAGTTCAAACCAAGACAAACACCTTTACAATTTCAATTCTTTACATTGTATAACCCACAATTCATAACAGCTAACATTAAACCTTACGGTGAAATATGTGGAAGTGACACCAGTACAAAACTGCAATTATCCAAGAAGTTAGTAATACTTAACAGTAATGTTATTTAACAGAAAACTGCATTTTCCTGAATATAACACATACAGTTTTCCTCATAATACAAAGGATGGCATCTTACAACAAAAAAACATTTCTGGCAGCTATTTCAAGCAAAATATTCAACACAACTGAGTAGGCACACACATAACTTTGTATTCCTCCAAGTATCCAGAAAAACTGACTGCATTTCAATAAGAAATGCCTCTTACTAAAACAGCTATTGGAACTGAACACATGCAAATATGAAGTGTGATCGGACTCTTAGAAATACTCAGAGAAAACACTGTGTACTACTTAAGCAAATATAGTACCTCTGCAAACTGTGTCAAGATATATTACAAACACTGTATTTGTAAAGAAAAATATATTGTGAACAATTACTTAACAGCGCTACTGTTCCAGTTTCTGTCACACATGTACATGGGATGTTCATATTCTTTCCTCATGTCAGCATTATCATAGTGGCTTCAGTTTAAAACGACTTCTTGCACATTCTAACTTTTAAAGGCCCAATAATAATATTTATTACTTGCAACACTCTAACATATGTTTCAAATTTCTAGTACCGAAAACAAGAATGTGATGGAGAAATATCACAGAAAATCCAATACACAATGACCCATCTAATCATTAATAACTATGTGCATATATTACATATAACTTACCTTTCTGTACTGTATGATGAGATCAGCATCACAGTATCCTAATTTTAATTATGGCAAAGAATTTTAAAAGATCACACCTCACTAATACCTTATCTAACCTGCTCCACGTACTTTCTGTTTGTACTACTTTGTCTCATCATGTTTTATCAACATTGACTAGTGACCATAGTGAAAAGGTACGCAACATTCAGAAAAAAAAAATGGGCTCCTCCACGCTAAGTCAATCATATAAATGAATGGTAGGGTCAATACCTAACTGCTAGCATACATAATAGAGTACCTTTTCATCTATTCCAAAACTTGATGTCCTTCATATTATTTTAGGGGCAATAAGAGATATAACGGGATATAATGGTGTATCTAGACTGCAGGTGAATAACATTTTGAAGAAAATTAAGAACGTGCTGCACAAATTCCAAACACAGTGATGTTGTAAATGTAAACCCAATCAAGGGATCAAGTCTTCTAACACTACCATACATGTAATAATGTAAATTTGAAGTCAAAATGAAAGACAGCGGCCAATGACATAGCAAGGAACAAAGTCAAGACAATACATAAAGAAGATTAAACAGAACGCGGTAACAGCAGTTGACGGGTTCTGCAATTCATTGTCAGATACAGGGTTGCCACCTTATAGAAGTGCAACACTACCAAGAATTTAGTTTCATGTACTGAAATCAAACACTCTGGATGGCTTTTCTCATGTGTGGAGAGCCAGAGTTCATGTAGTAAAGATGAAATTTGTCAAATTAAGCATTCAATTCCAGAAAGTAATGTTCAGAAGTAGAATGCACTTATTTCATTTTGCACTTTAAAGATCCTATGCAAATTGTATACAGCATCCTGGAGGACAACGAAAAGAAAACCCCACTGCATACAATGACATGATGTTCAAACCACATGCCCCCACCCAGTATGGCCAAAGTTTATCAATACTGTCACACTAAGCAGAACCACTTCACTTTATTAATTAGCTTACAAACAGTATAAGGACACCAGAAATGATCCAAGGAAATGACAACATGTACTACAATGTTCCTATGTCCGTAAGTTAACTTCAAACAATTCCTAGTTATCCACTTGCTTGTGGATTACCTAGTTTGTGGCAATGCATGGAACCACAGATTGTAGTTCAACAATGTATTATGTATAAGAAATTTGGGAGGGCAAACAGCTGTTAAAATGCTCCATGGCACAACATAGCAGGTTCTCAGATAATATAAATTCCAGATGTGGTGTGACACACGAGTATGGACCACTTTAGAGCCGTGTGAACAGAAGAAAAAAACTGTCCTACCATTGTGCTAAGTTTCACTACACCTAACACAACGCCAATAAGGAGCGCAGTGAGACTGGAAGTAAAGTTCTGTGCACTGAAGATATCTAACACCACATGGAGGTGAATGGTATGTTTCATGCTTCAGCTGCTTTAATTACTGGGGAACGAACCCCTAGTACCCAACAAAAAGGAAAATGAGTAGGCGTCAGGTGGTCTAGATATGGCAGTGAAGAGAGAAAACCCCGCCTCTGCTAGGAAATAATGCCCAGCCATTCAATGTTTTGTCATGTAACAAGGTAATGTTACATTTGCCCTCTGCCTATCACCAATCCATCAAGGGTAAAGGGCCAAGCATTCTAGACTTTGACACTAAACTAAAATGCAATCTACTTACTTGGTATGTATATCTACTATAAAACTAGGATAATTTAAGTTATTCTTAATGCCTGCACTCTTCATTAGCCTTAAAAAACCAAATTCTGGCTGTATCCTTCTCTTTCTGTTATATTTCCTTAGTAACTCATCAGAACATTTAATAGAAACCACCGTCCTGTCACATTGTACATAACTACAGTGCTGTTACAAAATAAGACACTGATTTCTTCTGAATGTGTTGTGTGTCTTGGCACTCCCGATATACAGGGTGTGGCATTTAACGTTGCCCATTTTGAAAGTAGGATAACTCATTTATTGTACACAGCAATAAATACAACTGAACACGGTTAAGTAAGTCAGTGTCTTGGATTCACCAAAAAAGCCTCACATCTTCAATACAATGTCTTGGAGATGTCCTCCATGACAATCAAGGCATTGCTGCCATCTCCCAGGTACACTTGCCATGATGCGACGTAGAGTGTCCTGCGTAACATTCACGATCTCCTGACGAATTGCATTTTTATGGCTGTTGATGTCAGGGAGGGTGAGTAAAAACTTGAGCTTTCAAATACCCCCATAAAAAAAAAGTCTGCTGCAGTAAGGTCCGGTGAATTGGAGGGCCACTGAATGTCACCAAACCGAGAGAGAAGTCGCCCGGGGAATGCAGCACGTAGGGTGTTCATTGAGAGTCGTGCCGTATGGGCTGTGGCACCGTCCTGCTGAAACCATGCTCTCGCCATATTCCAGTTGCGACTTCTCATCTCAGGTAGGAAAAAGGTTTCCAACATGTGGTTATAACGTTCGGCGTTCACTGTCACAGAGACACCGTCATCACCCTCAAAAAAATAGGGCCCAGTAATTCCCTGTGCTGAAATGGCACACCACACAACGACCTGAGGACTGTGTAGTGGCCGCTCATGGAGTTGGCGTGGATTTGTAGGCACCCAATATCGGCAGTTTTGTTTGTTTACAGAGCCGTTGAGGGAGAATGTTTTTTCGTCACTCACGATGAGGAACCTCCGAGGTCAGCGCGTGTGTGCACCATCTGTTGGCAACAACGGACGCGCAACGCTTTGTGCACAGCAGTTAACTCCTGGACAGTTTGCAGTTTGTAGGGGTGAAAATGCAAAACATGGTGTAAAATTCGTCGCACACTTCTGTCCGACAAATTGAAGAGTTGGGAATGCCGCTGCACTGATCGACATGGACTCCTCTCCAAGGCTATTCCCACACGCTGGATATTTTCAGGTGACCGGACGGCGTTTCAACGGGTACGGGCTTTAACCTGTCCAGATCCAGTCTCACACCACTGACGCACCCACTGACCGATTATTTTTCTTGAAGGTGCAGCCCCACGTTGCCGATCATCACCAAATTTCCGACGAAACTCTCGTTGCACAGATACGTTCGACTTGCTTAACACGAACTGTTCCACACAAAATATGCGCCGCTGCATGGACCATTGTTCCATTGTTCACTGAATCCAAGGCCACACGGAACCCAACCACCATTGTCAGCGACCCCTCCCACAACTCACACAAGCAATATTGCCAACTCAAAATGGGTAACATTAAATGCCGCACCCTGTACTTCGGGAGTTACCTACCTATATTTTAGTGGAACCTTAGTTCTTACTTAGTTAATTATACAATATATTTAATTGCAGAATTAGTTGTACCCCAAGTGAAGTGCCAAGAGTTATACTCCCACATGTTGAGGGATCCAAGCAAGAGACTGAAGAAACCCTGGCTTTCTGTAGAACGCACTGTGGACCCTGAGACTCGATATATGGATCTTTGTGCTGTGGCTGTACAGGGAGGCACGACTTTTCTTCTAGCAGCAGGGTGTTCAGATGGATTTCTCAGGTAAGGAATACTGAGCTTGTATTGATTGATGATTGGAGGTTACAGAAATATCAAAATAAAACATCTAAAATAATATTCCTCTTTTCAGAAACAAACATGTCTATTGTAATGAAATTCAGAGGTTCAGCCCTGATAATACCAAAGTGTAACATTAGACAGTATCCCAAAAAAATGAAGATTATTGTCTTCTGGGATGTGATATCATGTAGTCTGGTGGAAGCATACTGAGATTTCAGAGATTCCTGATGCATGTCAGGGTAGACGATGAAGACAGCATAGTCCACTGAAATACTTCTACCTGAGGAACTACGTGATATCACATTACAGAATACAGTAGTTTTCATACTCACCACCATAGAAACCCAAATGTCACAAAGAAGTAACAGTTTGTCTTGTAGTAAAATTGGTTATTGTTTCTGTTTTTCACAGGATATTTGGTTTCTATGCACTTTGCAATGAGTTGAGACTTGTTGGGAAATATTCCTTTCATGAGCGCTGCATCTTGAAAGTGTCTCTTATAAAGACAGAGAGCTTCAGACATGTAGCTCTTACAATGGCCACTGATGGGAAAGTGGCCCTATGGGACTTGACCACATGTGTTGAAGAGCTCATAGGTTCAAAACATTCCATCCGTTGCCATTCAACATCAGCAGATACAAGAAATAACACACCAGTTGTTGCTAGTGGCCTTAAACCATTCTCATTCATTAAAATACATCAGTCAGGGATCAATAGTTTTGACTGGATACAGCTATCAAGAGACAGATATTTGCTTGCAACAGGAGGTGATGACAGAGCTTTGGTGTTAAGTGTAATTGAGATAATTACACCAACTGTTCAGGAAGAAATGCAAGCTGAAGTTGTTTTGCAATGGAGGGATGACCATGCACATGTTTCACAAATAACTGGTGAGTGATCCTACAGATGTTCTGTGACACTCTGCACTTCCCAGGTACACCTATCCTTGCCTGTCATAACCTTTATCCAACCAGGGTGGATATTTAAATTTTAGCACATGGTTTATGATAAACATGAGTATTATTTGAACAGAGAAAGATAAAATTATGAAATAAATGGCATTTTATAGAAAATAAAAGAGATTATGCAGCATGTCTTAAAAATAGTGAACTTCCTTGCTGCCTGAATATATACAGTGAATGTCTAGGGATTTTTTCCAACATGTGTTCGCATATTCAGACTCAGGTGGTTAATGGGTTAAGTCCTTTACATCAGGGGTGCACAAATTTCCAAAAAATCTGGGAGCAACCTGAAAATTCTGTGCACCAAAAGGGTGACATGAGGCAAGTTCCATACAAAGGGCCCACAAATATTAGGCACCACCATAAAAAATTCAGTCACTCTGGTGACCTGGCACCCAAGGATTTATGTGCGCCATTTGTACACCATCCAAATACTTTTGTTTTGATGTGCAGATATAATTGCATTAAGAATAATGTTAGTATTTGACTGTGTGTAATTTGCCCTAATAATAATTAGCTCATCCTGTGTGGTTGGTTTTAATAATCCTGACAAGGTGCAGTCATGTACAGTCTGAATGACATGTCATTATGCCATATGGATTACTCTCTACCATATTACTATGCTGAGTCTGTACTTTAGCTAACACACATACCTACTTCTTCCACTGTTTGTAGATTGTGTATCTATAAGGACTGTCAGGTTAATTGTCTGAGGATGATTGGCCTCTTACCGGAGATTTATCTTCATTAACACAACCTTCTTTAGTGATTGGTCTCATCATTCTATGCAGCTAATGAAGTAAAATGCTTATTTACAGTACAGTGAAATTCTGAATTGTGCATCAGTCTCTTTACTGATGTATTACCTTAGTCTGATGCAGAGTCGAGTTCATACTTTGTGCAGCCCTAAGCTATGGAAGGTTGAAGCCCTTGATTATTTGTGGAAGTATTATAGAGAATGTAGTCAATGAACCTTTAAGGTTTTTATTGGAATTTCACAGGCACTCTCTCATTACAGAAGATGCAGTCATCCGTTTATATTCTGATTTTTTAAAATAATGCTGTGTTCGATGAAGATTCAAATCTTCTGGGATGTGATACCGTGTTGATAGGTTGGCAGTGTTTATTTGTTGAGTAATTCATTTTTTTTTCTCACTCTCTCTCTGAATATCTTGGGGTCCTTGAGATAGTGCAGGCCTAAGCTTTAGCTTATTTGGTGTATATGTAAATCTTGCACTGGTTTGATGTGTCTGTAACAGGCCTGAAAATTGAAGATAATGTGCTAGTAAGTACAGCAGTAGATCAGCGCATAACAGTATGGAACTGGAATTGTGAGCCAGACAGTCAAACCTTGACTGCTTCTGTCAAGGCAAGGTACTGCAGTGCTGTAGCAGACATTCAAGGACTTCTGACATGGAACTCAGGGTATAGTATAAATACTTACATAGATACTTGCAAGTTTTAACCCTTAAAAGCCTGAATTAAATCCCATCTCCTATTTGCTGGCATTATTAGGAGCTCACCATTTTCTCCACGTTAGCAGGATAAGGGTTAAATTATTAACCTTTAGGCTACTAATGTC
>Ga0268261_10004018_pt1 | contig 10943 bp, 6 predicted proteins | sample TergutNc150P1_FD_190353 | JGI IMG/M metagenome (GOLD analysis project Ga0268261, IMG submission 190353) | Nasutitermes corniger P1 segment gut microbial community from laboratory colony in Florida, USA - Nc150 P1 (SPAdes) (version 2) | ecosystem: Host-associated > Arthropoda: Insects > Digestive...
GTTGTCAGGTAGAGGTCTCTGCGACGAGCTGATCACTCGTCCAGAGGAGTCCTACCGACTGTGGTGCGTCGTTGTGTGTGATCTAGAAACATCAAGAATAGGTGCTCCATATATATATGTCATTAGTAACCTAAGGGTTAAAAACATACTGACACGGTATGTGATATTTTCATTGATCTTTGCAATATGTAGTGTACCATATTGACCTGAATATAAGATGACCCTGCTTCACAGTCTTCAGTTTTCAAGAAAATATCTGTGCAGAACATGTTATGCGTTGTGTATGATTATAGTGTTTAATGTTTAAGGTGACCTCCTGCTTTTCAGATGATGAAGTAGAAAAAAATTTTAGTCTTTCTTTCCAATAAGTACATTATGTGGTTTCATGCTGCCATATTCTGACCGGAAGTATTCTGATAATGCCATTTATATGCCATTGTTTCAGTTACCCCGCACCATAAATCGACTACACACGCCAGATTTTTTGAAATGAAAATACAAAAAAGTTTTGGTGAATTTGTTAAGTACTTGTATGTAATTGACATAATCCTTCTGGCCGCACTATGGCCCTGGGGTTGACTCAGCCTCTAACAGAAATGAGTACCAGGAATATTTCCTGGGGGTAAAGGCGACCGGTGCATAGGGCTGACAACCTTACCATCTTCATGTGCCGATTGTCTTGAAATCTGGGAGCCTCAACCTCCTGGAACCCTCAGGGCCTGTCCAGGCATGTAATGGGATTGCTTTACCTTTACCTTTTACTTGTATATAATTATACATATCGAGTATATGTGTACTTTGAAATTCAAACTATGTTTTCTGGAGGATCTGACGTCTTACTACTTGGAGACACTCTTTATTCCATGTGTATCATGTATTTGCAGTAAAAATCAGTCATCTTGATACTACACTTACATGTTCCCAAACCTTTACCTGTATTTCAGAAACCATCATTATGTTTTCAACCATCAACACGATTTCCAATTTATTCTTCCTCTTGAAATATTTTTAACTGTTTCACTGTCCATGAGTGACCATATATGTCTGCATATAGTATTCATGCATAACAGAAAACATTTACTCTGCATCATACGTTATCCACTTGTGAGTATGGTGAAAGTAAGTTCTCCCACATCATGGGCTGTGGCTGTGTGTAAGTGCACAAATGAAGAAGTTCTCATAGTTAATAATGACACTTGTCATGAGCATTGTTGTCAGCCTTATAATTGAATTGAATTGTGTTGGTCATGCGGTGTTGCCACCTTTATCAATAAATTGTGTACCGTTGTCAGCCTTTCCATTTGCTATTGGTATGCAGTATGGCACATTCATCTAAATTATAAGTCTGTGAATGAACGTTTATTACACTGATTCATGAGTTATGCACGTAACTTTAGGAGATGATTTCCAAGGTCTGTGTGATGATAAAAGTTCATATAAACATGTGTCCAGTTTGGAATGGTTATGGAGTTAGACCATTTGAAACAGAACAAAAGGGGAGGATTATTGAAAATGTATGGAATAAAATAACAAAATTTTACCTGATAAATTTTATGTCTGAATTTAACGTCATGAAATAAATGCCATTAATTTAACCTGGCCTGTGCTTGAAGCAGGTTTTTGAAAATCTCACCCTTAGCCAAAATGCAGCTCCATGCTGAGTTTTGGGTAGTGCATGTACAGGTGCACAAGATAAGACTTATTTGTTTTTATCACACTCAACTCAGTGGTGCACACAATGTTTGTTCAAGGTCATGTAGCATGCCTGTGCTGTTTACTGGAGTGCAGTTATCAGCATTAAATGATGGCCATAGCACCATAACCACTGAGAACAGGATCCATGTTGATAGGAAATTTTTTTTATGGCAAAGACATAGGAAATCATCTCCTACAGTTATGTACATGACTCATGAATCACCTGTATATACATTTTTAGGCATTTATTAAGGAAGCAACAGTGTTATGTAACAGCATTGTATTGGGATTAATACTATATTGAGTTTTTTAATCAGGCATGTTTTACTTTTATCTTGAGTTGTGTATTAGTGTGCTGTGTGTTCATACAGTCATACGTGTAAACCTTTGATGCTTACACTTGTATCATACTGGGCTCCTTGATAATGGTGTAGATGTGCTGCAACAAGTTGGAGACATACATGAAGGTAGTTGGCTAGTCCCAGCAGCAGTGTACATAGTTGTTTTCTAATTTTATGGTTGTTTTCTTTGTCATCAAGAGCTGTAAACTCTACTGCTTCACCACATTCTTTTTGTAATTTGTTTTAGGTACTATAATTATGTTTTGCTATCTTTTATCTTGAAACTGTCTTCCTAACATACAGCACTAGAGTTTGTAACTTCTAACGTGTTTGCAGATGCTCAGACATTGGCAGGCAGCATCCTCACAACAGACCAGAATGGGCAGACGGAGACTGTGATCTACACTTACCCTGAGCAGATCCAACAGTTTCAGTTGACATGAATTAAAAGTTAAGATTATGGCAAGCTGAAGAATAGACCTTGTGTTCAGAGGCTGAAGTGTTGTACATGCATGTTAAATTGTTCTATTTATGTTTTTTTTTTTATTTTATGGCTCAGACAGAGCTTCTTTACTTCCATAGTCCACAGTGGCATGAGAATGACATGCTGTTATTGATTTTTAGTTGATCTAATTATCAGAACTTTAATTTATTCTTTACAGAGTATCAAGGCAAGGCAATGATGCAGAATCATTGTGTCCCTCTTAGCAAACTTTTTTTTTTTTATGTGACTTAGATGATGTAGAATTTCTGCTCAAAGGTGGTACTACCATCACCTTATGAATACTGGCCATTATGATTGAGAAGTCAATGATTAATGTATTCATGTCTTACAGACAGACTTTAATAGTATCTGCTCTTTTATGCACAGAAATTTTACTTTGTGGCTTTAGTCATTCCATATGAAAGCCCCATTTTCAGAACCGGTTATTGTGTGAGCTGCCTCACTGCATTTTGACACAAATTTTCATATCATCATAACAGTAATTTTTTTCTGTGTATTGTAGGCCTTTAAAACATGATATATTAAAATTCATATCACTTAACTAATTCCGATGTACGTTAACCATCTGGTTTATCTTTAGGGGCCATACATCATAAATAAGTAGTTGCATTTTACAATAATGTGTACAGTGATGATGTCAAAACTTTGTGATTCCTAAAACCCTTTATTAAGTAGTAAAAAATACTTTCAAACCTTTAATTAAAAAAAAAACTGAATATAATTTGTGGGTTAATTCGGCTATGGTTTGTGCACCATTTGTCCAGTGGCTGTCTTTCATATAGCTACTGTCTTGTAATTATAGATTAATACCATTCTTGTCTGCTGTTAGTGTTACTTAAATATATGTTTGTCGTTTTGGATCTAAGCCATTTTTGACATATTTTTCAGGAGACACAAAAATATGTTTTAATTGTGATCATTCAACGAGTAATGATGGTGAAATACATAAATGAAGTAAATCTACCATGATGTGAAAGTGATTGGGATGTAATGTATATCATTGTTGGTTTTTCAGTGAAAAGTTTTAACATACTTTATGTTTTGTGAAAGAAGTTGTACCATAATAATTATGTCCAAAATATTGTAATTATATATATATATATATATATATATATATATATGAAAAAGAATGTGTGACCCTTGAGGATAAATTTAATGGTTTGAAATATGTCGGGATTTGTTAATTGTTATGAATTATAGTTTATTGTATTTTGATTATCCAAAATATGTATCTATTGATAAAGTATTGTGATTCGTACTGTGAAAGGAAGTTAATATAGGTAGTTTTAGTTGTTTTGATTCTTTTATAGTGGGAGTATTTGTTTAGTGCTTGTGAAGACTCCATATATTTCACACCTTGTTTTTTCATAAGTTATGTCTTTACCGACATTTGTATTTAGTTACAGCTAACTTTCAAGTAGCAGTTTTTGTCCTTTCTCAGTTCACAGCAACATAGACCCGAAGATGGTGACTGATATAAAATAACAGTAGATCTCAATCAGTTCCAACTTTCACAGTATGTGTTTATATGACTGTGTGGGAAAAAATATATCAGAACTGTTAAACACAGTACAGCTGGAAATTGTTCAGTAGCATTCTTGCTTGACTGAGTGAAAATTTTATGCTGATGCTTAAAATGTTAGTTGCGCATCACAAAATGTGACATTGCTTTTGTTTTAATCTACCAGGTTATGCTCTTAAGAGTTATTTTGTATGTTTTGTTACCTGATGTGAAGTAAAGGTGGCACATTATTTTTATCGATATTACTAGTAGAATGTGCCTTCCCCAGTGGCTAGCCTTTTCGTTACCAGGGGCGGTATTTAAATTTTAGTGCTTGGTTTGTGAAAAATGTATTATTTGAACAGAGAAAGGTAAAATTATGAAATACATGACATTTTATGAAAAATAAACAGATTATACGGCATGTCTTAAAAATGCAGTAAACTTCCTTGTTGCCTAAATATGTAAAATGAATTTTTAGGGATGTCTTCATGTGTGAGTGTGTGTGTATGTGTGTGTGTGTGTGTTTTTTTTCATGTTTGGCAGTGCTGGTTTTTAAAAGGTTAAAAACATTTTGGAAACAAATGGAAATTAATGACCTTCTGCAGAGATTCACTGGTAGCCAACCACTTTTTGTCTAGCCCCTAAATGTTTTTTATGATGCCTGTTAATTCTGTAAATTCATCTTCTCTGACTGTTAGCCTTTGAATACTGGGTTTTACCATCTTTGTGCAGCAGTACAAAAGGAGTCACAGTTGTGCATAATGAGAGGAAGTCGTTAATATGGCAGATGTTTTAGAAATGACTGGACAGTGGCTTCTTCACTACTTGCAAGTATGTACTCACTGAAGTGGACTGTAACTTAGGAAATGTGTTTCTCAGTTTCCTTTATTAGGTGTCATACTGAACAGTATGGCTGTGGCCCAAATGTTTATTTGAAGGTTTCAGAATAAAATTCTGACGTATTAATTTGTTAAACCACAGATGTCAGTTTGAGGTTACTGTTAATGTTCAGTTTGATGTTGACATTATCTGTGTGCTTGTCAAGGGTCTTTTGGCTGGCAGCCTGTAACTTAGAGATGGTCATTCAGAATTTTTATTTTTGCACCCAGGAACTGAGGCTTCCATTATCAGCATGTGTTTTCCACCTGTCATATTATTGGTGAGAGGTTTGTGCTGTGGACCATAATTTCTTATAGCATGAAATTGAGCACATTAGCGTGATACATATGTAAAATTAGAACATTTTTGTGTTATTCTGAGTGCTTTTCATGAAATCTTGCAGTGTACGTGTCCGTGTTGTATACAACATTTGACCATGCAACCTTCTACCACTCTAGCTCTGAATTGATCACTGCTAATTTTATAAGCAGTGAATGTATATTTACAGCATTTACTGCTGAGTTTTTTCCGTGCCTAAGCTACCGAACCACTCAGATATACTGATACATTCTTTTTCTTCATTTATTTTCATTTTTAATGTTTTGTTTTATTCTTTGCCACTTTGTGTTCCCTAACTCCTGTAAAACTTTAATTGTCAAAGGTTCATATAATAGTACTGTATATAACGCTTATGTGCTAGGTTTCTGGACTGGCTATTGTCTCAAAGAACACTGTGTTGCAGGAAATGGATCTGTTCCCATTCGCAGGTGAAGGAATGGGCCACTTGTTGAGAATGACAGTTTCTGCCACACCCAGCAAAATAGTTATCTCCCCATTCTGCCACCTGGTGTATGTCATGAACTAATCCAGTTCCTGAAACATAGCAATTCTTTTTGAATATCAGACAGTGGACGAAGTTTGCGGATGTAGTAGTTCTGTATGTTTCTGTAAAACTTGTTTTCACTGCCATGTAGAGTGATTATTTTAATCATTTACCTTCCTGTATTGAACAATTTTCATTATTTCCAGTTACTACTTACTGAGTACATCACTTTTCAGAATAATAGTTTGTTCTTTAATAGTTTTTTTTTCTTTCTAATGGTCGGTAGAGGTAGAATATGGTATGTGGGATATTATGAGTGAAAATAAAATGAACCAGCTTCTGATGCTTGTAGAAGTAGTAACAAGTTCAGAGAAGCTTGAAAAGTAATAAGTTGTCTGTAACTTTTGAATGTGCAACACTGTCCTTTCTGGCAGGTTGAATCTATAACAGATTTGAGACTGAGTTACACATGCCCATTGGACTTAACAGATGGTTTGGAAGGCAAATGTGACTGGTTAATGTAAATACCTTTTGTGGTCATCTTTGTGTGCCTGTGATTCCCTACACAGCTTTGTCTCACTTCTTAAGTACTGAGATTATTTTTGCTTTTCATAACTGTGTTTTAGTGTCGTGCAACTGTGAGGAATTGTTTTGGAGCCACTGAATTGTTATTGGGTGTACTTTTAAATACATCTAATCTAATATTAAAATAGTTATTTGTAAAAGTGACTTTGCTTTTATTGTACAAGAGTTACTAAACTGCAATGAACACTGAACCTTAGAGATTTCCAGTTTATATCCCTTTAGATTATCCACTGATGAGTCAATGCATTTATTTGTAAATCAGCTCAAGCATGGCCCTGGTGCACATGAAAGGATGTTTGCAAATATTGCAGTGGGATTGGAGAACACACAAGTATTTTGTAATTGGGTTTGAAGGAGAAATCCAAATTAGCCCACTACACATACACAGATGATTATTGCGTAGCTTGGAAGGAGGCTAGGGAGGTGCCAGAGTAAGCCAGTAAAATTTGTAGAAATTATAAGGAAGCTGGCTATGTGGCTGTTGGTACAGATACTACCGGCCACACAAGTGTATAACTCCTGTTCGGAATGGTCTGAAACAACTAATGTTTTATCACCATTGCTTTTTAACTCTGCTTTAGAATGTGCCTTTAGGCAACAAGACCCTGAAATTGATTGGAGCACATCAGCTCCTGTGCTGGGCAAAAAGAGAAATACCATGAAAAAAAAAAAAACAGAAACTTGTTAATTTCTAGCAGGAGTTTGGTCCAGAACGGGGGTTCTCATGGCTTTTCTCTGGCTTACCAGTGAATGAAATTTAACAGTTTAAATGTACCACTTTTTTTTCTTTTGTATTTAAATAAAAAAATTAAATTGGAAAGATTGGCTAACAGCAGGGATGAGTTATGTAATGTCGCTAGCAGTGCTGCATGTCAGCAAATATATGTGCGTTATGTTCCGTTCATTTTCAGACATATTTGTTCTTCCTCATATTTCGATTGTTTAAGGCCACATACCACTTATCGATGGTTGGCCTACCGATAGTGGTACGCGTACCACAGTTTGATTAAATGTTCTGGAAATAGTAAATTTCCCGTTCTGTGCCTTCACGCAGCTAGTTGCAATTACAAGAAGAGGTTTTGTAATAAACTTTCGTCATCTTCAACCCAAAGCCACAGACTCCACGCATCTGCTGCTGAGGCAGCGCGCGGTGCTGCCGGTGGGTCCGTAACTAACTCAATGCAGCTGAATTCTTCTAGAGAAGCCTATAGTCATGCAGTACTCCACTTGCATAAAACATGAAGTATTAGTACCGCGTTCTGCCAGATGGATTAGAAACACACCCTCACAATCTGTTTATATCGCTCTCGGTATTATCATTCCATGAATGACTGTATCTTCCACAAGGTCATGCCCCTGTATGTTCTCAGACTAAAATTATTCATGCTTTTTTTAGGCGCGTTCGAAAAATTGCGAAAGGCGACTATTAGTTTCGTCATGTCCGTCTGTCCGCATGGAACACCTTTAATCCCACTGGATGGATTTTCATGAAATATGATATTTGAGTATTTTTCGAAAATCTATGGAGAAAATACAAGTTTCATTAAAATATGACAAGAATAAGGGGTATTTTACATGAAGGCCAATTTAGATTTTTGACCATATCTCGCCCAGTTCTTCTTAGAATAAGAAATAATCCGGACAGAATTTGTAAAGAAAATCAAAATACATTTCGTGTTCAGTAACTGTTTTTCGAAAATTATGCCGTTTATGATATAATGTAAAATATTTTAGAGCCGGACAGGTCACAGACGACAATATGGCGCTTGCGCATTGCATGCTGGATACCTAAGGCTTCAAATACGCACACATAATATGTAATACTAATTGCTTTTTCACTTCAAGCATGGTTGCACGAACGCGCCTCAATTTTTCATCGTACATAGGGGCTCAATCGTCTGTCTTGTTATTCCCTTCAGGCGTGCTGCATTTCCTGCCATTCGTGTACATCTCCATCCGAGTGTTCTAGTTATAATGGGTGAAGAGTAGAAATTATGAATTCCATCACTGCGTACTTTTTTTCGGTTCTCATATTTCTCTCCCTTTTGGTCCACATACTGTCTCCAGAGGTTTCTTCTCAAACATGACGAAATAACTTCTTAACCATATGACAATTTCAAGAGAAGAGACATCACTTATGTGAAAATCTGTAAGTTTAAATGGGGAAAATGTGCAGTTGTATTTGCAGGTATCTGGGCTCCAGCCCTGTAGGTCGAAGGACATCTGATGTGTCTGTCTTCAGCTGCTTGTTGCGCAGCATCGAATATGAAGTTCATGGTTCTGCCACGGCTTATTTCCGAGATGTAACGCACAAATTTACGAGTTTATTACAGAGCAACCAAGAAACAAACAAAAGTACTTTTCCAACTTGTAGCAGCTATGTAATTATAATTACAAAACATATTTTAATCAAGCGTATTATAAAACACGTCTAAAGTGAAGACCTCCTTAAATGCATGGCATAGTTTACGTACTAATATTACAAAAAATGCCCCATAGGGGATAGCACTAAACAGACAAATGAACATCGAAACTCCCACAAAGATTGCAGTACTTCACTTACCAGCCTTACGTCAGTTGCTTTCGGGATGTTTCTGTGTGCGGTTGAGTGCATTGGAGACCAGTTGTGTAAGTGCCCCTCAAATGAGGCAGCCCTATTCAAGGGATTTTGATTAAGTGGTTGCATTTGAAGGAAGGTTTAAAATATCAATTTACTTGTTATTTTTGTATTGTTAATATGCGCAAGTGCTTAACAACAAATTGTTTTAAGATATCCATTCAGGTAATTAATTTGTTCGCAATTTTATGCCGAGTAGTGAGTACATAAATATCCAGACATTTAAATTTCTTTTAATTTAACAAGCAGGACAGAGTACATACAGTATATAAAGTCTAAATATCAAAATTATTTTCAAACCTTGCTATTTTCCGTAAATGATATGTGACTTGTAGAAAGCAGTCCCTAATGTGGGGGTAAATGAAGCTCAATAAGTAACCAATTTATGATTCACGTTTTAAGGTACCTCGCCTACAGAGTTTATTTTCCCGTCTTAATCTGAAAACCTTCATAAGGCAGTTGCATAATTCTTTGCAAATTCTTGCAAAATAAAATAATTAATTTAGGCTTATGTAACTTCAGTAAGAAATGGTTTCTCCCGAACTTTAAAAGTTAGGGCCGATCACATGTGATCCCAGTTCTAGTTCATATTTTAATGATATATAAAATAGTAAGGACAATCGGCCATAGCATTAGCCCAGTGAAGATAGTCTGGGGGCAGGGACTGACCCATTTCATGACATGCCTCTGAAATACTCGTGGGCCACGCGATGAATACAACTACAAATTCAGAACAAAATTCGTAACATAAACCCTTTGGACCATTTACGAACGGGGCACGAGGTCTAGTGGAAAAGCAATTTGCGTTAAAAAAAATCGGTAACTGGAAGGAAAATTGAAATGAAAGTACGACCATTTTCAAGACGATCACATTAAAGTATGTTGAACATTGATAGTTTTGCGTGGAAGGATAATCTATTTCATTCATTTCTAAACAAAAAGTCATATTTTGCCTTGGTTGATCGTCACAAACGATTAAATTATTGACGTTTTGTAATTTCAGAAACTTGTTATACATGTTTCATGAATATTGTTGTGGAAAATATTACAGTGTTACTGCCACGAAACTGAAGGTTATTACACCGTACCCTCTAAATGTTAAGTTACCAAATTTACCCCGAACATGACTTAGGTATTCGTTTTAAAGCAAGTATTTGTTTTAAAGCAGTCTGTTACCAGTCCAGCGTGCCAGATACCGCTTGCTGTCCAGTTGCTATTAAACTGCACTAAATCGCGATTCTCGACGTAGTCAAATGCCCTTTGGTACCATTTAAAGAATTGGCGTGAAGCTTGAAAAGTTGCTATTTCGTAGAAGGCATTAATATCTAGTAATTTCGTACCTTTCATCTTTCATCAAACATTACTGTCTTGTCGATGTCAATAAAATAATAGGGACGTGTTGCATGAGTGGAAAAACACTATTCACATTTTACCTGGACAGCGTGAAGAAAATTTTTCAAGTGATTCCTCGAGTATAATATTGAAGTGAATATTATAAGAACAAAGTAACTTGCGTTATAGAAATATTGAATATAACTAAATTTTATATGCTTAAAATGCATGACAGATTTCGTTGTCACTGGAAGTAGCCTGGGCTCAGTTTGGTCGTTTGCAAACAATACTCTATTTTCTTAGAAATTAGAAGATCTTGTACGAGAAAAAAAAGACATACGCAATTAAAATCCGTGAAGTATTTTAATCACACGTTTATTTATTTAACGTCTGGTCAGTAATGATTTAAAAGACGTTCGTGCATGTAGCTATTTAAAATTGGAACACTAGGTGCTTAAGATTTTTTATTTCATATCTTATACCAAATTTTTGTGGATCTGATGAGGTTTTTATATTCAGTTGAAAATAAAATTGTAGGGTTTTGTAGTATATAAGTATCAAGTTCGCAGCCTGAATTTCAGATACGTCACTACATAATTAAGGAAGTGTTTTGTTGTATTTGTGTTTTGCTGTATACCGCCGCTCCCCCCCCCCCCCCCCCC
>Ga0268261_10004019_pt1 | contig 10942 bp, 6 predicted proteins | sample TergutNc150P1_FD_190353 | JGI IMG/M metagenome (GOLD analysis project Ga0268261, IMG submission 190353) | Nasutitermes corniger P1 segment gut microbial community from laboratory colony in Florida, USA - Nc150 P1 (SPAdes) (version 2) | ecosystem: Host-associated > Arthropoda: Insects > Digestive...
CCTTGTTGAAATTTGGTCTCTTGTTTCACACTAGGCATTTAATTCTGGTGCCAAGGGGGTTAAATTCATGGTAGAACAATGTTTCCTCCCAAGTTGTAAGTTTTCCATGCTTACTTTGTGATATTGTTTTGAACCAACATATACATTCCTACTTACACCTGCCAGCAGTTTGAATAGTACTACTATCTCACCAAAAACATTTAAGTACTTTATACTACTGATTACATAAACATTCACCATAGTGTCGTGTGTGTCCTGCTCATGATTATAAGATGATTGTAGGTTTTCAGATGCTGAATTAGGGAAAAAATCCCATTGTTGTATGTGGGGTAGACGTGGTAGCTGATTGTTTAACCCCTGAAGTCCTGTAAAATGCAATTTAGAGGTTCTGAAATTGACTTCATCAGAAGAATGCTACTTGATTTTAGTTTAATAATAAAATATATTGCTTATTTCAGTTGACATGAATTTCAGTTGCAAGTAACATTGTTTTGTTCATTTACAGCTTCATGTGGCAAGTTTGTGGCTACATACCACAAACACTGTTGAGCCAAGGTCAGGACTTCACAGAAATATCAGCGCAGCTATCAACATCGTTCTTCATAGAAACCTTTATCCATGCCAAAGAAAAGGTTAATGATCATTATGTCTATACAGGGAGAGTAGTTTTGGTAACTTAGAAGTTAGCAAATTACATTAACTCTTGGAGGACCATCTCTGCATTTGTTGTAAGCTGCTGTTACACATGCATGAACACTATTGCATTATGACACTGTCATTTTTAAAATTCCTGCCAGTATTGATTGCCAAAAGGCTATGTTTGGAGCATGACTTTTTAGGGTGCTGAAACTTGGACACTTCAGAAGGTAGATGGAAAATAGTTGAAAGTTTTGAAATGTGCTGCTGGAGAAGGATGGAGATCAGTTGGACTGATTGTGAGAAAAATTAAAAAATATGATTTAGAATCAAGGAGAAAAGGAATATCCTACTTACACCAAGAAGAAGTAAGGCTAATAGGATTTGTCATATCTTGTGTGGGAACTGCCTTCTAAGCACATTATTAAAGGACAGATAGAAGGAAGAATAGCAGTGACAGAAAAGTGAGGAAGAAGACATAAACAGCTAATGGATTGCATTAAGGAAATTAGAGGATACTGGAAATTGAAAGAGACCACACTCTGTAGAGAACTCAGTTTGGAAGAGGCTATGAAACTGTTGTAAGATAGACTAGTTAATGAATGATAACTTTATTGCACTGGGAGTGAGGTGATTTTATAAGCCAGATGATCGAAGTTCGTAGTAATCATGCATATTAATGTGTTTGATTCATATGAAATTTGAGGTTTGTATGTCCTCTGTTATGGTACACCATGTCATTAGTGGCTAGCATTTTGAAGGGCATTGTTCCGTCAAAAGATAAATAACTTTTTGCAGGTTGACATGGTGTAACACTACAGAACACTTTAATCTTCAACATTTTTTTAAGTTAGTCTCATTGTTTTATAATTGTTATATCATTTGAGTACCTTTTGTGACTTATACATTGACCATAATGTCCAGAAAAGGGAAAGTAAAACTCATTTGAAAATGCATGTAGCAATAAATGATTACAGTACTTTTATAAAGCCATTGTTGTTTAAATGTTTACATTATGTTGTTGTTTATACAAAAAGCTAACTTCACAGAAGTTCCAATGACAGTGTGTAAAATAATTTTATTTTTCTTTTTGAGAGATTAAATATTAATAACAGGTTTATGGAAATGATGGTGATGAAGATGATGATGTGTCAGTTTTCAGAGACTTTGACATAACTTTTTAAGCCCTGAGAATGATGTGGTGGTCATAGTAGGGGGTGGAGGTTGAAGATCCAAAAAGTGTCCAGGTCTTAGTATATTACTTACACCTTGCATTTTTAAAATCCATTGGTGTGTAGTGTGCCCTATTATTATGCTTGTTGAAGAGATGAATTAAAACTGGCAGTTACCTTACTGTACATGAAGGGCATAGACACACGTTTAGTTGAAGCAAGAGAAGAACAAGACATTCCACTTGGGTTGAAGCTAAAGTGCAACCAAGGCCCTGCAAATATCCCCAACCCCTGACAAAGAGCAGATGAATGGAAACCTGTGATAAGTATAGAAATATCTTTGTAGTGCAGCTGTAAGTTTTTGATTAAATATATTTTGTAATTTTCAATTTCTGCAGCTCTGACGTGATGTTTCAGCCAACTATGGTGCAGTGGGTGGAGCTTCTGACAAAACAGTTCAATGCATCACAGGCAGCTTGTGAATGGTTCTTGGATCACATGGCACACAATGAGTGGTGGCCAGTGCAAATTCTGATTAAGTGCCCCAACCAGATGGTTCGCCAGATGTTCCAGAGACTCTGTATCCATGTTATTCAGAGTTTACGGTCAGTAGTCATTGTCTCTATCCTTACGTTGCGCTAGACATAGGTGATTGAAGGTATGTGTTGAAGACAAATATATATATATATATATATATATATATGGGTCTTTGGGAACAGATTGCTAAGGAGAAGAGAGAGAGGAAATAACAGGACAGTGAAAGATTAGTAATTATGAGCTTTATAATTTGTATTCTTCACCTAATATTGTTAAGGTAAGATACAAAGCAGATGTGAAGATTTTGGGAAATGATGCATATATACTGTTCACTTAGATTCACAAGGCACATACAAAATGAAACACAGAACTTGGTCTGTACCTGCCTTTAATGACTAAAGTGACTTTAATGCCTTTAATGACTAAAATGTAATTAATTATGTCAACAGTTAAGAAGTTTAAAATTGTGTATTAACACAGAACATTGACAATGCTTTATTTTTGGTATATCATTTTTATTTCTTAATATAGCTGCCATGTAATTATATTTTAGTCGACGATAAGGTCATATCAGCATGATAGTGATTTAATTAGTTATTTAATTTCAAGTGTGAGTGACAGCAAATGTTTATGTCAAGGTATTTGGAGAATAATTCAAGTGTTCATCCGACAATAGTCTGAGAACAAAAACTTGTGGAGGGCTTAACAAAAATGTGTGAAATTATTAATAAACAATGCAGTTTAATTTGTACAGGATGTGGCCACCAATCTTAATTTAGACATAGGTATTGAATTATCAGTTCCCTGTGTTGGACTTGCAGAGACTTGTTCAGAATCTTGCAACCCCCTGAATATCATCTGCTTTTCTGTTGTAGGCAGAACCATGCTGCACTTTACTTGAAGACAGATTCTGATGATGAAGGGTCAGAAGAATTAGACCCTAGGAAGGTTGGGACACATTCCTGTGTTACAATGTTTGTCAAGATGTTGCTTTCTCTGGTAAGAAAAATAAGTTATTTGAAAACATGTTTCAGGGAATAATATTGACTTTATCTAAATCAAGTGAGTTCCTGTCTTCTGCATAATGCTGAGTCAGATTTATATCCTGATCTCTCTTTATGGTAACATAATGCTACTTACACTACCTGTAAGGTGGTAATTAACAAAACACTATCTTGTTATTTATGAGGTTTATAATGGTGTTTTAATAATTATCGTGAATTTGTTTATAATTGGTAAATATGAATAATTTTAAAATGCTTCTGAGGTAATTAGAATAAAGTGAAGTGAAGTAAAGTAAAGTAAAATTGTCCCTTTGCACAACATGAAGGCAAGTGGGGGGGAGTGGATGTGTAGCTCCACACATTCTTAACCTTGGTATCAGTTGTAAATGGTCACCTTCACACCTGATCTGTTTCACTCCTGGGAAAAGAGCCTCTGAGATCTACTGACCAGTAGTCTGCATAGGCCCCTTATGTGGTCTGGAAATTGGAAAAGAGAAAAATTTCCTGTCTTTACCAGGTGTTGAACTGTGATTCCTTAGTCATCCAGCCCATAGCCTATTTACTATACAAACTGTGCGATCAGAGTTGCTGGGCTAAATAAAACTTGCGTCATTACAAAAACAGCCTTGTCATCTAGCAAGAAAGAACTCTGTATGCAGCGCAAGAGGCCATTGCAAACCCAGTATTCTAAGGGTTAACCGTGGCATTAGATGAATGTAAAGCACCAAGAATAACTGTACATTTGGAAATGAAATTGAGATAACAAATCAGAAGGCTAAAGTGGTGTGACAGAATTATGGGGGAAGGTCTTTGGAGTGGCAGAGAAGAAAGAAAGTGGCACTGCAAAGTGACAAGCTACAGTGATGAATACATGCACTGATAAGTGTATATAAAAAAAAAATGTTAAATTGTTCAGCATGTAGCCACCAGGATAGTGTAAATTACATGACTCCTCTCCAGGTTAAGAATGTGTGAAGTTTATTTTCCATATTGATGTGTGATGATCTGTGATCATGCCTTGAAGCCATTGGTACTTGGATTCAGGAGGGTTATCACCTGCAGTTTACATTTTTTACTCAACATGTTTGAGAGCAGTTGAGTTGTGCTTTAAAGCTTTGACAATTGTCATCATCATAAACATCAAGGATTGGACCCTTTGATCCATTCCGTCTCCAGAGTTACAACTGCTCTCACCAACGTTTTGTCGGTCTTCCAATTGTTCTCCTTCTTTGTGGTCTGTAGTGATATGATTTCAAAGGGATTCAGTTTAGTGGCATTCTTTGCAAGTGTAAAAGCCAGTTCTGTCTGTATTCATCTATCTTGTCTAGTATGCATTCAGTCTGTAGTTCACGGCGTACGGACTCATTTGTTTTGTGGTCATAAAGGGTGTAGCCTGCCAGAGGTCTCAATAACTTCACTTCTGCCGCTTCAATTCTTCATCTCTGTAAGGCTGTCAGAGTCCAATTTTCTGACCTTGACAATTGTAACAGAATTTTTAATGTTCCAGATGGAACATGGTGCTAAAGCCCACTTGAAACATCTGACTGAATACTTTGCCTTCCTTAATGAGTTTAGCAAAATGGGTGAAGAGGAGAGCCAGTTCCTCATATCTGTCCATGCTATCTCATCAATGGTCAACTTCTACCTCGGACAGAAAGCTCAAGATTATGTAAGTAATTATTGATAGTAAGTTAGCAGCCTCTGTGGACAGTGAATTTATCTTAGTGTTAAATGGTGATTTACTGTCACATTGCACACTTCTGCATGAGGACTTTGATACTGTCAAGTGTGCCAGTAGAGGGGACAGAGCTTCATTCCATCAGCAGAATGAAGTATATTTTATTTAGGTTAAGAGTAAATGTTGTATGCTCTCTTCTGTCTAATTGCCCGGCGCCTGAATTTTATATGCTGACATTTCGGAACACTCGTTCTGTTCCATCTTCATAGGCAGGTAGGTATGAAGAATTACCCAGAAGAAAGCATACAACATTCAGAACACGGCGAAAGTTTGAAATCAGGAAAGAGTAAATGTGTTCTTTCTTTGTGCTTGTATGGTAGAAAAGAATATAAACCTTTTTCACATCTTCTGAAAATAGGGAATTATTGTAGTCTAGAAATATATTTAATGAAATGAAAGCTATTGGTTCAAAATGAATGATCTGTAGCACTGCTTCTTGAGAAATTTGGCCTAGCCACGATGTACTTTAAAAGAATTGCCCCCTCTGAATTTGTGAGTACAAAATTTGGTAGCACTGCATTAGTGAATACAAGAATTATCATCATTACGTTAACCCTTTGGTGCTGAACAATACATATGCTGCGTTGCAGGGTGCTGGGTTCAGTTCCCTGATGACACAGCATGTGCGTTGGCCAATTATGGGCTTTCTTGTATGGCCATGTTGGGATTTTTCCTTTTCTTTCAAAAAAATTTTTTTTGGTGACATTTTGCATGAAAAATCAAATCTTTTGTAATTTAAATCATGAGTTTTGATTATTGCGATGGGACTTGAATTCTGGTGCCAGATGGTTAAAAAAATTGCCATTTTTACATTCATGCAAAGTTTTGCAGTGGGTGTGTTTTATTAGTTACAAGATTTTCTGAACTCAGTTGATTTTTAAATTTGTCCCCACGAGGGTCTGTCTAGGTACCCTAGGTTCCGACTTAGCAATGTTAAATTTATCAAATTTAGATGCCATTTTATGTACAACTGCACATGCTGCAGTCAGGAAACATGGCACATATATGAGCACTTCTTATGAACATATGTGCAGTAATTTTTTTCATAGAATCAGTTTTAAGTGGTCTCTTATAAGTATGCTACAAGTAAATAATTGTAGAAAAAGGTAGCTAGATACAGAGAACTCTCAATTACATGTGTGACATATTTGGTGATTGTAGAGCTTGTGGTTACATAGAGATGGATCAAAGTTTTATAAAAATCAACTGTTCATACAGAGCTTACAACCTACTCTTGAGCAGTATTTCTGCCCCAGATTATTACTACATTGCAGACATATAAAGAGGCCATGTAATAAAACTGAGTCATCCTATGTTATCAACAGAAATAAGTCATCTTCAGGAGCTGTTACTTATGTGATATAAAATGTTCATGCTCAGTATGTAGTCTCTCTAACATTTTTCTCATATCACCACTTCAGAATTTAAAATATGTAATGTCTGTACAGGTGGAGGTTGTGAGTGAGGAAGATGAGGAAGAAGATGTAATTCCACTGCCCACAGATAAATATAAACCAGCATCTCTTGAAAAGATGATTACTTTGGTAGCTTCCTTGGTGGAGAAGTCACGGGGTCCTGATCACCTCCTGCAGTTATCAACTCAAGACTTCAATGCTATTGCGGGTGGAAAGGCACGTATATTATATACTAGAGCTAGATCAGTTGTCATTGTCACAATCTGTCTTCCATAGCCAATCAAGGATTTCCTGGTTTTGTGAAATATGATGGTTTATTGTCATTTACAAAAGCCCACCACTGGAGCCTATCCAGAGCAAGCTGAGTCTAGTGCATACCCACACACACTGTTTCTCTTAAGATATATATTAATGTTATTTAGCCAACTGCATCTAACCCTGTCTTGTGGCATCTTTCCGTGAGGCCTTCCGATCAAATTTTTTATATGTGTTTTTCATCTGCCTATTTGTAGTACATGTCCCACCCACCTCTCACTGAATATTTGCACATACCAAAGTTTTTGACCAAATGTCTTAGTAGGATCTTCCTAAATGCATTTGAATTGCTATGACTGTACAGATATGTCAGTGTTCATCAAATATTCCTGTTGCAGGGGTTCCCATTTCTCTTCCAACAAATCAAGGACTGCATCAACTTACACCAGACAAGGAACCTAATATATGCACTCTGTCGCTGGAATGAAAGGCTTGCCATCCATGTTGTATCAATGATATTTCAGGCTATTACAAAACACACAGAAGTAAGTAGATGCAACAGATTAGTGTTGCATGTGTGAATCACTTCCTTGTTTTTGTAGTTACACATCCCTTACTCTGATGCAAGGCAAGATTTATGGAAACAGAATAATGATAGATGTAATCATGCTATAGCAGGATTTTGTCTTTTTTTAACATGTATATCTTTGTGTCAGTTTTTCTGTTTCTTTTTCCTTTAATTCCTCTTTCTCATTTCTGCAGACAAAAATGTGTTAGGAAACACATGCTTATAGACTGGTTTGGTGAGACCTACTTATTATTACAGAGGGATGGATTTTTTTTTGACTATACTTCATTTGTAATGTCTACAGAAGGCATGCAAAAATATGGGAGGTAGGCAGCAGGGCGAATTAAAGGCATATATAATTTACAGTAGGCTGACTGCTACACATATTGTTCTTCTGTCATAAATGGAGGCGCAGTTTTAATATGGTCTGATCCAGTGTAAACTAAAGGAAAATAAATATTTGACAAATTATTTCACACATTTTCCAGGAAGAGCTTGGTTGAATATTTCGAAATGTCTTAACCCTTATCCTGCTAACGTGGAGAATATGATGAGCTCCTAATAATGCCAGCAAATGGCAAAGATGATTTAATTCGGCATTTAAAGGGTTAATGAGACCTGAAACTTGCCTGCAAGCAGAGGGGTATCATGTTGAACATATTTTGTGACCCAAGTTATGAACAGTCACCATAATAACATGTATTTGCAACAAATAATATTCATAGCCCAGAGTTTCTTAGCTACTTAGCTGCTTTTATCAGGGAAATGTCTAGCGGGCTTTTAATGGCATAGCTACATCACATAATAAAAACATATATATTGATACTGAATGACTGCCACAAGATAGCTAAGTGATACAGAAAGCTACCTCACTGCCATATGAGTATGACAACTGGAGAAACTCATGAGGTAGTGAAAACCCTTAGAGGTGAGACACTTTCTGGCAAATATAGTCCACCGATAACTATCAGATGCCACACTGATGTTCACCTGTGATGGTGCTGCTGTGCCATGATGATTCTGATTATTAATGCAAATGCATTTCCATATATTTAACACCAATTTATAAAATGTGGCAGAATCAGTGAGCTCTTATTCAGTCCTTTTCAGTTGTGCTGCTGTTTGTATGTTATATTGTGACTGCTTTGGTTGTCGGTGTTGTTTTGTGTTGGTCAGAAAAGTCCCCCCCCCCCCTTTTTTTTTTTTTTTAATTCTACTCTCCGGGTCCAACAGTTGGTAATTATGCTATTTTAGTATTTTTTTTAATTACATGTGGTGTTTACATAGCATCATTTTGAGTACTAAAATACTGTTAATTTGTTACACTTTTGTGTGAAATTCAATGCATGATAGAATATATTGTGGAAAGCTTAATGATGTATTAATAATGATATGGATATTCTTTGTGTGTGGTTGTGTATGCCCACAACTTTACAGTTTTACATGGATTTGTGTGCCATCAGGTACTAAACCATGCTTTGGCGTGGTTTCGTATGGAAAAGCCCGAGAAATGCTAAGTTAAAAAAATTAATGCAGTTTTGTAATATCTGTGCAGTAAGTAATTTGATACCTGTAGAACCATGAAAATAATTTCATAGTGAATTGTTTGTGCAGTTTGTTGAATGAAATACTGTATATTCAATCCATTGCACAGAATGTGGATTACAGTAAACTGAACATGTCATCTCATTTAACAGATCTGCCAACCATTCTTCAAGCTCCTGACTCTTATCACAGAGCCTACTACTGGTCCATCTGGTCTTCCTTGTTTTACACAGCTGGTTTTACAGCGAATATGGGAAGTTGCAGAGTTCTGTCCCCAGAGTGCACTTGACTGGTTGGCTATGCAGGTACCTCGCAATAAACTCGCTCACTCGTGGGTACTCCAGAGCATGGAGACATGGGTCGAACATTTCTTGTTGGCTCACAATAACCAGCGGGTACGATCAGGTGAGCAGTGTTTCATGTGGAGAGTAATGCCAATGAAATTATAGTAAAATTTCTGCAGAAATGAGTTAGTTAACTACTTTTGTGTCCTTCTGATGCATTTCTAGTTGCATATTTATCAAAGTCATTTCAAAAACATTGTGTACATGCATGTGATAATGTTACAGGCTTTTTTTTTCCTTCTTCCAGCTGCTGCTTACCTTCTGGTATCACTTATTCCAAGTCCACACTTCAGGCAAGGATATCGGTCAGCTCGTACCCTTGCCAGTCCACACAAAGAAATGCTGATTACATCAGAAGCACAGTTGGTGCTCCACCAGGTGTACACCATTCTGCTGCGCTTGCTGAAACCAGCACGACACTACACTGACATTCAGACTCATGGTACAATGAAACTGACTGCTTACTTTGCCCTACTTACGTACTGTGTCATCTCTCGCACTGAGAAACTCATGGTAAATACCCATCCTACTTCTTTGTTAGCTTCAGAAAATGTACTGCATGAAGTAGAAAATAGGTGAAGTTTGTTTGCTGTGTGTGTTTAATTAAGTGCTGCATTATCAGAATGTATGGGTGAGTGAAGGTATAGCTCCACACATTTTTTATCTTTACACTAGATGTAGGTGAGTGATTGGTCTTCTCTATAACCAAGCCATTTCACCTCTAGCAAAAAATAGGACAGGTTGCTTGGTGGGGCCCTAGAGCCAGTCTTAGATTGCTTGGAGTATGAAAAAATCTTTGTCTCCACCCTGGAATTGAATCATAATTCCTTGATATGTAGCCAGGTCACAATACTTTGTTCTGTTCCAGCTCCCTACTATGTGAGGTCATTGTCAGGTTTGTCACTGTGTGGCCTACATGTTCCATCCTCATGGCATATTGAAGATTATGGTGTATTACCCTGTTCCATTTCATGACTGCCATTGACATCTTTTTATGTTGTTTTTTACAGGTTATGGTAAACATGTTTGCCAGTCAGAATTACAATTATGTGCAATGGAGTTCCATGATATGCAGTCCACGTTCAGTAATGGAATATCCACCAGTTTGTCCAAAAATTTACGATGTCTGGGCAGAAAATGGCCTCACCCATTGATGAAAACATTTTACTATTAGTTTAGAATTTAGGTGCAGGATGTCGGCATCTCTTGTTGCTGAAGTGCAGAAATCATCATAACATCACAGGCTGACCACACACCTCCATCTGGTACAGAGGTTAAGAATGTGTGGACATTGGCAGAATTGTTCACAAGGAGTAATGAAAGGTGGTCATGGATCATTCTTCTTAACAAGGAGATTGATATTCCTTTCTTCCATTTGTTCCTCCATTCGTTACTTTACTTGTTTCTCCCCATTTTTTCTTCTTTCTTTTTTCTGTCTTTCTTTTGATTTGTTCTTTTCATGTTTCTTTGTATGTTTCTTCTTTTTCTTCCGTTCTTTTAACCCTTAAAAGCCTGAATTAAATCCCATCTGCTATTTGCTGGCATTATTAGGAGCTCACCATTTTCTCCACGTTAGCAGGATAAGGGTTAAATTATTAACCGTTAGGTGACTAATGTCTTATATATATGGAGCACCCATTCTTGATGTTTCTAGATCACACACAACGACGCAGCACAGTCGGTAGGACTCCTCTGGACGAGTGATCAGCTCGTCGCAGAGACCTCTAC
>Ga0268261_10004020_pt1 | contig 10941 bp, 6 predicted proteins | sample TergutNc150P1_FD_190353 | JGI IMG/M metagenome (GOLD analysis project Ga0268261, IMG submission 190353) | Nasutitermes corniger P1 segment gut microbial community from laboratory colony in Florida, USA - Nc150 P1 (SPAdes) (version 2) | ecosystem: Host-associated > Arthropoda: Insects > Digestive...
CCCCCCCATTTTTCTTTATGTGTTACCTCTTCTCCCTTTTTCCTTTTTTTCTATACCATGTATTTTACCCCCTGTTTAGTTCTCAGACATAACACCTAACAGTAAAGTTACAATGAAGTTCATAACACTGCCGTTTTGTAACATACCATGCTAGGAACAAGAATGAAACATGAAATTCCAGACAACTGTGGAAATTTACTGTGCTGTTAAGTTCAAAGGAGAGTCATCACTCTGTACATGTCCAGCCAGTATTTCACTTGTCACATCACACAAAATGTCTGGAGCGATAGGTTCAATTGGCCTGATTGCATGATTTCAGATTTCTGCTGCGATGTGAATGAGATCTTCACCCTTCTGGGACATTATGCAGCATGGATTGGTAGTTAGTTACTGACATTTCGGGACAACCTATAAGCTCATCTTCAAGGGACAAGCAGTCTGCTTGACCCTTGAAGACGGTCCATTAGGTTGTTCCAAAACGTTGGTAACTAACTACCAATCCATCCTTCATAACATCCAAGAAAAATGAAGAGCTTCAGTCAGATTCTTTACACTAGTGGCCCATGTTACTGGTGTTTATTCTCAGCCTGAATTGGGTCCAGAGGTCAAGATGGCCAAGGATTTCAACCACTTCTTCCAATCCACCAAGCCTGAAAATGCTCATTTACAAATTCATACACAGTCCCTGGACATGTTTTAGCTTCACATTTTACCGGAGTGCAATAAGGCAGTTGCACTGTATTGAAGCCCTTGTATTCAATGATTGTGTATGGAGTTCTAAACGAGCATTTCCTGAGTGTTGATGAGATGAGAAGTTAGTAAACCATAGCCATCCTGATCACAGGACTCTGTTGTACTTCTGTCTGTAGTCTGCACGAAAGAAGTAGTATTGAGTGTTGCGTTCAACATAGACCAAGGATCTTAGACATGTTTTATATTGTTCATTCCATGCATTTATAGTTCACTTGCCACAATTTCAACCAACAAATGCACAGAATTTTCATGTAATTCACAACATTATTTTTAAAAACATTTTAACTCCTGTATGTTTTGGACCTTACTGATTGGCGTAGCATAAAACAATTACTATACAATGTTTTCATCTGTTGTATGTGAAAGAATTGGTGGTATTCTTCTGTGTACATGCTACTCCAATTTACACAGTAAATTGGAGTAGCATGTGGATGTATTCACAGTACTATATAGTAGGTAGTACTGTGTTTGTATTGCAGTGTGCTTTCAAATTTATTATGCATACAAAGGGGATATTAGTTTTTCAAACATTTACATTTACATGTTACAATTTATTGATGTGATCATTCGTGAAAAGAGGAAATGCCATAATTGTTCAACTGAAGCAATATCTGACTGATGTATGTTAACTCTTACTTATATGTGTTTCAGCCATGGTTAGACAACAAGCATACAGTGTTTGGACGAGTTGTGAAGGGAATGGAAGTGGTGCAGAATATTAGCACAGCCAAAACAAATCCAAAAACTGATAAACCATACGATGACATCCAGATTGTAAGCATTAGTTTAAAGTGAATATGGACAACTCACATATATGCTAAACTCAGAATATAATCCAACAGAATGTTTAGCAGAATGCATTCATATTTACCAATTCTGAAATGGAGATCTTAAAAACCAAACTTCAAGATGCACATTGAATGGTACTAGTGGCGTTTCTATCTCACAGATATCTACACCTGGTGTCGGTCTTGTTGAAGACGGATTTGAAGTGTGTAAAAGTGAGGTGACTGTGCCAGCAGTCTGATAAAGTTTCATTTAATATATTAAAAAACTAGCAGATGGACAGACAAGCTTTTTAAATGCAGACACACTTCTTAATTGGTTTTCTTAAAAGTGATAATTTAAGAAAAACAAAACAAAAAGGCATTTCAGAAGGCATCGGAAAAGAACCTTCGCCATTATTTACCCAGTACATATAGTTCATGATGGTAGTGGGAATGTTAAAGCATTACGTGTAATACATTTCACTTTGTATTAGTTTGTGTGTAAATCATACATTTATGAATAATATTTTAATAAAACTGGATTTCCAAAACATCTGAAAAAGGGTGACATGTTATTACCATCATGAAAGCAGCTTCCAGTAAAGTTCAGTAAGACTACCTCCGTGCTAGCAACTTGCTAGTTGGTGGTAGATTGTGTTTCAGTTATTATGATGTGTTCCTTATGTTCATAGTGTATTTATGGATCAAATGAAATTGAAGCGTGTTTCTGACCTGTAAGTGCCGAGTTTGGATCTTGCCCAGGACACTGATTACTTCGACAGAGGATTTTAGTTTTCTTCATCAGTCCCACCAGACAAAGCCTGGGATAGTACCTCAAATTAGGCCATAACTGCTTCCTACCACAGCCTTTCCAGTTTATTATTCACTAATCCTATCATTTGCTGATCCCAGTGGCCGCATGGCCTAAGGTGTGGGTCTGCGGCCACTTGCTTACTGGAATTGCGGGTTCCAATCCTGCCAGTGACGTGCATGACTGTCTCTCGTGGTGTAGTGTGTTATCAGGTAGAGGTCTGTGCTTCAGGCTCATCACTTGTCCAGATGAGCCTTACTGAGTGTGGTGTTTGTTACTGAGTGTGATCATGAAGCCTCAACAATGAAGAGGCCCTGGCCCCCTAGAGACTGTCTTGGCATAAAAAAAATCCATTTGACATTATGTAGTCTGAGCTACTGACATCGTTGTTAAACAAACAATAAAGTAAATAATTATACTTTTCCCCCACAGGGAACCTGCTGTCTTCAGATACCTGGACTTGCATTGTAGAATTAAGTCCATGATTTAGGATTGCATTTGAATATTTTCCCTTCACTTTGTGAAACAAAGATAATGTCTTCACAAAAGTATGTCACTGGATGTAATGGTGCAACACTTGAATCCACCCAGCATACTCACGTACTGTTTGTGTAAGACCAGTTTTAATATTTTCATATGCCTGTGCCCTTGCTTTCATATTTCTTACTAGTTTGTGTTTACTGTATTTTGTGTGGTCAGTTAATTGTAGGTTGTAGGTTTCCTAAATTAATTTGTGCCTCTGTACATGTAGGCATATCTATATTATTATTGTTGTCTGTTTTATGGAGTTCTCTCAAAATTGAAGTGAAAACCATGATTTGCACTGTTTATTACTTTATATTCGTGTATGATGGTGCAGGGTGCTGCATAGCAATGGAGGCACACCATTTACACATCATTTAACATGACATTTGTGTTAGTTTCTTTATGGATGTGAATGGTACATGAATTCCTGACTGTAGATACAGGAATCTGCTAGCTATCTGTTGTTGCTTTGTTGCTGTCTTTATCGTCGTCTTCATCATTGTCGTCACGTTCTGAAATGCTGGCATGTACAGAGTGTTGCCATTTTGAAAGTGAGAGGAGTGAATCTGCAGTCCTATGAAATACCTCCTTGTTAATTACACACTCCTCTTTCCTCTTGTTATGTATTTCATGTTTACTTCTAAACTTGCAGGCGATAGTTTTACACATCCATGATCCAGTACAACAGACAGTTTGACCCTGGCTTAAATTCAGTTTTCATGGGCTTCCCACACAACTGGCACACTTCGAACCTGCCCGTAGTAAGTTCGACCTGCCCGCCATGAGATACGATTGCCGTCTCGCTCTTGCGCGCACCGCATGCGTGGAAGTTCCTGGTAGACACATGACGACATGTCGACGTAGCTCGACCAATGGAAAGCCAATGTTGCAGTTCGCAGAAAATAGAATTCGTCATCGTCAGCCAATAGAAACGTGATTCGGTGACGTTATGTGTTAAAAATAGACCGTGTGAGTCATTGAATATAAGCAGTGCAGTTGGATGGTTGTTATTCACAAAGCGGTAGCTGTTAGAAGAGGTTGTGTGGTGCTCGTAGTATCTTGTTGCCAGGGCGCCTGTTCGTATTGATCGGCCAGTGAGTCATTGTTGTGGTAAGACACGCGGTGACGCTAGCGTCGGAAGGCACCGTGTTTGTTGTGAGTAACTAACTTCATACGGAGAGTGATCAGGACAGTCGATTGATGGTTCGTAATTGTGCTCCTCCCAAGATGGAGACGACTTTCTACGAGGACCAGGCTTTTCAACATAGGTTAAGTAGTGATGTAAACCAGCTGAAGCGAAGTATGACTTTGGACTTGAATGTGACCCGGGGGCCAGCGAAGAGACCAAAATTCAACACAGCCGTGACCGCAGCTCCAGTGCTCTCCTCTCCAGATCTCAACATGCTTAAATTAGGTTCCCCGGAGCTTGAGAAACTTATCATTGCACAGCAGAATGGTTTAGTTACAACGACGCCGACCCCAACAACCCAGATATTATTTCCTAGGACAGTGACTGAAGAACAGGAGATGTATGCGCGGGGATTTGTTGATGCATTGAACGAGCTACATACCAGCGATTCCAGTCAGATGAGCTCCACGGGAGGTTTGCAGACTGTAGAAGTACCTGTCACCAGCAGTAATAACACAGGCGTTGGTGTTACGTATACGACGCTGGAGCCACACGGCCAAGTTGTGATCAGTCAGGCAAATTCGTTCCCGCCCATATCTTCAGCGGGTTACGGCATTCTTTCGTCGTCAGACCAAGGCATTATTGTGAAAGATGAACCACAAACTGTTCCCAGTCTCGGATCGACACCACCCCTCTCCCCCATCAACATGGAGTCCCAGGAGAAGATCAAACTGGAAAGGAAAAGGCAGAGGAATAGGATAGCAGCTTCTAAATGCAGACGACGTAAATTGGAGCGTATATCCAGACTAGAAGACAAAGTTAAACTTCTGAAGGGCGAGAATACTGAACTGGGTAGTGTTGTTCACAAGCTGAAAGAACAAGTGTGCCAGCTGAAGGAACAGGTGATGGACCACGTGCACAGTGGGTGTCAGATCATGGTGTCGGCCCACTTCTGAACCGAGGACTCCCCGGAATGAAACCGGGCCAGGCGTGCGCGCGCGCGCGTGTGTGTATGGAAAACGAGTATCCTTGCCTTTCTGTCTACGGGTTTGGTTTCTTAAGTAACTTGAGATATAACAAAGTCACAAAAGCTACTCCAACAGTTTTTTCATTACATACTCCAGGTGATTGTGCGCAAATTCTTGTATTGTTGTGTCCTTAAAATTTTGAAATTTGTTTCGAAATATCCCCCATTGTGAAGGGTTCCATGACATGCTCAATACTGAACTGTGTGGAGTAGCCAAATTTTCAAAATAAACCAAACTTTGCTGTAATGACGAGTGCATGACCGGCCCAGTATACGAAAACGGTTGGTGCCTGGTGCGAGGCTAGATAGGCAGCAACTGGCCTTGCCTTCACTTGCGTAATTCGTCGCCGCAACGTCATGTTGCGAACCGGATTAGAAGTTTGTTGCCAGCCCGCCCACATACGTCATAATCGTCCGCCATTATTTCTCCCAAAGAGAAACTGATAGTATTACAGAACTGTAGTGAGTTGTTTATAAAGTTTTTGTTGTCTTTAATTGCTGAGTGAATTTACGAATATGCATTCCTGAATGGATGAGGTGGGCATGTGTCTCGTACAGGAAACAGTTACGTTATAGGCCCTCTGTAAAAGTTTAGGAGGCAAATTGTGCATCTAGTCGCAGTCCCATGTGGGTCATACTTTGTGTATAATTATGTGATTTTTTTTTACTGTCTTGTAAAGCTATGTTTGCCCTATCTTTTGATGGTTTGCAAAGCAGGGAATTTCACGTGTATGAGAGAGTGCTAAGCTGCAAATATGTAGCATTACCAAGTTTCATAGCCTAGTGTGTGGTTTCCTATTTCAAAGTGCTTTCAACAATTTATTAAAGATATTGCCTGTAGGCAGTTTGTACTTGTAATGCAAATCCTTCCAATATGCAATGTGCCTTTTGAATAGAGATTTGAGTTTTTGAATCTGCTATCAGAATCCTCATTTTTTCCAAACAACCTGCAGCAGAAGAAACTCATATATGTGTATATACATAAATTTTCTACAATGTATCTGTAGCATTCACCTTCAATAAGATATTTTTATGTGTGCTGGTATGTGATCTAGGAAAAAAAGAAACTTTTTTATGAATGATTTTATTTTTGACAAAATAAATTGATATTTGAGAAGACAGTTATGTTTATTTATCCAAACAGTCCTTTCTGGGTGTGTGGAAGTTGAACGTGTACAATTATGAGAAAGTTTATGGCTAGAAGTCGCAAGTTGTGTGTGCAGTGATTAACATAAATTGGTTGGGTTTCATAAATAAAAACAGATGCTTCAGTTTGTTGGAATAGTGTGTTTGTGTGTGTATATATACTGTTTATGACAACTCCATTTTTGGCATACTGCACAGTCCCATTTATGTGGTGATACTGTTTATTTTTTTACATTCCCAGAATGGCAGAATTAAAACTAGGTATGCATGGTGTATATTTTGAGAGAGTGTGAAAATCAGGAAACTGATAGTTTATAATTTGAATTGATAGACAGTAATACGTTTATAATTTGAATTGATAGTAATACAGCTAAATTTTTTCAGGATATTCAGCATTTCAGTCTCATGTGTAATGATGGGATCCATTAAATTCTCGTCTTTCAAGATTCTGGTTCAGTTGCATTTTTGAGATTGAGTGGTTTAGTTAATACATTGTAACCTTGAAGACACAGTAAACTGTTCATATCTTTGAATTGATTCCTCATAGTGCCACATCCATCCCAAACTGATAATGGTTAATAAACCATGTGCCACAATTGGGGACTTTCTTGGAGACATTTGATTTCTCCAAATACGAATTGCTCAGAATAATTTATAGTTGTGTCACGTTGAATTTCATTGGTGAAAGAAACAAGTAGGTAACCACAGTGTGGCTGCATATGTGCATGGCTGTTGATGTCAAATGTGTGCAAGTTTACAGAAACCAGTGTTGTAGATGGTAATCAAAGTAACTGCATTTAGGAGACTTATCATGAACTGTGAACAAGGTACTGTAATATTTAATGTACAGAATGGATGTGGGGCTGTTTTTTTTTTTTTTTTGGGTTGTTTGTGAGGGCGTGATTTTTTGGACTAGACGGGTTGTGTTCAGTATTACACATAGGAAATTCACTATTCAAGGAACATACATTGTACATGAAGCTGAGAAATTGGATTATTTATATATATTGGAACAATTCTTTCAGTATTGCATGTTAAATTGAGATACATGCGAAATTGGTGCAAAGAGGGGAGGCATTTGTGTCCTGTCATTTAATTGATGGAGCTGTGGAATTGATTTCAATAAAATGTAGTGTTGGTGGGTTTGCAGTAGAAATCACACAGTAAATTTCTGTTGATACGAGTCCAATAGGGTTTGTACTTAATATAAAGGTTTTTTTTTTTAGTTGTGTTTCGAATATAGGCGTGAAGTGTAGATTATATTTTATCTGTAGCTCTTGAGACATTTTATTTTATTTTTGATGTTTCAGTTTGAGACTTTCTTATGTGAGTGTATAATTAAATATAAAGCAAACTTAATTTTTCTAGTAGTGTGATATATGCATTGTGATCAGAGTTGTAGTGCAATATGTGCGTATGTGTGTGTAGAAATGAGGACCAAGACTGAGTAAGTATGAACTGCAAAAAGTCATTTGCAGAATAACTGTAAAGCTTCACATACAGGAAGGAATAAGTGGAGGATCTTTTTTGTTTAGTAGAAAGAAATATAACATTTCTGGTGTGGTATCCTGACAGTCTTTATGACAGTATACAACTAAGAGTACTGAAATTGAACACTTCCACAGATATTTGAACTAGCTGCTGTTAATTCCTGACAATTATTTTGCTGATGCATTGGTAAATATACTGTTCAAGTGAGCTGCATGTTTGAACCAACTGAAAATCAAAGGGAAAATACAGTTTCCATCCTTGTAGTTCATTTATATTTTGTAAGGTGGCATAAATGGAAAGAATTAGAAGGGGGTGGGGATTTGTGTAGACATAATCAAACAGTTGCTACTGAACCTTGAGGGGAGGGTTCCAATGTGTACATATGGCTTGGGTGGGGCATATAGCCACCCACCGCAGGGCTGAAGACTGCGGAGAGGAAAATAATTGTTTTTCCTATCTGAAGCCGAACGTTTTTAACCTTGTCCTTCAGCTTGTAGCCTTACTTGATATGCTGTGTTGTGACTGCTGGGGTTTGCATACACGGTACAAAGCCACAGTTCCAAGATGTGAAACCGTGGATCTCACATCAGTGTCGTTGAAGATTCGTTATGCTTATTACTCTTAGCACACAGCTTGCTATAACATGCTTCGAGTGTGTCTACTAGGCTTTAAAATTCCGCTCGTTAATTTGTGGGGTGGACATCTCTGGCCTTAAGCTGTCATGGTGGGTTATTCTTCATGTTAACCCCGCTTTTGAGGTGTAGTGTGTTGCCAGCGTTGCGGATGAACATGCCTCCATCCTCAGGGTCAAATGAGTGAAATGATAATGCAGCTGCGCATTTTATATACCGTCTGCGTGCTCGCCCTTATTGAGAACCTAAATATTGAGGAGGCATGTCCCTACGAAACGCCGGCAACGTAACTCATACGCGGTTCCAACGACCCAAAACAGTATCAGTTTGATGTCCCTATTCTGCTTGCATTTACGGGCGATAAGGTAAGAAGTTTTCCCTCGAGGGCTCTTGGAAGCCCAGCGACACTTTGTAGACAAATTGGAGGATAATATTAAAATGTATCTTGTAAGAAATATGTTTGAAAGGGTGGTTTTAAGAGGGCCAGGACGGGGTACACTCTCATTGTATTCTGAACAGAGCAATGACTCTTGGTTATCCACAAGGCGGCATATTTTTTGCCACGTGGGAGAATATTTGCTGCTCAGGAAGGCCTGTGATGCATATAATGTTATATATGGTGCGTGTTCTCTTGCAGGAGCAGGATACAGAAGACATGAAACATCAGAGAATATTCCGTAGCGGAATACGGTGCACGCAACTCCCACACGGTGTGCGGCGTTCCACGGTGGATTAATGCCCTTACTGTTTGAGAAGTAGCTGGGATATAGCCTGTCGTTTCGAGGTAGGAACGTTGTATTATATCGTTTGTTGGCTGTGGCTTGGATTGCTTGATGGCATGCGAGGTGAAGGACCCGCCACTGGCCGCCCGGCCAGGGGTTCTCGTACGCGGCGGTATTGTTTGGCATATCTATCACTGTACTTCTCTCGCGTAGGTAATTCTAGTGCGTTCCCATTCCGCTATCAGTCTTACCGGCTGGTGTTCACGGTTTTGATTCTCCGACCTCTTCTGAGTCAGGATAATATGAAACAGCGAATTCTGTAGACCGGGACTGTGGGCCACGAACCTGCTCGCAAAATATTAGGAGAAACACTGCTGCGCGCATTTTTGTAATCTGATACCGACTTTCGTAACTTTCCTCTGACACCATCCGTCATAAAAAAAGGGCACAGAAAAAACAGTACACGTCCGGAGAAAATCTGCGATAAAGTGAATATTTTATCAAATACACGAAAAACATATATCATACATGATTGTGCATAATGGTACCTGTAACGTGACTGGTTGGATTCATACCAGTATACGTGTATTTGTATCATTGTCACGTAGCCTATCTTGACTGCAGGCCCGTAGCGTCTTCCAAAGCAAGTTCAGCACAGAGTGCGATGAGCGCGATCAAGTGCTGCTGCCTCTGTCAGTTTCCAGTATCCTTTCAGGTCCTCAAGTAGCTGCGCACGTCTTCTTCCTCGTTCCCGTCCCCTCCTATCTTTCCTTTAGTAACATGCTTTAGACGACGGTTGCTACCAATACAGTCAGCCTTCCTTCGGTTCATTTGATGTTGGATGTTCCTTTCCTCTTTGACTCTTTTAGATTTGCATATTCAGTATATATGGATGCCGATGCCAATGACGTGTAGCATAGTAACGAACGCACTGAAAAAAATACTGTGTGTGTACCACGCAGGAATACGGTGTGTACGTTTATTACATATCTTGTCATGTCAGCGGACCGGCACGTGTTTTATGCGTAGAAGTCCCGATGCCCAATAGTGCACAAAAACTTGCAAGTGAAAACAAAATATTTTGTCCGGATGTCCTTAGGTGCAAAATTCGGTTGTGTATATTTTTATTGTATTTTACAATGAAGGTTGGCAGCTGACGTGGGGAAGTAAATACTTTTTATATGAATTTATTGCATTTTTCAGTTACTTCATATTTTAGATGCGCGGTTGGCAGACTGCCCAACTTGCGAAACTTCTTCCAGGAAGCGTTAGAACAATTACAACGTATGAACCTCGCATAGTTAAAAGCCTGGCTGGTATGGACATGGTGCTGACCGTTCTGTATTATGATTTAATAATTCACTGTCGTAATGGGATTGTCTGGTTGCACGAATAGGTTGCAATTCTCACTGCCATGTGTAACATCTTAGCACAGGCATCCCCGTTGTGAAGTAAAAGGTGAAGGCCGTCCGTCACAACTGAATTTTCTATTATTATATAACTTTAATGCGCAACATGTTTCGACCTACGTACAAGACGCCATCATCAGGCGCAATTACAGTACCTAATAAAAGTTATTTGGTACTCTAATTTAGTCTGATGATGGTTTTTTGTAATTAGGCCGAAACATGTTGCGGATTACATTTATGTAATAATAGAACATTAAACTTAGTTGCAGTGACGGCGTTCAGCGTTTACTTTGCACTGTATAACGCTAGGAAAGGAGCATCGTTCCTTCAACAGATATAGCCGACGTGTTAAGTTCAGAATCGAGCCCGGGACCTCTCGAATATTTTACCCTTTAAACCCCGAATTAAATCCCATCTGCTATTTGCTGGCATTATTAGGAGCTCACCATTTTCTCCACGTTAGCAGGATAAGGGTTAAATTATTAACCTTTAGGCTACTAATGTCATATATATATATGGAGCACCCATT
>Ga0268261_10004021_pt1 | contig 10940 bp, 13 predicted proteins | sample TergutNc150P1_FD_190353 | JGI IMG/M metagenome (GOLD analysis project Ga0268261, IMG submission 190353) | Nasutitermes corniger P1 segment gut microbial community from laboratory colony in Florida, USA - Nc150 P1 (SPAdes) (version 2) | ecosystem: Host-associated > Arthropoda: Insects >...
GGGGGGGGGTATAATAAGCACATATTAGAGAAACATCCAATTTAAGGAAAATCTTATTAAGGGAAGCAGGTCCGGAATTGCCTCCTTTGCTAAAATTCTCATTATCTTAATGGCAGCTCCCTTAGGGATTGCTGGTGGACAGATTTTCAAGCGGGGAGTACCCGGTAATGGATTGCAAGGCAGTCCAACGCTGGGAGCGACCTGAAACGCTAATTTTGTAGGGTCAGCAAGATGAACCACTTATAGGGGTAGCGTGCATGAAGGACTTTCTACCAGATTATCACCAACGGGGGATTGTCATGAGGGTTGTCAATCTAATAAATCCAAGAGAAATAAAGGGGAATAAAAGCATGAAAAAGCAAAAATTAGCAGCCCTTGCAACCGCTTCTGCATTAGTAGCCGGTGGGGCATTCTTAGGTTCACAAGCATTGTTCAATGGTCGAACCGAAGTAGAACCGCGATTATCCATCCAAACAGGTTCAATTGCAATCGATGTAGCGCCGGAAACTTGGGTAGCGACAACATTCGGTACTCAGGCTGTTGCTGTGGATGGCAATGCCTTCACACACGCACAAATCGGTGATGTGTTTACCACAGACATCACGGTGACAAATACAGGTACCTTGAATGCTGAAGTAACTGGGACATTAGCCCAACTTGGAGGCTATTTCTATGTTAATGGCGTTCCCTTTACATTAGCGGTTGGTAATCCTTATTATAATTATTATGGGCATCAAACAGTGTTGGCACCAAATGCATCCGTTGCAAAACCATTAACGCTGACAATCGGAAGTATTGCTTCACCTTATGCTCCATATGCAGACAACGCAGCTCAGAACAGAACTTTTGCCTTAAATACGGCATCAGCTTATGGACATGAAAAATCTGTTTTAATCAATGCAGTGCAGACATGGTTAGCTCCAACTGTTAATGCTGAATAAAATAAATTCCTGAAATAATATTAAAAGCACCGGCACTTTCGGTGCTTTTAATACTATAAGGAAAGGAGGCCATGCCTTGAAAAATAAAAAAATTGGTATATTGCTGACCTCCCTTGCCCTCTTGTTGGGCGGCAGCTTTGTTGGAAGCCAGGCATTGTTTTCATCGACTGCATCTGTTTCCCCAAGCCTGAACATTACCATGGGCTCTTTGCAAGTGGAGGCAGTCGGTGGCTGGTATCTAAATGACAACCCGATAGGGTATTTTAGCTATGCGCCATGGTATTTAAATAGCCTGGATGTATTGTCCCGCACCGTAACGGTAAGAAATTCTGGCAGCTTGGCACAACGCATTTACATTTATCCAAGCATTGCGGACATGAATTTCAGCAGGCCCCGCAACGGCATCCGCTATACAGCAACTGCTGCCCAAATCCCTGAAGTTTTGCAGCCGGGGCAAAGCTTTGAAATCTCGCTTAAGGCAGTGGTGGAAAACGCTTATATAGCCAGCCGTTATTATCATAACCTGGATTATTTCAGCGATATATTCATTGAAGCCATTCAATTAGGCACCACACACTAAGGAGGGACGGAATATGCTAAAAAAATTCATAAGCAGTGTGTTTTTATCGATTCTTATCGTCCCTTCGCTGCCTGTATCGGCTAGCTCTGCTACTGGGTCGCCCATTGGGGAAATTGAGCTTTGGCAGCATGGTACCGTTGGTTTTCAGGAATTTATCCTGGAAAATGATAGCGATGAAGTCAGGCTGATCCATCATTTGGCACTTGAAAAAGTGTATAAAAGCAGTGTAAGCGAGCTGCCTTTATACCGACAGTTTGAAGAAAAATCCCAAAATACCGACATCCAAATATCCGAGTCGGGTGTTGTACTTTTCCATGGCAGGCTTTCGAAATTGATGGATTCCGGTGGGGTCTTGTTGGATGCTCCCCTGCGCTTAGGTCCAGAACCCGTTACCCTGTTGTTTTTAATGGATATGGGTGCTGGGGAACTTGGGAACGATGCCATGGGCTTAACGACCATTTACCAGTTGACTTACCAATTTGAAGTTGAACAGACGGAAGATTCCGCGGCAACGCCTGTCCCAGATTCAACTAGGCCAGCTAGGGAACCTTCAAGGCGGCCTAGCGTGAACTTGCCGGCGACTGGAGCGGGCTCCCATTCCGTGTTGGCTGGACTGGGCGGATTAATGTTAGTAAGTGGGTTGTGGATAGGAAAAACCAAGCGGAAACGGGGGGAAGTGAAATGAAACTAACTAAGTTAAGATCCCGTGAAGTAACCCTTACTGTTTTCACCTTGGCAGTTACTTCCCTTGGCTTGTCAGGGGCAAACCAGGAGACAGGTGCTTGGTTTACGGATTATGCAGTCGTTTCCAATAGCATGGCTTTTCGGGTAGCGCCACCATCGTTATACGCACCCGCATACTTGCCTCTTGATGAGAATCAATCTGAAGATGCTCTTGAAGAAAGCCACTATGTAAGCTATGGCGATTTAACGACTTATCCCGAAGGGGAATCAACACAATACTATCCAGCTTTTGAAAGTGACTACAGTTCGGTTGGCGATGAAGAAGAACAGGGATTGCCAATTGATAACCCAGATGCTGAAACGCAAGATGGGGAATCTATTGAATTGGTTGCAATCGAAAGCCCAGAACCTGAACCACAAAGCGAAGAAGCGCAGGTAGTGGAATTGCCAGTGGAAGAACAGGAATATGCTTATTAATCCCTTAAGAATCTGGTAAAGTGGGGCCAGGGATCACCAGAAGAAAAAAATAACCTGGGGAAATGCCGGTTTACGGTATTTCCCTTAAAAAATGGGAGGAGTTTTGATGTTTAAAAAAATACTTTATAGCCTATTGGGATTGATGGTATCCCTCGTTTTCTTAAATTTATTGACGGCGCGCTCGGATACGGCATTTAACCTGATTGGGTTTAGGACGTATACGATTTTAACGGGCAGCATGATTCCATTCGCAAATCCCGGGGATGCAATCTTCGTGACTGCCAACCCATCCAATTTACAAGTAGGGGACGTTATTACTTATCATGACCATCAAGGAGGCATCACGACCCATCGCATTGTTGATATAGAGGAAGCTGCTATAACAACTCGAGGAGATAACAATAATGTGGATGATGCCCATACCATCGATTTTGAAGCCGTTATTGGGCGGGTATGGTTTGCCATACCAGGGCTTGGATTTGTGATGAACTTTTTGGGTCAGCCACTTATGACTGCCGGGCTAATGGTATTATTGGGCTTGATAGTTGGAAGCCATGCCATGTTTAGCAATGAAAAAAATGTTAAAAAAGTTCAGGTTGAATAAATTTTATTCCTTAGGCTCAAGGACTATGCTGAAACAAAAAAACAACCCCCATTGCTTGGAAATGATTTTCTCCAAGTGATGGGGGTTTATTGTGATTTAAATTTCCATGATAATCGGCAAGATCATCGGGCGGCGCTGGGTGCGCTCAAATAAGAATGGGCTCACCGTATCGGAAATAGCGGCTTTGATTTCTTCTGGCTGCCATGATTTTTGGCCATTTAATTTTTTAAGGATGGTATCGCGGACCAGCTGTTCCGTGTTTTTGATCAGGTCCTCGGATTCTTTCATGTAAACGAAGCCGCGGGAAACGATGTTCGGGCCATTGAGCAGGCGGCGGTCCTGCTTCTTGACGGAAACCGCCACAATGACCAAGCCGTCTTCTGAAAGCACCTTGCGGTCGCGGATCGTTTCCGTTTCCACATTCCCGATGCCGCTGTTGTCTGTGTAGATGGTACCAGCTGGGATACGGCCAGCAATACGGGCAGAGTCGGAAGTAAGGGCCAGCACCTCGCCATTGTTCATGACGAAGGAATTCTCCTTAGGGACACCGCACTGGGCGGCAAGTTCCGTGTGGATGGACAACATGCGGTATTCACCGTGCATCGGCATGAAGTATTTCGGTCGGACAAGGCTTAACATCAGCTTAAGCTCCTCTTGTCCACCATGCCCGGACGTATGGATATCCGTCAGCGGGCTATGGGTAATGACCTCGGCACCTGAACGGTAAAGGGCATTGATGGTCTTGCCAACGCTGATGGCATTCCCAGGGATTGGGGAGGATGAGAAAATCACTGTGTCGCCAGGGATGATCTGGATTTGGCGGTGGGAACCGTTGGCAATCCGTGAAAGGGCTGCCAGTGGCTCGCCTTGGGAACCGGTACAAAGGATGGTCACTTCGCTGGCCGGCAAGTGCTTCACCTCATGGGCAGAGATGAACGTTTCGTCCGGGGCCACGATGTAACCGTATTCCCGCCCGATTTTAATGGCAGATTCCATGGAGCGGCCAAAGATAGCGATTTTACGACCGGTCTTGATACAGGCCTCAACGATTTGCTGGACCCGGTGGACGTTTGATGCGAAAGTGGCGATGATGATGCGGCTTTCGATTTTTTTGAAAATGTCATTGAGGGATTCACCTACGCGGCGCTCGGAAATTGTAAAAATCGGAAGCTCGGCATTCGTTGAATCGGAAAGCAGGCATAAAACCCCTTGGGCCCCTAAAGCAGCGATCTTAGCATATTCCGCAGCCGGCCCTACCGGTGTAAAGTCAAACTTGAAATCGCCGGTTGATACGATAACCCCTTCAGGTGTGTGGACTGCCAGCCCGAAAGAATCGGGGATGGAGTGGTTCGTCCTGAAAAACGTCACCTTCATGTGCTTCGTTTCGATGACCGTATCCGGGTTCAAGTCAAGCAAGTTGGCTTTTTTCATCAATTTGCGTTCTTCCAGCTTGTTCTTGATCAAACCGGTTGCCAGCTTCCCAGAATAAATCTTCGGGATCTGTACCTGGCGAAGCAGGAATGGGATCCCTCCGATGTGGTCCTCATGGCCGTGGGTAATGATCAGGGCAGCGATTTTGTCCTGGTTGTCAATGAGGTAACGGTAGTCGGGGATGACATAATCCACCCCTAATAAGTGGTCCTCAGGGAACTTGATCCCCGCATCGATGACGATGATTTCGTCCTTATATTGGACACAGTACATGTTCTTTCCAACTTCTCCAAGCCCGCCCAGTGCAAAAACTGAGACTTCGTTGGCCTTAAGTTGGACTCCTTTGCGATAATTGCTCATTCAAAACGTCCTTTCTGTGTGTATTGCGATCCATTTTTTTCCTATTTTAAACATGCTAAAACCACTTCGGTGATTATAAAAGGTATTCCCGGGTTTTGCATAGATCCATAAAAAGAAGTCGCTAGTCAATCCATTATAACATGATTTAGCCACCGTGTCGAAAAAATATTGAAAAAAGAATGAAATTAATGGTGTAAATCTGCTATCCTATACATAGAGGAAAAACAAGTTGCTAAAGGAGGGCTTCAAAATGACGTTACCAGCAAGTGAATTGGCAGCCGAAAACAACAGGCTGGCCATCAAGGCCCTTTTGGAGGGGCCAAACCCCGAAGAAGCCCTGGCTTATTATTTAAAGGCCCTAGGGCACGAACCCGGGTCGTCAACGCTGCATTACAATATTGGCGTCTTGTACGATGAATTTCTCGATGACCCAAAGGAGGCGGGCAGCTATTTTAAAAAAGCCATTGGGTTAAAACCGGATTACGCCGATGCCCACATGGCCCTATGCGAGCTCCTGATGGAAGAGGGGAATTTTGAAGAAGCTTTAAAACATGCGCAGCTTGCTGAAAGATCAGCCCCAATGGATGGGCGCAACCTTAATAACCTGGGCTGCCTTGCCGTGAAAATGGAAGCCGATTACGAAAAAGCGGCCAGTTATTTTGAACAGGCGGCCCTATCAAACCCCGATAATAGCGTGGCTTTCGCCAATTTGGCCGATGCCTTCATCCATCTGGGAGAAAGCGAACAGGCCGCAGCCGCTTACGAGGAAGCCCTGCGATTAGAACCGGATAATGGGATTTATTGCTTCCACTACGCCCAAATCCAAAAACTCCACTTCATGGATTACTTTGAAGCGGAGAAATACTACTTAAAGGCCATCCGTCTGTCACCGAAAGAACTGGCGCCTTACCGGGCACTAAGGAATCTTTATGCTTACGAGCTGTCCGATGACCAAAAAGGAGCCGAGGTTTTAGAGGCCGCATCCAAATTATTCCCCGATGAGGTGGGCCTGCTCCTTGAAATAGCCGGGATTTATGACTATCAGTTGGGCGATTATGAAAAGGCCCGGGATTATTACGAAAAAGCAGTCGAACTGGATTCCGAAAACCTAGGGGCCTGGTCGGCTCTTGGCGTCGTCTGCGCAGAAATGCTAAAAGACCATGAGCGGGGCCATGAAGCCTACCTGCGGGTATTGGAACTGAAGCCGGATGACCTTCATGGGCACCTCAATCTGGGCCATCTGTACTTTTACCGGTTCGGGCAGCCCGGCCTTGCCAAGGAACATTATGAAAAAGCGGTCGCCCTCATGAAAGGAACGCCTGATGAAGGGGTTTATGGCGGGGAAATCTACCTGTCCCTTGGCATCTTGGCGGAACAATTTTTAAAAAACCGCAACCAGGCCATCGACCTGTATGAAAAGGCCATCGAGCTAGGGGAAGAAGAAATCGCCAAACGAAGGCTCATATCCCTTTATGGCCAAGATTCCAGAGTGCATTAGGAACCATTCAACAACCGAAGGACCGTCGGATGAAATAGCTAAAAGGAGGTTGACGTTTTGTGTCAACCTCCTTTTAATTTGCCTATTCCTCAAATTCGATGGCTTTGGCACCTGGGATGGGTGCCATGGGATTTTTTGCATCGATGCGGTCGATGAACAGCACCCCATTCAAATGGTCGATTTCATGCTGGAACACGACACCAATGTAGCCCCTTAGGCGCAGGCGCACCTTTTTGCTGTCCATGTCATATCCTTCGATGGTCAAACGGCGGTGGCGGGGGACAAGCCCTTCCACTTCCCTGTCGATGGAAAGGCAGCCTTCTCCCGTTGGCAAATAGGTCATTTCCTCCGAATGGCTGATCACTTTCGGGTTGGCAAGGGCGTAGGAGTGGATTTTTCCTTTTTCATCTTCGCTATGGACGGCGATGATGCGCTCTAAAATGTTAAGCTGGGGGGCGGCAAGGCCGACGCTTTCCCGTAAATCGTATTTTTCCGCTAAACGCTCGTCTTGGCTATTTTTAATATATTGCAGCATGTCTTTCATCAATTGGACATGTTCATTGCTAAGGGGCACCGGGACTTCTTTAGCTTTCATGGTAAGCGTAGGATGCCCTTCGCGGATGATATCTTTCATGGTAATCATTCAACTACACTCCATTCTCTGGGACTTGTACTTATTATACCAAATTTATGGCCATTTGTTAATGGATGATTTTGGGAGATGCCATTTTCGTCAAGCAAAACGGTTGTAGGGTGCCTCTAATAACTCGCTTTGCCCGCATTTGCGAGGATTTTTTCGTCCAGCCGAGGAAGTGAAAATGCAGTGAAGTGGAGCTTCATGGCATTTTTGCTGACGACGGATGGGCGGAAAAAGACCGCAAATTCGGGTGAATTGGAGTTATTAGAGGTGCCCTGTAGCACCCTTTTTTGGTGACATAAAAAAGGGCCCAGATACACCCTTTTTCGCACCCCATGGGGTTATAATCTAGCAGCCGCAATCGCATTCACAACCGCAATCCCCGAATCCGAAACCACGGTTTCCTCCGCAGCAGAAGCAGAAGAATAGAATAAAAGCAATAATAATGATAATCCAGCAGCAGCTGCCCCCGCCATAGCCGAAGCCTGCGGGTGCCATAGCCACGGGTGCCATTACAGGGTAGCCGCCATTCATCCCGCAGCTGCAACCCTGGGCGCCGAAAGCTTGGGCCGGCTGCCCGTCACATCTATAGTACATCACATTTCCCTCCCTTACTGTAAGGCTAATATATCATACGCAGCAAGCCGGCAAAAAGGAAGGGCAACAAGCCAAAATAGGCGAATTCCCAATGGAACCGCCTACTTTTTAGTCTATTTTTTAGTTCTTAGAGATAAGTCCCGCAAAGGCCCATTACGACTAAGAGCAAAAAGAGGACGAGGATAAACGTGCCGATTCCTCCGCTACCCTGGTTGGCGCATGTTGTGGTCTGATAGTTGCCGTAGCCCTGGCCGACCTGATAGCCGCCATAGTTGTATCCGCATCCTGTTCCGTAATTATACATAGTGAGTCCTCCAAAAATTGATGGCGCAGCCGCCTCACCCTATTTTATGGGATTGCCCCCCAAATGGTCACGGCGAAATTGAAGGTTTTCTTTAAGCCATAAACATGGTAAAATTGAAAATATCTAACACGAGGGGGAAAACTCAGATGAAAAAAAGAAAGAAAAGCAAACTGGCCCAGTTTATAGGCTACTGCGAGTTCCAATATAAACACATGGACCAATGGGTTCTTTGGCTGACGGTTGCCCTTTTTGGGATTGGGCTTTTGGTCATCTACAGTGTCACCCTTGACCCGCGCTTCAACAACCCCAATGCCTGGGAAGCTGGGCGCTACGTCATGCAGCAGGCCACATTTGGCGTCATTGGCATCATCGCCATGCTGGTCATGGTGCTCATCCCCCATAAATGGCTCCGCTCCAAACTTTTTGGCGCCGGGTCGATAGCTTTGACCCTGGGGCTATTGCTTGCCACGCTCTTATTTGGGCAGGATGGGAACGACTCCAACGTCAGCCGTTGGCTGGAAATTGGGGGCTTTCGGTTCCAGCCAGGGGAATTTGCCCGCTTGGGGCTCATTTTTGCCATCGCTTGGATGATTTATACGATGGATGCTGCCAAAACGTACTCTGTCAAATGGGGGACGCAAAAGTTCAAGCAATTCTTGATTTCCGACCGGGTCAGATGGCAGCGCAAGCTTAAATACCTGGCGGGCAACCAGTTTGCCATCCTTGCTTTTGTTGGTCTAGTGGCATTTATGTTCATTCGCCAACCTGACCTTGGAAGCGGGCTGACCGTATTAGGCGTTGGCGGCGTCATGCTCTTAAGCAGCGGCATCCCGAAGAAATTTATCCTCTTTTATTCCGCCATCGTTATAGCCGGGGCTGTTTTTGCGGTTTTTTTCGGCGAAATGCTGCCCAATCACATGGGGGAACGGTTTGCTATTTGGCGAGACCCCTTTAGCCATCCGGACGGGCTGCAAAACACCATGGGTTTCCGTTCCATTTCATTGGGTGGCTTATTCGGGATGGGGCTTGGCCACGGGAGCCCTTTAATCCCCTGGCAGGGCGGGGGCCTTACCCGTTCAGGGCTTGCCATCGAGGCCCATACGGACTTCATCATTGTTATTTTGGCAGAAGAAATGGGGTTTATTTGGGTGCTGGGCGTCATGGTAGCCTATTGTGCCATCGCCCTTCGATGTTTTTATAACGCCTTGAGGGCCCACGACTTGTTCAGCGCCATGTTTGCCATTGGGACGGGGGCCTTGATGCTGATCCAGTCCTTCATCAACCTGGGTGGCGTCAGCGGCCTTATCCCCCTGACAGGGATTACCCTTCCTTTATTAAGCTTCGGGGGGACCAGTGTCGTAGCCATCCTTTTGATGGTGGGTCTTTACCTGAACGTCAGTGCTGAAATTGCAAGGGACCGTTTAAATCAAGCCGAGGTTAGCATAAATTCCAAAAAAGCACCTAAAAAAGTAATCCCCTTCTTAAAAACACGCAAAAACCCTGCATAAGCTGCATAAGATTTAATAGGCGCAAATCCAGTTTTTTGTCACCAACTGCCGGATTTTTGCTTATAATGTAGTGTGTACGCTTAAGCGAGGTGAGTAAGGTGGACAAGCGAGTGGAAGAGTTTAAAGATTTTGTTCGGAGGTACCCTGGATTGAAAACTGTTGTCCGCAATGGCCAAGCCACGTGGCAGTCGCTCTTTGAAGAATGGTATTTATACGGGGAAGACGACGGCCAGTGGGAAAAATATAAAAAGAACAAGCCTTCCGGCTCCGCAAACAATTCAGGGGAAAAAAGTGCGTCAAAAACCAATTCCAAAAATTCCAAAGGCAAAGACAAGGATAAAGATAAAGAAAAGGATGAGGCGCCTAAAACCGGCCTTGAAGGGCTCATCCCCAACATCAGCGGGACAGAAATGGTCACGCAGGCGTTCAATTACATCCAAAAAATGGACATGAACAAAGTCCAGCAGACCATGGGGACCGTCCAGCAGTTCATCCAGATTTTCCAGACCATGTCAGGCAACAAAGCACCGGTACCGCCAGCCGGGCAAAAACAGTCATACCCTGGGCTTTTTTCCAAGTTTGACGATTAACTAAAACAGAGATAAGGGAGAAGAAAACCACTTCTCCCTTATCTGCTAGCAAAGAATAAAAACATCACTTTGGAGCGTAAGCGATTGTTGGGAAGCCATTTTTAACAGAACTATGGGGGAGGGTTAGCCAATGGAGATTATTTACCAGATTGTCAACGACCAAGAGCAGCGGGATTACATCCGGATGTTTCCCATTTGGTACAAGGAACTGAACCGCCATCCGGAAAAATACCAGGATTTTGTGGATGAACTGGATGCCTTTAAGAAGATGAACCAACCGAGCCGGCTGGAAAAAATCGACCAACAGATTTCCACCGCCCAATTTTTGATGAAACTGTTCAAGAAGTAGGAAGTATTAATAAGTGACCAACTGCGGGGGTTGTGATATAACCCGAGTTTTGCACCTGATTTTGTGAAAAAGCACCCCTGAAATGCCTTATTACCAACGGGTTAAGCGCATTCTTTTTGGGATGTTTTTTGCTTTTTTCATTATACACATAATCTTTACTTGACTGGCTTCAGATTCTTGGAGATTTTCTTCAGGTCACCCGCCGAGTACAGCTTCTTTTCCACCTTCATGCCGAAAGACTCAAGCAGGAGGACCACTTCGCTGTCGTCCGTGTCACAGAACCTGTAGAAGCCCTGGCTTAGTTCCTCCACCCGGAACTTGTTCAGGGCCGCCTGGATTCTGTCGGCCGACAGCCCCTCGCTCCAGGTCAGCTTTTCGTC
>Ga0268261_10004022_pt1 | contig 10939 bp, 10 predicted proteins | sample TergutNc150P1_FD_190353 | JGI IMG/M metagenome (GOLD analysis project Ga0268261, IMG submission 190353) | Nasutitermes corniger P1 segment gut microbial community from laboratory colony in Florida, USA - Nc150 P1 (SPAdes) (version 2) | ecosystem: Host-associated > Arthropoda: Insects >...
GCGACGAGCTGATCACTCGTCCAGAGGAGTCCTACCGACTGTGCTGCGTCGTTGTGTGTGATCTAGAAACATCAAGAATGGGTGCTCCATATATATATGACATTAGTCACCTAAGGGTTAACATTGCTAGAATGACAGGTTTATGCTACAATTAATATGCAAATAAAACAAGATCAGGTTGTCCCTGTAAAGTTCATGAGGGCATAGAAGATGAGTGAAGCCACAGCTCTACTGATTACCGACATTGGGAATATGGAGGTGAATTTTCAGGCGCAAGTGAAGTCCGATTTACCCCCGGGGAAAGAGTAGTTTTTACCCATTGAATAGAAGGCCAGTTGGGCAACAGCCAATCTTAATGTCTTGAAGAAGAGATGAATCTCTTTCCCTTCCTAGCAGAGTATGGGTAGGCAAGCATTTATCAGACATCTTTCCTATTCGAAACGATTTGAAACAAGGGAATACTTTATCATCAGTTCTTTTTAACCTTGCTTTACAGTATGCCATTAGGAGGGTTCAGGTAAACCAGGATGGCGTGAAATTATATAGTACACATCCACTTTTAGTTTATGCTGATTATGTTAATATATAGGGTGGAAGCGTACGTAATATAAGGAAAAACAGAAGCTTTGTTAGTCGGTAGTAAGGAGATTGGTCTAGAAGTGAATGCTGTTAAAACTAAGTACTTGGTTATGTCTCAAGATCAGATTGCAGGATGAAGTCAAAATACAAAGTCTGATAAAAGCTCCTTTGAAAGGGTGGAAGATTTCAAATGTTTGGAAAAAACTTAATGAATCAAAATTCTATTCAAGAGAAATTACAAGCAGATTGAAGTCAGGGAATACTTGTTTTCATTCGGTGCAGAATCTTTTGTCTTCCAGCTTGCTATCCAAAAATTTAAAGATTAAGATATACAGAACTATAATATTAAATGTTGTTTTGAATGGGTGTGAAACTTGTTCATTCACATTGAGGGAGGAACTTATGCTGAGGGTGTTGAGGAGAATATTTGGGCCTAAGGGGGAGGGGTTAGCAGAGAAGTGGGAAAAACTCCATTAAGAGAACCTTAATGATCTGTACTCCTCACTCAGTACTGTTCAGGTGATCAAATGGAGAAAAATGGGTGAGAGGAGAGTTGTATGCAGGGTTTTGGTGTTGAAACCTGAGGGAAAGAGTCTACTTTTGAGACCAGGCATAGATGGGAGGATAATATTAAAATGTGTCTTGAGGAAGTGGGATGTGAGGGCAGGGACTGGATCGATCTGGCTCAGGGTAGAGACAGGTTGCGGGGGCTTGTGAATGTGGTAATGAACTTTCAGGTTCCATAAAATGCGGGGAATTTCTTGACTAGCTAAGAACCGATTAGCTTCTCAGAAAGGACTCTGTTCCATTAAGAAATTAGGTAAGTATGCAAGTAAGTAATTAAGTAAGTAGTCCTTTGGCTTCATCTTCATATTCTTGGCAATTTAAATATTCTGGCAGAGTTTACAGAAAATTTAGTAATTTCTTTCGGGGTTCCCTGTTTTGTAAGTGGCATGGAACAGAAACTGACAAAATACAAACAAGAGAGTTGACATTTCAACACATTGACAATGGCGCAGAGCACCTACAAAATTTTGCTTGTGTTTGATCATTCACAAAAGACTACTCGAAATTCATGTTACAAAAATTTCATAAAGTTTGTTATGGTGGAGCTTCACTAAAATTCTGAACTTCTGAAACTTCCAAGCTTAGCAACCTTGCTTAAAAAGAGACAAGCATAGAGACAATTTATAAAGACTTTCAAGCATTTCTGCGCATTTCTTCAGAATAACTCCTTAAATATTCATAAGAAACTTAACCGGTTTTAAGGTTGAAATAGATTTACTATGTTACTGTGTTATTTCCACCCTTGCTATAATGTTTTGATAAAACTGTCATATGAATGCCATTTGTTCCAGTTATTGCACAGCCTTGTCCCGAGCCTGACATAAAGACAAATCTCACCTATAATATTACTAGTGGCTACGAATCCTGCTATGGAGGATATATTCTGAATACAAAGATCAATTATTTCTGTACGGATAACCCAGACTTGGAACCTCACAAAACATTTGAGTGTGGAAGTGAAGGAAGATGGATAGCAACTGACACAACACCATGGCCACCTTGCTATAATCCTGCAGAGTGTACAACAACAGAACCAGAGCCTACAACAATAAAACTAGAGTGTACAACAACGCCAGGAACAGAGTCTACAACAATACCAGGAACAGAGCCTGCAACAGAAGTCACAGGCTTAGGTAAGAGGTAATTCATTTTTCTCCATTTATTTAGAGAATTTAATGGACAAGTGTTTAGCCCACGTAGAAGAGAAATGAAATATTCTAAATGCATTATTTGTGTGGGAATCCTTTGTGGTAAATAGTTATTGGGAAGGCCAAGAAAGAGGTGAAAGCAGTTCTGGGAGATTTTGGAATTGTCTCAGGACGATACCCGACAACAAACTTTAATTTTAGGAATGTAAAATGTTTGAGGGTCAGGATAGCATAGTGGGAAGAGTGACTCACAATGGGCTGGATATTTCATGGATTGAATCCTAATAAGGAAACTTTTCTGCACTCATCCGGCCCGCTTCTGTGGACCACCTTGCCTCCTATGAGTATAAAGAGGGTACCGGGTCATTGCCGGTGTTATATCAGTTGGGTCATGGCATTAACCACCTACCCCACTATGTGCAGAGATAAAAGAAAGAATACAGCTATGCATCTACTCAATCTCTGTGCCTTCATGGCAGGTTATGGGGTGAACTTAACTTTTTTAGTGTTAAATTTTGGGTTCTATTAACAGTATAGTATGGGCATACCAAAGTATCACACAAACTTTCATAATAATAGGACTGAACGATTAAACCAAGATATCAGGCTTCAGAGACTGAAATCTGTTATAACTTAGACCAGTGATATCTACATTGACACAACTGAAGAATTAGCAACCTAGTAGAACACTTGGGAAAGAGGTGTACTGTCTATATTCTAACAGACACATTTATTTATTACTTGAAAACTTGATAAATATCACATGAAATTAACCACTATATCGTTATAAAGATGTTCATGTGCAAGCACTCCTTTCAAAAGAACTCATCCCTCGCCAAGCGGAGCACTGGGGTATTATCAAAAGACAAGTAATACTGATATGGAACTGCTCAGTCGACCGGAGCCGACGGAACGCGAAGTGAGATGACCTTGGTGGGTCGGCCGCAAATGCGCAGTATAATTGCGCAGTGGATAGCTGGAGAGTGCCACTTTGTCAGGAACCAGACCGCAGTGCTAGTTGAGTTGTAGCCACAGATGTTTTTAACTAAACTTAGTTAAGTTGCTCATTAACGTGTCGAGCAGACTGCCCTGTAGAATGCTAAGCGACGAATGTCGCTTCAGGATGCTGAGCATAAATGATCTGTATTGCTGGGAGGATATCCATCCGTAAGTGGGGGAAGGTGGTCCCATTGGATGCATAGAGTTTGTAATTCATGCGTTCCCTTCGCCCGGGGAAGAACTTACGTTGAAGAACACAGATCGGACCCATTGTCCACGAGATTCCGCGGCATGGTGACGCGGTCCGTGACGAAGAGGCGGCCGAAAATAGTGGTGCAGACATTAGCCAACGTTAACGACTGCTGGTGGAGGTTCGCTGCTGGAGGAAGCATGGTGGTTGCATTTTCCTGCTCCAACTCTGAATCGTCTGTGGTACCAGCACATGCCGTGGGGCTTAGGCGAGTTTTCAGGGATGCTGCGACGGTGGTCCCTGTAGTGCGAACGTCTACGGGTTTTGAGACGCTCGCAGTACGGCCACTTGGAGTGAGAGCTCTTCGATGCATTCCATTAGTCCAACTATAATGCCACGCAGAAAAGGAGAGACGCTTGCTGTGGTTTGGTGTGCCGCGACCTGGCAAATCCTGTCAGCGAGGTGCGAGGCGGAGTCAAATCTGCCCTGAGTCTTGCCAGCGAGTGTGGCTTGGACTTGCAGTGGGAGATGGATGGCCTAGTTGGTGCGAAAAAATAGTCTGGAACGTTGGCGCGGGACTCTTGAGGTGTCTGAGGAATTACGGTGTTGTCCGATCGCCAATTTCCTAGTGCAACAGGAGTTGTCTTACACACTGTTCGTGTGAGGTGGACAAAAGGAACAACATCTCCGTTTTAAGTCGGTCATAGGGCTCATGCTACTGTGGGGGAGTGATATCTTCTACATTGGCCGCGTGCAACTTGTGAAGTTGTGACACAGCATATTATAATTTAGTTCTCTGGCGAGTGACGGCTATTAACTCGAACTGCGCCGTAGCTTGCGCAAACCAGAGGCCTGGTCGGTCGGCCCAGAAGGGTGGCAGTCGAAAGGTCACTCTGTAGACTGTAGATCCCTCTGAGCGGTCTGCTGTCTCCGTCAAGCCGAGTAAAAGTCAATAATCCGTACTCGTCGCGTTGGTCGGTTTATTCCGAGTCACCAATATGTAGGTGGAGTCATTTGGGGTCGCAGTGGCGTGGCTCACTGTAGGAAAGGTTTGTTATTGTAATAACAACTAGAGTAAACACACTTAACGTGGATTTCTTTTTTGTCTTAGTCGTACAGGGATTGAGTAGGTATACAAGTCTTGCGTATGTGTTGCGGCGTAAAAGCGATGAGTATAGGTCCGTCAGTGGCCGGCGCCAGTCACGGCAGTCTTGTCAAAACTATTCGTCTCCATCAGATCGAAAGAGGGGGGACTTGTCAAACGACAAGTAATACTCCTATGGATCTGATCGGTCAATCAGACCTGAGCGAACGCAAGTGCCATTATCTCGAACAGTCGGCGGAGGTGCACAGAATGGCTGAGCAGTGGAGAGCTAAGTAGAGTGCCGGTCTGTCAGTAGCAAATATTTGGTGCTGGTTCCTTTGTAGCTTAGCAGAGTAAGTTGCTCAGTAACGCGTCCAGCCGATTCAGCGTTTTATGACGCTAAGCAATTAATCCTACTTCATGAAGTTGAGCATGAATGTTCTGTATTGCCAGAAGGAGATACTCCTTTAATGCTGAGCAGTGAAATTTGTCGAAAGAAACTACCCAACCAACCAACCAACCAACCAACAAAACAGCTGAGAGCGGAGAATTGCGCGAAAACGCAAATTGACGTTGCTCGGCCTGTTTGGCATTCCTGCGTGTACCTCGTCCAAGGGCTCAGTAACAGGCACCTTCAACCATAACTGGGGTTGCGTTTATGCTAACGAGTTCCCGTCGCGATTATAGACCTCGACGTGGGCAAACAGAGGACAATTGCTGAGGAGGCCATAGGCCTTTATAAGTAGCCATAACTATTGCTGGAAGGCTTTTGGGGTTCGAACCCAGATTGGCTGTATCTAACGCTAAGATTCGCGGGAAATTTAGGCACTCAGGTTAAGCAGCTATTCCTGGTAAGAGTGCGGGCTGTGCCCTGTATTTGCAAATCATACTCTTGGAATGGGCCTTAAAGTGATTAAAAACACGGAAAAACCCTCAGCCAGCGTAAACGGAAAGTGCCATTTGGGCACGATTTACTATGTCGACAAGGCCAACTTTTGGCGGGTAGCCATGTGAAGTTTGCTGATCCCGGCCTCCCTAGGAACGCTTTAGGAAATCTGGGTCAACACTCGGTCAGCGTGGATATTTGCCGAGCTGTCTACCCAAGGGTTTCACCACATCAGTTAACTTTGAGTCGAATATCTCTTTTGGAAATCTGAAGTGATCAGCAAAAAATGAAACTCCAAAATTCTCGGGAATTTGAATGTTACCAAAATACTAAGGTCATTATAAAACTGTCGACAAAGGCTTCGGCTTTCTCAGAGTCTGAGAGAGCGATTCCCCCTCGGGTGACAGGGGAACGGAGTAGGAACTCTCATCACCCATTTGGTCATCCTCCAAGCGACTGGTCTTTGGGATCGATGGATTCGAGCGTGACACTCCACTGGTTGTTCCTCCACTCGTTGAGCCGGCGGGTCTCCGACCTCTGCAGGCGGTTGACCTCAGCTCTCAGAGCGGGGTCTCTGGTGACCTGCCACTGCCTGCGCAGCCGATTCTTCAGGCGTATCTCATCCTTAATGCCAGCTAGAATCGGGGGCCATCGGTCACCACGCCGGCCACACTTGGGAGTAGATGCCACCAGAGCCTTCAGGATGGCACCGGAGAAGTTCTCAACGCACGTGTAGATTGCCATCCCGTTGTGAAATTCCAGATCGAACGGAATTTGATCTTTCAAATGAGTTTGGAATTTGGCCCAGTCAGTACGTCTGATGCGGTGGGTGCTTAAAGGGTAAGCTACATGTAGTGTCAGTTAGTACCGAGAGGTGGTCTGAGCTTAGTGTAGGGCACGAAGTCAGATACACCGGGGATGTGAGGTTCTTGGTTATCACGATGTTTAAGACATCGGGATTAGTGGAGGGGCTGTATGGGTTGGTGGTTGGGGTGTCCGGTCCAAAGATAAGAAAGAAGTTCTCGTCAGCATAATCACGCAGGAGTTTCCCCCATCTTGTGCCCAAGCGCAAGTTCCAGTCCACGTGTTCGGTGTTCAGGTCGCCGGCCATCAAGACCGGCAATCCCCCGCAGAAACAGGCCGACAGGTCCGCTCCGATCACTGGGAGGAAAGGCGAAAGGTAAGCCGCAAGGATTTTCACCGGTTTGCCGGCCAATGCGACTTGAATAACAGTAGCCTCCAAGTGGGTCAGGCCCGGAACGGGCTCTGAGGGGTGGACTGTACCACGGCGGGCCAGGATGGCTGTACCATCCCCTGCTGTCAGTTTGTCTGTGCGGTGGCAGACATAATTGGCAAGCCGGAAAGCTTGACCAGAGTAAAGAAATGTCTCACTTAAGAGACAAATGTCGACATTGTGCTGGTTGAGAAAATGCTTCAGTTCGAGATTCCTGCCGCGCACTCCGTCCGCATTCCAGCAGGCAAAGCGCTTGGCTTTATCCCGTTTCGTCCTCCTAGGGCGTGCTGCCATATTTGGCCACGAACAGAATAACGGGCTTCAGGACAGCTCGCGGGTGGGCTGCCCCTGTGGGGAGGGAGGTGATGGAAGTGAGGAGCCGATGAGCCAGCTCCAAACATGCTTGGAGGGGAAGTGATCGAGGAGATCAGAGATTTCCTCGAGTGGGGAGGGGGAACGTTGGGTGGGGACCACCAGATTAGGTGTTACGGGTTTGGCGGCCGCAGTTTCAACACTCGCAGCTACTTTCTTCTTGGACTTCACAGCAGCCGGCTCAGGGGGCTGCGGTAGGTTTGCGCTCAGGCTTCTTATGCCTGGCCTTCTTCCTGGTGGCGTTCACTTTAGGCTGCTTGAGCGCCTCCGTGATCGGCTGAGGAGAGGGATTTGGATTGAGGGTGGAGCTGTGGCGGCCTTGACGACACGCCCACTCGGACGACGTGATTCCACCTCTCGCCCAGTTCCATCTGCTGGGCATAGGGCCCGGCCCGCTGAGCTTTCGGAACGGCAGGGTGGCCTGTGTCGGCGCTCTTTCGGCCATGCTCAGGCGTCTGCTTTGCATGGGCCTCCTTCGCTTCTTTCCACTTAATACAGCCCCGATATTTCGCCGCGTGGTTACCCCCGCAGCCACAGCACAGGGGCTGTTCCTGCCGGGTATGGCATTCACCAGAGAGGTGGGAGACCCCACACGCGACGCATCGGGTCGCGTAACCGCAGTCACGCTGCGTGTGTCTAAAGCTCTGGCAGCGCTTACACTGCAGTGAGCCTTTTGGAGACACGTACGGCTCCACCGACACTCGCAAGCCGCAGAGTTCGGTGAGTGATCGCACCTTCGACACCTCAGGCCCTCGTGCCACCGATACGATGAAGTGGGGGTGGGGTGCGGTTCTTGGCGCGATCCTGGTCGCGACGCCCGGATCGCAGCTGTATGACTTCCTGGACACGAATGTTCAGGGATTCGAGCTTCTCCCAGACGACGCTCTCAGGCGTAACCCTATCCAGGTTCTTTACCAGAAGTCCACACAGCGGTCCTCCAGGAGCGTGAAGGTGTGGAAACTCACACCCTCCATCTCATCGAGGGACCGCAGTGCGTTGACCGCGGCTCGGAACCCGTCGGCGGTTAATGGGACGACCATCAACTTCTCGCCCTTTATTTGGGCCGTCAGGCCGCCAGGGCAAGACGCCCGCAACCAGGCCAGGAAGGCACGGGCGTAATTATCTCCTGTAATAAAAATAGACGTCTTATCGGGACGCTCTCCTGCTGCTAAGCAGGTGTTGGTCACCAGGGCGTTTAGAGTGGTGCCATCCGGCTTGTCACTCAGAGGCCCGGACATGTCGACATGTCGCTATACATAAGCCTGTTTGTTGTCTCGGATGAAACAGCGGATTCGGACACGTTCGAATCCATGGCTGTGGACTTGAGCGAACCACTTGGCTGAAACGGGGCGACGGTCCCGGCCAGTGCAGCTGCGCACGTCGCCCCTCCCTCGGGCGGCCCGAGTTGCCTGCTGCCGATAGCAGCTAGTTCGCCCGTGACTTATGAAATCGCGGGTAGAGGCACGGACCCAGTGCCATGCGCTGGGCGCCTGTTGGGCTCGATCGAGTCACCGAGCTTGCCAGCTCGTGGGCTATGCGCTTGCCTGCGTGCTGTCTTGATGGACGCTGGGAGGCTTTGAACCTACCTCCGGGCGCGTTGCTGCGGTTCCCTGCAAATATCACTATTTTCTTCTTCTTCTTCTGCGCTGGTTGTGTGTTTGAGAGGTCTCTTTTATTCTGCCCTCCTACTGTTCCTTCTGCTCTGCCACTGGTTAGCCGGCAGAGTTGTGGGTGTGGTGGGTGAATGGCCATCCACGCCAAGTGGACCTCACAAGGGCCGTTTTGCTAAAGCAGGTTACAGCCTCTCCTAGTTTTGACTCCGGACTTGTCACTTGCTCTGGTGCAAGCCGTTGCCTGGCTTGGTGAAGTGAGCAGTATATTGAGCGAAGAGAGGAAGGAGAGAGAGCTGCTCTTAGGAAAAGTGGTTGCTGGATATGTGGGGTGACAGAGGAAGGAGATGTGCTGTGTAGTAAAGCGGTTGCTGCCTTGTAGGTGTTCCCACAAGACTTTACTCCTAAGCCAGAACCAACACACAGAGAGGCCTGAGATTATAAAGGACCATTTTCTTCAGAGACCATAAATTCACACCGAGTGACGACACCAGAGGCTGCATATATACAATTACGACATAGACCTCCTGAAGATGAGCAGAGTAATGCTTGAAACATGTAGAGGATTTTAATAAATGTATTATATGTAAATAAATAAGAATTTTGTGCATCAAATTGGAGATCAACCAAGGTTATACTACGATGCACGGTAAAACAATCATCAAGACAACACAGAGAGGCTTTTCCAAGACTCCCTTTCAGAAGTCAAGCAATCAACTAAAGAACTATCTGACTGTGAAGAGTTGTGCGAAAGCGCAAGTTGTCACTCACTCTGTTTAGATTTTCCTGTTTTTTCCGCATTGCTGGGCTCAGTAACAGTGCCAAGGTTTCCGACACGGAAGCCCGGGAACTGTCAATGACACAGACTTTACCCACCGCCATCGTTGGGCTCTGTGCTCTGCGATTATATGGCAGGCAGAACTTGTCCCAGTGGTAGGGAGAATGATTACCTCTTGGTCCTTGGTCGACGCTTGCTGCAGTCAAGAGGAAAGGGCCATTTCTGAGTTCGTAAATGTTCCCACAAGTATATTTACAATGCTACTACAGTTTTCATAGTGTTCTGCGTTTTGTGTGACAAAAATTGGCTTTATTATTTTGTCATGTTAAAGTTTAATAGTCATTGTGTCACACGGTTTCTGCATGCTTGACACACCATATCCAAACATTTTCTTATCATAATGCCAGTGCCTTCACTTTTTTATTGTGAAAGTTTAATTTCTGCTTTGTCACTTTACATTTCACTTTCAGCTACACAACCATGTGATCTTTCATCAAGACACTTTTGGAAGTCAAATTCTCTTCATTCTTCTTCAGATATATTTTTGTACACCTAGAATATAATTTTACATATCTGACTGCAGGTGACTTTAGAACTATCAACAGCAAATTAAATGCTCCCAATTCTCAAACTGAAATACCAACCACCATTTTATAAACATCACCAAATTTAAACTGGTCAAATGTTTATTGCACACAGCAACATATTTTTTTTAAGAAATAATACTTTACAAGAAAAGCAAAACTGTTTTGTAACACTCAGTATAAATACCAACAAGATGCAGCTTTATAATAGAATTTATTATTCCAAAGTTTTTAAAGGCTCAACATGTTTCGAGCGGCACAATGCTCATCATCAGGACCTCTAAACTGTATTTGCAGCCTCTGGTTTATTTGCCCATATGATGACTGGCCATTGCCAAGGCTGAGTGGGCACTCAGAGCCCACTCAGCCTTGGCAACGGCCGGTCACCATATGGACAAATAAACCAGAGGCTGCAAATACAGTTTAGAGGTCCTGATGATGAGCGTTGTGCCGCTCGAAACATGTTGAGCCTTTAAAAAACTTTGGAATAATAAATTCTATTACAAAGCTGCATCTTGTTGGTATTTCTACTGAGTCATCTATGAAGCACAGATCCCTGTTTGGTAACACGTTTTTTGCTTTACAGATCCAAATCATAACGGGCTCTTTAGAGAAAACAACAAATGATGTGATTTGGGGTACGTCAGTATAATATGTAAGCTACTGTTGGATACCCACGATTGCAATTTCCATCATGACCAGACCTTCTCTGGATACCACCCAATCACCTGTCTAGCTGGTACCAGAGGTCTTTTCTCAGGGAGAAAGAAATCATGACATAAATGTGACCACCTCCCAACTAGTGCAATGTTCAGAATGCATAAAGCCATATCTCCACTAGCACATACATGTTCATAGCACATATCTTAATCAAACATTGTCCCAGACAACGACCACCGGGTGGGGGG
>Ga0268261_10004023_pt1 | contig 10938 bp, 5 predicted proteins | sample TergutNc150P1_FD_190353 | JGI IMG/M metagenome (GOLD analysis project Ga0268261, IMG submission 190353) | Nasutitermes corniger P1 segment gut microbial community from laboratory colony in Florida, USA - Nc150 P1 (SPAdes) (version 2) | ecosystem: Host-associated > Arthropoda: Insects > Digestive...
CAGGATGGAGCAACAAGCCACACAGCAAGAATGTCAATGAACGCAGTTAATGCTTTGTTCCCGAACCGAGTCGTTTCCAGGAATGGGGATATCCCATGGGCCCGCTCCCCCGACTTAACCTCTTGCGATTATTTTCTTTGGGGGTACCTGAAAACAAGTGTTTGAAACAAAGCCAAGAACTATCGCAGATTTAAAACAGCGAATTCAAGATGAAGTGGCTGCAATTCCTGTAGAGATGCTGCGAGAGGTCATGTACAGTTTCAGGTCCCGACTTGAGGAATGCTTTCGTCGAAACGGAAGCCATCTTGAGGGCGTTATTTTCAAAACATAAATGTTCAAACTGGCATAAAACAAAATGGCTTTTCATATGCTTTTCATTTATAACCAATAAATAAAAAAATTCCTGTGTCGATTTTTTTAATGTTTTGAAATTTTCCCGTTTCATTGCCCAACCCGGTATTTTGCTGTTTGTTAGTAATTGTGTTCTTTGATGTTCTACTCTATGTCATTATTTGTTGGGCCTATTTTAAAACTAACATTTTGGTTTTTCCTGACCCTACTGGTTACACATAACACTTATCTTACATAAAACAATAAACATTAAAATTGTTTAAAAGTAGCTGACAAATTTATCTTGCCTTGGTGGATTCAATTGATTACTTAAATATGCAGAAGATGCATGCTGTACAAACACATATCCATGTTTAATTTTTTTTTCACCCATTCTCAATAATGTATGATTCCTTAATCAGAAGAACAGTTTCCATATTAGTACATTAAAACACATTACAAACAAGCCATGAATTTGGTCCTACAAAGGATGTGATTGAGATCATAAAGGTGTTGGATAAGGGCCTTTTATTAGAAGTCAACGGGAAGTATCATGCATACTCTCACAGTAAACAAAAAAAAAAAGATAATATCTTACATAAACAAAAAAGAACTTAACTCTAAAGATGCTGTTTGATGAAGTAATCAATAATCAAAAGGAAGAAAGCTGGGATCCCAATATACATCACAATGAAGACAATATATACTGGTATATACAGTTCTGCATAATGGTAACCAACAGACACAACACACCCACAGTTAATATGTAGCACATGAGCTGCAAGATTATATCATGTATACCAAAATACAACCAGACACCAGGACCCACTAATAAAATAACCACAATTAATATTGGACAATAAAATGTATGTAATTACCAACATTATCGAGGCAAAATGATGGGTCAGGACAATAAAAATCGACAGTATGAAGGGCAATACAGTAACATTAACCGCACTGCACAGTGTTGTATCAGTGATCAAGACATTTTACAGAAAGTGCAAGTGTGGATAAAGCACGGGTATTTAGCTGGTATAAAAAACATACAGTATAATCTGACAAGACAGGATATAGTTTTAAGCCATTTTTAAGTGATTTTGATCAATAATGTTGAGTAACATAACTGAAAATTTATAACCAATAAAGGCCAGTACAAACAAAACATGTACTGGGTTTTTAAATTTTAATAACATACAATGCATTAAATAAATAAATACTGCTGTTAACTTATGGCCAAACACTAGGAAAACACAGATGGTCACTAAGAGCGATGCAAATTTAAGCACAGAGCATGTAATGGCAGCTGGATATTCCAATAAACTTGTTTTATCTACACCATACTGCATGTAAAAGACTCTAATAAATATTTTGACAATCACGAAAACTATCAACAACTAAGTATGACCAACAAACCCAACAACTTTGGGAAAAATCAAGTATGACTTCAAAGTAAATGCTTTCTAAGATGCAAAAGCCCAGAGTCTTATAAACTATTCCAATCTACAGCTACAGCTAATATGTTGTATACTATTATATTCTACGAAACTACTACTATGCTGTGCCAGACCTAACTGGGTTGGATTGCACAATCTGCAACTATTTTATATATTACTGACCCCCACTCCTAGATATCATGCAGGGACTGGTTTCTTCTTCACTGTATTAAAATTCTACTTACATTTATTCAACCCAACACAAACACTCTGATCTTAAAACATACATAACAGAACACTACTGCACGGAGCCCCTGGTACCCACAGGCTTGAATAAAACATCATCTTCTGGAATGTTAAGCTATGTAGTCTGGTAGTAAATTATCAGCATTTTGGAGAAACCTGCGATCTCCACATTCAGGATAGAAAAAAGTTTCGCTAAAGATGGAAGGCAGTGGGTTCTTCTGAAACGTTTGTACCTAGCAGACTTTGATGTCACATCAAATGAAAACTACTGGGTTACAGACATAAAAATTACAAATTCATATGAATGTGAAGCAACTGCAGATACATAATAGACCATTTTCTGAGAGTCACGTATGCTTTTAATTGTGCAGTAAAGCCAAGCCGCTGCAGTGTTGGACACAATTTAAATTTGCTTGGATCCATTAGTGCAGTTGCTACATTTGTCCCACAAAGCTCATCTGAATCTGATGCAGCAACAAGCTGTATTCTTGTGACATGCATGTTTGGATTTTTTATTTTTTCAGAGTGGTACACTTTCACTAACTGTGAGGAAAGGGTAGCGAGTAACTAAGGTCTGATGAATGCTACGTACTGCAGCCGAGGAAATAAAAGCTAGTAGCATATGTATTATATACGTTTACATTATGTAAAAACAGAACGAATTCGGAACACAAAACTCGCGTGGTGTTATTTATGCTGCATGTCGTAACTGCCTTTCGATCTTCACAAACTTCGCATACATATTAAGCCATACGCCACCACATGTCCGTACTTCTCAATTCCGTAACATTACGGATGTGCGAACTTGTGAGGTGGGAGCGATATTAACAATTCTCAACCGAAGGACTTGTGTGACGCTTGGTAGTCAATTTTCAGAGTATGTTGAGACTCTTTAATGGAGACTAAAATAACGTGAAGGCCGCACGAAATATCATTTCGCTCTTACGTCCTGTGAACTGAATTGAAAGCGGAATGAGAAAGTTTCAGTGTCGAAATGTCCTTACCCCATTTTTCAACGAATGTTCCTTTGTATTTCCCCGGTAATTTCAACTCAAACTTAAGTGCATACGTCTGATTCAACACAACACCAAATCTCCTCAACCATGCCATTCCTTACCTACCACCACCGATCATCTATGACCTTACCACCAAGCTGACCCGTGCCTACCAACACGGATTACAACTCCAACCACGTGTCCCGTATCCAAGCACCATGATATACATTACCTGTGCCCAAAAAAAAAAAACACTCATTACCATGGATTAGAGCACTACCATGGATTACAGCCATAGTCGCATTAACATTAGTATGACCATTGGAATTTACAACGACATACGATCGAACAAGTGTTCTAGATTATCTCTATAACTTTGTCTACATTTCCTAATGTTTACCTATAGAAAAAAGATGACAAAACAGGTGCATGTTATTACAAATTAGACCAAAATATACACACACTTCAGTGTTTTAATTTACAGAACTCCTACATGTCTCGGGCTTCACTGGCCCATCGTCAGGGAATGCAGTTGTACAAAACAATCATGAGGCCATACTATAATCTCCAATAAATGGAACTGAGGTGAGATCATCAATGTATGATTTACGGTCTCAATATGTACACTAAAATTATAAAATGTTAAATTATAAAAGGTATAAAAATATAAAATATTCGGTTGTTACAATTACATATATAAAGTGGTTATAAACCAATAGCCACTCATTTCGTTGGTTGATATACATCAGTTAAAAATTCCAAATGGGGAAAGTTCAAGCATTCTTAGCACCAATCATTTCTCTAGACTTGCTAAAGACCGCACTGAGAAATATCAGAAATTAATCCATCAAACATTACAAAAATGCAATAAAATTTACATAAACACAGATAAATTCAAAGAAAACCTTTACCTCCCAATACTGAAAGCATAACTTTAACTACTTACACCACATATTCCTATTCGCTCGTATTCAACAATATCAGGGCACCGTCTACAAAGTGGCTACGATTCTTGTTGGGGTATTAAATGAATGCCTTATGCTTAATAACCAATATAACATACCTAATTCAATTAATTTGGCAAACGATCTTACAAATCTTAGGATAAACAAACACCATAAATTCTTCACATATAATATAAAAGACTTTTTGTTAATATCCCCGTCGAAGAGGTACTACATATTCTAAAATCTTATTCAAACTAAGAAACATCGAACCACAATTAATAGACCAAATTTTATACCTGATGTAAACGGCCCTTTCACAGAACTATTTTACATTTTTAAATGATGTGTATCAACGATCGAAAGCATTGGCTATGGGTTCACCAATTTCGAGTAAAATGGCCGAAATATTTATAAAATTTTATGATGGCAAACACATAAAGCGTCTTTTTTCTTGAGACTAAGAACATAACGCTCTATGCACGTTATGTAGAAGAAATCCTGATGGTATATGATTCAACAAAGATCGTTGCTGAAATCATCTCCAACATTAAATAAATAGATGAAAACATTACACTTAGTCCAACATACGAAGATAACGGACAAACATACTTTTTAAATTTAATACTCATTCGAAAGGAATCCAAGATGTACCGTTAACCCACTAACACCGATACAACTATCAATTTTTTCTCAAACAATCCAACAGAACAAAATGGCTGCATATAGATATTATATCACATGCATGCACTCACTCCTTTTCTCAATGGAGCGAAAACAAAAAGAATGGACAACAACACAACACATAACAAAAAACCAATAATTTTCCACCTACACTAACCCAAAACTAAACTCACATTTACAACAAAGGTTACAAACCTTGACCGAGATAGCAATACAACCCAAAACTCGGAATCTTGAAAGACATTTACATATTACAGTCCATTAGAACACAGTATTACCAGTTTATTTAAACAGACCGAAGTAAAAATTACCTTCCAAGTACCAACACTACATATTATTTTACAAAACCAAAAATAAACAACAACACGGACTAATGTATGAATAGTGGAATTTACGAACTCGCTTGTGCTACATGTAAATTTATGTTGGGCAAACGAGTCGTAGTCTAAAACATAGGGACCAAAAACACGTGAGATATATAAAACAGAACGGCGCACAATCATCATACCCCTTACATATTTTGAATAACAAATACGAATATGGACCTACCAATAATACTATATGCTTATTCAGTCAAGTTAACAAAGGTCCATTACCAATGCCCTTGGAACAGTTTTTATGCAATTGCATTATCATCACAACATAATGGTTTCGGAACAATACACAGGAGAACGTAACCCGATTTAGCAGCTGATATTTGAACTTCATATTAAGTCACCCCAGAAGACCATCTAGAACCGTACGCCTGTCTTGCAAACTAAATCCCGCACCTTAGTACCGTGAGCACACTTCAAACTATATAGGCTGCTCTAATTATTGGTATGTACTGCAACTATCCTTCTATATACTATAATATTTGTATTTAAATTTTATAGCTTGTATATTATAATCCTTCTATTTTAATCTGGCTTATATCCACTTTAAACATGCAATTGTAACAACCGAATATTTTACATTTTTATCCTTTTTATAATTTAACTTTTTGCAATTTAATATTTTATAATTTCAGTGTACAAATTGGCCTCTGTAAATCATACGTTGATTATTTCACCACAGTTCCGTTGATTTGAGATTATAGTACGGCCTCGTGTTTGTTTTGTACAATTGCATTCCCTGACGATGGGCCAGTGAAGCCCAAGACATGTAGCAGTTATGTAAATTAAAACATTAAAGTGTGCGCAGTTTTTGTTGTACTGTGTAATAATTATATTACACGGCACGTAACGAAATTTGTAAACGACATTTACTTGTGTTTCCTACAATAGTTCATTGTTTACAATTTTCTACGCATATACATGAACAAGATACAAAGTTAGAATGTTTTGCGTCTTTTTAATATAAAATTGTACCTGCACGTAATTAAGCACCAAATAATTAAATTTTATGGAGCAAGGGCGGTGCAATTCCCGCATTTATAACCCTCACATTCATTCTCGCGTCTCTGCCTCTTCATTCCGTGATGCAGCCTCTGGCACAGAACAACTACTGTCACATGCTGTGAAAATAGTACTCTCTGAAATGGATTAAGGTCCGTATGATAATCCCTCATCTGTAGTATCGTGCCTTATATCGATTACGCAAATTTTGGTTCAAAGCATGAATGGATAACTGAATAAATAAATAAATATGGTAGAAAGAAACGTTTGGGGAAAAATGTGGTTTATCATCTAATTACATTTATTTTAGCAAGTTGGCAGCGGTGAGAGAATAAAAGGTGTAAAATCAATGCACCAGCATTGAAAGAAAATGTTCAAGATAGCGAGATGAATTAATAATATAATTTCAATACTTTGAATTTGAAAACCTTTGTCATTCATAGCAAATGACATGAAATTATGATAGACATGAATGTACGACGTATGGCATTTGTATGCATGGAAATATGCGTCTTGCCGTCTGAAAATGTTTACCTCTATCCACGTTTTCCGCAAGCCCATTGACGTCTGTTGAAGTAGGCGTGGCTAGTAGCAACCAGGCGGGTGAGGGCGGAGAATTTGTTTAGCGACGCATATCCGAAGAAAATAATGTGATGCCTTTTTGTACACTGTTATTTGCCGAGAGTTTGGAACTAAATAGTGGAGTGTGACAATTATGAAGCGCAAGAGTCTCAAGCTCTGTGAAATGCAGTGCCAGAGTTAAAAATAGTTGGAATTAATGGCGGGGAAAAGCACACCAGTGTTGTTGGTTACTGCCAACGTAGGATCAATTTTTGAAGATGTATGTACAACTGATTGTTTTGATTTTTGATTTAAGGTACAGCTTTATTTTAAGTTGTGAAATTTTTGTAATGAGTTTACTAGTAAACGGCTGCAGTTGCACGAATGGGTATGTTGATCAAGCTGCCCCTTATCTGTGAGGTATGAATCATAAGCCATTTGATTGTGGACTTACTCAAAGGTCTGTGAATTCAGAAAAATCCATCATAACTACGTTTGTGGTTCTCAGGCCTTGGAAGCATGTAATAAGTCAGTATGCCGTCTATGTAACGAACTCGTATTTAGTAGATCACGGATATTTTGGGGCAGGACTTTATCGCGACTACCGAACCAGACCAGGAGAGACCTCAGAAGTTCAGTAAATATTCGCGAATTGTGGGAAATACTGGACTGGTAGTAGAAGAGATAATTCCACTAGCCGGGACCAAGAGCATTCTCGATCTTATGCCTAATGCTGCAGTTATTCATTATCAGCATTACTTGTCAATAGTAAGATACTTGCATAAAACATACAAGAGTTTATAGGAACGTGAAAACACTTCAGCCTTACCTCCAGGCAATTTTGCCTTCTTATTGAGTGCTGGAAAATGAAGTAACAGCTACTTTGTGCGTCAGATGATTGATTATACGTAAAGTGTTATGAAATAACATTTGGGAGCAAAATTGAAAATAGTAAAATCTCTGCATTTTAACCTAATGGAAGACATCTTGTTGTGTTTGTAGTATATTTCATCGATAAACTAGTTATGGTCAAACACAACTCTACATTTCTTGTGTAACAGTGAGCTGCATGTACATGTTTCAGTCTTAACAGACCATCACCAGGCTGTGTAAAAAAAATTGATGAAGAAAGAAACAGTAAAGGTAAAAGGTAAAGTTCACCCTAGAACAGGCCACAAAGGTCCAGAGGGTGAGTAGAGGTATAGCTCTACTCTTTGTTTAACCTGGGTGCTAAATGGGGGTGGGTGGTCAGAGCCATGCCCTGGCAGCTTTACCACTGAGAAAGACCTGGTAGTCATTCTGTAGGAGGCCAGGTGGACCTCAGGGCTGGTTTGGATATGTGCGGGAAATCTCGCTCCCACCGGGATTTGATCCCGGACCTTCCAGTCTGCAGTGACTCGCTGTACCAACTACCTGCTATCCTCGCCTAGAAAGTAACAGTAGAAACACAGTACATATACTTCATGTGAGATCTCAAATTTTTTAAAATTTATGATTTGTGTATGAATGCTCTTATTAGCAATGTAGCTTATTAAAGTTGTCTGTTTTAAGATTTACTATTTTAAATCTCTAAAAATATCAAGTATCAGTATTTTTATGAGCCTTGAGATGATGTTATAGTTTAACTTGTTAAAATTAAAATTAATGGCTAAAATGATGAATTTATATTAAGTTGCCTTGAACATTTTATGCTTGTATATACATGTAGGGTGTAATTTTCTCTTTCATTCACTGTAGTTTCCACTGAGGGTTAGGGATGTGGCTTGTTTTATGATGATGTTAACAATTGACATACTTTAATTTTTTTTTACTTGTAATCTTTTCAAAATATTGTTATCCTCTGTTTGCCATTTTGAATTTTTTGTAGGAAGGTTGATTTTTAATATGATAATTTTTCTGATATTCCTTTTTCTTTTTGGCACACACACCAACTTAGAACTTTGTATTTTCCTCAAAAGAAGATAAGTATTTGTTGGAAGAAGAGTGAATTGTAGAGAAATTTCAGGTATCTACTATTAACGAAGGGAACAAGTACCACTTTATCAATCTTTTTATAAAGGCAGAATGAGCTTGTTGTGTGCTGTAACAGTAATAGAAGCACCATATGTTAACCAACACTTACGCATCACACTTTATGTACTAAGACACATATTAGTTACTGCTCTGACATGTTTTGGTGTCTACTGACACCATCTGCAGGAATCCCTGTGTAACTGATAATTCTTCGCAACACGTCAAGTGATTATAAGCACTTGTTGACCATTTGTTATAAGATTGTAGTTTTTAAAACACAGATGCACAACTTTGAGTATCATTGCATTTCCTTCAGTAAAGTGTACATGTCTATTGAAACAGTCAAAAGTTAAACCACAAATGCACAACTTTTTAACACTCTTGAAGTTCCTCAGTCGTAAAAATGTGTAGTAAAATAGTTAAACGTTAAAACACTTAAAAACACCTAAAACATTGATGTTGAAAATCAGCCGCATGTGGAATGTGGGTGCAATGGCATCTGTTTTAATAACATCTGTTGCATCTTTTGGAGATATCATGTCCCATCCCAGATGGGGTGTATTCTGACAATGCATCATGTGCATGTTGTGTAGAAATGTGGAGAAACTTGCATTTAGTAGGAAGTCGTGGTTATGTATGTGATGTAATTTATAAGTATTATATATATATATATTTTTTTAAGTAAATAGCCTGATACTAAATTGGAAGCTTTGATTATAAAATCAGTATAGAAGCTATGGAATATCATATAATATTAAAGTGGGGAATAAGGGTGAATGGTAAGCTTACCTGATGGGTTGAGAAACTTTTGTGTTGATTAAGGATTTTGATTGAACTGATAGAAGTGCTGTGTGAGTTACAGGGTCTGTGCCTTTTGTTTTTATGAGTACAGCTGGAATAAAATGCAGAATGTGGCATTTTTTTGCATTTTTCAAACATCGACATAATCAGGCAAAATGAAATGTCACCCTTCTGAGTATTTTTGTTTTCCTGTATTACCTGATGATGGCCTCTTCCAGCCAAAGCGTGTTGTAACCAAATTATGTGTGTGTAATAAACATCATTAATTGTAACTGGTGGTCCTGTCCTTTTATCATTGTCTGTTATCACAGTGGGATGAATAAAGTTAAGATTAGGACATATTAACAGTTGTAAGCAGTAAAAGTATTCTTATAATAGGCAGTGGGATCAGATTTTGTGATCATCCATGCACAAAACAGGCATGCTAAACCATGATGTCAATTTCATGTAATTGTTGGATTGTAAATTTATACTACTTCAAAAAGGCAAAGGTAAAATTCATCCTAGAACAGGCTGTCAAAGCACAGAGGAGGAGTAGATGTATAACTCTACCCTTTCTTTAGCCTTAGCAGTAAATTGAGGTGGGTGGTCAACACCATTCCCAGGCCAGTTTACCTGCAGGAGAGGGACCTGGTACCCATTTTACAGTAGGTTGAGTGGGCACCAGGGCCAGTCTAAGTAAGTGTTGAAAATCTTATGCCCAATGGGATTTGATCGCTGGATCTTCCAGCCTGTAGTGGTCACTATACCAATTACACTATCCAGGTCCACTATATGCTTCTTAAATATAACATTAACAACATCAGATTTCTAAGCATGGAAATTTTCAGTATTGGATTAAAATTCACGAATTCTGCCCAGAACTCTGTGTTAATTGTGTAGAATAATATATTAATGGTTTTGCCTTACAGCCCTCTGTGATGTTAAAAGTATGGACTGAAGAATTTTTGTCTGTAAGTATGACCGTAAATTAATATTATGAATTTGATTATTTTGTGATTAATGCATGAGATTAAGTGTAAAGTTGTCCTTGTATTTAGACACCACACCCTGAAGAGGTATTTGTCAATACAAGTTCCATGCATACTTAACCTCTGTACCATACAGATGTTAGTGGTCAGCGTCATTGTGCACTTACTTTATCCTGGAGAGAGAATCTTTGCTGTCTGTTGGATGGGAGGCTAGTTGGGTTCCAGAACCAGTGTGGACATAGTGGAGATGAGAAAAATATCAGCCTCTGCTGGAAATAGAACTTCATTCATCTCTTCAGTTTGTTGTTGTTATTGTTTTTCAGTTGTGTGAATATTTGGTACATTACGTGGGTGGTCTGAAAATTTCTCTGCCTCAACCATAGATGGCAACACTGTCAGTAAGATTTTTCTCTCCTAAGTTGGTACATCGTCGTTGAGAAGGCCAAAATTTTCAACTAGGAAGTTCGGCGCCTGGAAGAAGAAGAAGAAGAAGAAGAAGAAGAAGAAGAAGAAGAAGAAGAAGAAGAAGAAGAAGAAGAAGAAGAAGAAGAAGAAGAAGAAGAAGAAGAAGAAGAAGAAGAAGA
>Ga0268261_10004024_pt1 | contig 10936 bp, 8 predicted proteins | sample TergutNc150P1_FD_190353 | JGI IMG/M metagenome (GOLD analysis project Ga0268261, IMG submission 190353) | Nasutitermes corniger P1 segment gut microbial community from laboratory colony in Florida, USA - Nc150 P1 (SPAdes) (version 2) | ecosystem: Host-associated > Arthropoda: Insects > Digestive...
TATGCGCGCCATATATATATATATATATATATATATATGACATTAGTACCCTAAGGGTTAATTTCACAAGTACATCTTCCATCATTCGTCAACTAATAACAGTAATAAATGCACATGTAAATAACCATAAACAAAATTGTGATATACTGTACAGCTCAACACGCTATTACCCACATTAATTTATGTAACCCCAGAAAGTATGTACCAATGAAAGTGTGTAAATAACAAGAGAGGCAATGTACGTGTAACGTAACATTGAGGCGCGTTCGTGCAACTATTCTTGTAGTGGAAAAACAATACGTATTACAAAACCTGATTTTGTGTTTGTGGCCCTAGTTATCCGCCGGTCCCAGTGGCCGCGCGGTCTAAGGCGTAGGTCTGCGGCCGCTCGCCTTCTGAGATCGTGGGTTCGAATCCCACCGGGGACCTGGATATTTGTCTGTTGTGAGTGTTGTGTGTTGTGTTGTCAGGTAGAGGTCTCTGCGACGAGCTGATCACTCGTCCAGAGGAGTCCTACCGACTGTGGTGCGTCGTTGTGTGTGATCTAGAAACCTCAAGAATGAGGAGGCCATGATCCGCGTTGAGTCGCAGCGTCACAGAAAAAAGGACGTGAATTAATGTTATCACTAACTCGGAAAAGAGGACGGTGATAATTCACGAGATGTGATTTATGTGCCGAGGATTTCTTATCCCGCTTCAGAATCTCCTGAAACGGGCATTAAAATAACTTGAGTATTCACAACATTTCAATACACTTAAAAACCCTTACACCCTCTCTTTACAATGTAATTTTCTACACGTGTTCCTATCATTTAGATGTTCGTTACTCGTCGGCAATTGTGGAGCACAGAGAAGGTGAAAAAGTAGCCGTATCGAATAAACACATAGAAAATGTCATCTTGAAATCACATTATTTGTAAAATGTTACCTAAAATGTGTCAGATAATGAAATTTCACCACACCGACGTTTCGAAATGTGGAGCGTTTATAAATACATTAAAATATTTGCATTGTTTTGAGGTAACAATTTTATTGTCTTCTACTCAGTTAACACTTTTGTTTGCCTTGTTTTATTATAAACTGCTTCCAAATGAGATTTAAGTACCCTATGTATACTGCGTGTGACAGAATTTGGGCGGTTGACGCATCACGTCAACAGAATAGGATAAGAATGCAAGTTTGGACAAGGAAATAAGAGAGCGAGACATTCAAAGCTACACAAAGACACACATATTTTCCCCGTCTTAAATATGTAAGAAATGTAGCGCATGATTTTCCTTGAAATAATCCCTTCTGCTCTGCGAACATTAATTTACTTGTCAGCTTGCTATTGTTGGGTCTCTATTCATATGTTCATACAACTGAAAACGGGTAACAAAGAGACTTCTTATCTTAATTTTCTATTCTGTGAAACTGAAAAATTGACGCAAATAGTGAAGAATTGTGTAACTTATTTTCCCTTTGAGTCAAGATACGTCAACATGAAACTATTAAATCAATTAACATCGGCTGCAACTCTTTTATTTGGGTGCATGTGAATAAGATAGTTTTAAAAAGAAACGGAGAAGAGTTAACCTATATTGTACGGGCATTTAATTCGGTCTCACTCCTGGACTACGGAGGTTTTCTGCGCCGGCCCTTTAAAACGTTCGCGCATGTTTGAGAATAAACCTTTTCATCTTATGAACCAAAGATGATGAAATAAACTGCAGTGTGTTGGGAATAATTCAGAGATATTTCATTTCATCCAAAAATGCAGTGGAAATATTTAGTGCATACATGCAGGAAGCTAATTAAAAATAATCATAATTTTCAATTTATTTTAACTAAGTTTCTGCTTCGGTCCCCAAGTCTGCATAAGAAATTCCAGCTTCGGAATTTGTGGAGTTGTGCCTTGGCCTACTAGTATCAGAAACCTAATCTTACTACACACACATTATACTGCCGCCAAAATTCAAAACTCTTCACACCACTCGCAGTTCACAAGCGAAATTTTGGCTGCGTCACCATCACCGAACTACACAGACCAGCCATTGTTGAGTGCTATTCCAGTCTACCGACTTGCGTCATCATTTCCAGTATATCTTTCACGAGGGGGAATTGAGAATCTCTATATATGATATTTTCTTACCCCGTCAAGGAAAGAGTAACAATAACAGAGACATTTCAGCGGGTCTTACAAAAATGCAATAAAATTCTAGTGCCTAAATAAAAAACGAATTTATAAACGTTTTAGAATGTTAAATTTATTTTACTTACATTGCCGGCTGAGGCCCCATTTTTGCGTAGGGAGGTCCAGTTGAACACCCTGAAAAGTTTCAGGGAGTTGCCTTGAGTGGTAGTCTAGAAAGAATTTTCTCTCTGCAACGACATCTTTTGCGTGTGGCTGACGGAATAGGCCAATGTTTTCTGCCACGTCCTTCAAGTCTAACGACGTGAGTAGCTGCAGCGGGTGGTCTTGCTATTGGACTTTGCACATTCCGTTATACAGTACAATTACAGCTGATACAGTACTGGTAATTTTTCGTCACACAATAAGCGACGTGAAGTAGACATGGCCGCTGTACGCTGTAAGAGACTTGCCTGCTGTTTGTGTTGAAAGTTTTGTAAACTGTAGTCAGATAAACAGTCGAATTACGCACAAAGGGGTTTAGTAAATCATATGGCTACCATTCCATAGAATTAGTAAAAAAACAACGTGAAAAAAACTGGCGCATTTTGCGACCCGACTTCTTTCAGATGATCACTTATGCTTCAGAACTGCGGGCTCTGTGTACTTTGCCTTCCTTTTCGCAAACATTGAAGGTCAAATTTTCATCGGTTGGCAACAGTGAAAGTGAAAATGAGAAAGAAAGGAACGGAGATAGACGGTGAAGCCGACATGCCGGGACAGATAAAGAAAGAAATATTGAAGTAACAAAATACTGAGTGAATGAGAGGAAAAAAAGTATAAGAAAGCAGGAAAGAATGAACGAAAAAAGGAAATGGAGACTGTGGGAGTGAGAGAAAGAGAGATGAAAAGCCTGAATTGATGACAGAAAGGAAGGCGAATAGGAAGTAAAGTGTTCCTATATATGCTAGAGGCCTACTACATGGCAGCAAATGTCGTATGCTGATTGTCTGTATAAAGAGGTTGCAAAATATCTTTAAACAGCTCTAGCAACGCCAAAGATATAAGGCCTGGAGCTGCGTCGACCTATGTTGTCTATTTAGGTATGTCGTGGATTTTCTCAGTCTTTCCAGGCTAATTTAGAACTGTTACTTTAATGACGTCACGAAATTCTCCGCCCTCATGTTTTCTAAGTTATGTTTTGAGTGATAAATTTTCTTTCCTTGCTTTTCCTTTAATACACTTAGTATGGTGAAACGCTTTAAACGCAAGTTTTAGATTGTAATAAACTACATGTGTTGGTTTGTTAACACAGGTTTGTAAAGTCAAACGTTAATTCGATATGTTTTTGTTGGGCTGATATAAAAGAAACTGAGTTTTGTAATGGTAAATTTGCTGCTTCTTATTCCTAGTCGGGGCTTATTATCGTTACAAGCAAGATAAACATCAGGTTTGCTATTGCACGCCATGAAACATAGTAGAGAGAAGCGTTACGGCTCCACTTATTCATAACCTAGGCACTAGAAGGGGACGAATGTTCAAGTTTACTTGCCAACTGCTTAACCACCGAAAAAAGCGTCTGGGGTGCCCAATGAATAGATGGCTGGATGGGCCGCAATGCCGGCAGCGACGCAATGGAGAAGAAAAGCATCCCTCGCTAGCGTCGTAAAGTGAACCTCGACTATTCTGTTGTGTAACTCGTAGCCTAGATTGTTGCCACAGGAGGGAAATAAAAGGTGACACAGTTCAGAAAAGAATAGACGAAAATTTTCTGGATCACAGCGGTGGGATGACGTCACTATTAGGATTCTCACAGGGAAGGCCCGATTCTGTTTTCCTTGTCAGGTCTTTGAGATGCGGTCGTAGTCTCTCTGATCAGTTCCTGTGAGCCTCTAAGCAGTAACATAAAAAAAACATTACTCTCCAAGAACAAGATAGTCAATTCTTTCTGTGACGAATTTCACAAAAAGGACTTCAAAAGTGGCTTCTAATTTTTCACTTTGAATGCCCATTTTGTGACGTGAAGATCGCCCCTCCGCACCAATGATATTCAGCTCAAGAACATCAAGGTGTAAACCTAGTAGACGACATTCTGCAGGTAGATTGTGTTAGTAGCATAAGGAAGTAAAAATAATAAGGCGTGTCAGTCAAGTCATTTTTTAAATCGTGATGAAAATGTTAGGAGTTTGTAGTGAATCTATACGTAGTGACTTTTGAAAGGCCCCGGAAGTCGCTGGTAAAATTTAAAGGAATTTCTGCTGTGAATAAAGAAATGTACATTGACTTCCTTCACCTCCTTAGGGATGCGTTCAGAAGGAAACGCCCGCGATAAAGGCGAACCAACAGATGGTTTCTCTTTCACGACAATGCTCCAGCACACCGGTCGGTTTTGGCCAAGGATTTCTTAGCAAATAACAAAGTGACAACACTACAGCATCTCCCAAACCCTCCTGACTAGGCTGCAACTGAATTTTACTGTTCCCTCAACTGAAATCAGCATTGAAAAGACGGAGTTTTGTAATGTTACTGGCACCATCAAGAATGCGATGGAAGAGTGAAAACGCTTTCACGAAATGGCTTCCAGGAATGTTTCCAACATCCTTACAGTAGCTGACAGAAGTGTATATTTGAACAAGGGGACTGTCTTGAAGGAAATGTAGCTTAAATAATTATACTGTTTTGTATATCTCTGATATTAAGTGATTTCGGGAACATTTTGAATATTCTACGTATACAGTTCTCTAGCGTTTGGACACTGGATATCGTAGTAAGTTACAATTTTCACTCAACAGTGCACACTCATCCTTCAGTAACTCGGCTATCAAAAACATGGGAACAATCAACTGGATATAGACAGAAACCTCTTGACATTGCAGATATTCCCCTATAAGAGTTTATCTGAATAATTTTGAACCAATGGAAATCGATGTAACATCACGACCATCTTCAAAACAGATCATATTCAGCGGCATTTACTTGTACATTTTTACAGTCAACAGCTATCACGTTAATGTTGTACAATAGGAATGTGGCAAGAACTGGGTTGGAGGCAGAGGGATACAGAAAAGTGTGTGTAAAAATGTCGTAAATGGCAAACAGTGTCCAAAGTACCTGTACAGCGCATTGTGATTTACCACCCTCGGAATCCTTTAAATATTGACTTATACCTACGCCTGTTTTCAAGAAATAGACGTTGAGGACCATCATGACAGTATTACAAAAATGTTTACCTAACTCTTAGAGCCGTCTGCTCATATAAATTCGATAATAACTACTGTATTTAAGCCGACATACAAGTAGTGAATGCATCAATCCGTGCAGTGTATCTCTGTAGAGAACAGATGTGTAAATCTATCTGAATCTCTGTAGAAATCTTCATCATTCTGTGAAGAAGAGATGTTTAATTTAATTCATCTTTGTTTGCTCTCTTTTCAAACTTCTGAACTGTGTATAATGTAGGACAAAGACTGACAGAAAGATTCTATTCATTATCATTGGAAGCAAAAACGTACGTGACGTGCAGGCTTGTTCCTTCTACGTGGGTGAAAAATCTTATTTTAAAATATTACGAATGTAACGAATAATTAAAATATTTGCCCGGGGTCTTTCAATGAAGTCTTTTATATCCTTTAAGTAAACGCCGAATTCGTCCTTAGCTATTTAAATCATCTGCAGAAGCCCAATCATATTTGAGTATACCCAAGGCTGCTTCGTGGTTATAATTTTATCCATCTATATTACCTTTCATGGAAGTTCTTGAATCGTAATGCAAGAGGCTAAGAGCTCTCTTATCGAATAAATAATAAACAGTTTAAAAATCTTGTGCGGCCAGACAAAAGAACGTTTTTTCTCCTATCTAGTATACACATGGAAGGTAATAACTTCTTCAAAATTAAAAATATTGATAGTATTGTCAGATATACATAAAATAATTTCAGATTCTTACATGCGAATTCTTGATATGTATATAATTTTGAAACTTCCATTAGCCTCCAAATTTTATATACTTTATTAAATGTTTTGTAAAGTTCATATCTAAATTTTTTCACCGTCAAAAGCAGTAGAAAGGATATTTACAATCGATCCACCCTAATTAATGCAGAAGAAAGACTTGATCTGAATGGACGAAGAAGAGTGAAAGGTATAATTCAGTTTGCAGTAGAGCTACAAGTAACTATTTTCAGCGCTTTTGTTCTGCGATTTTATGCACCTCATTTCTCCGTGATTTTAATGCATTACACGTGAAAATCTTGTAGTGGCACAAGATTTTTTTCCCCCATGTAGGTAGAATTTTAATCTTGGTGATCCCACTAGTCGATGGGATAAATATATAACTGAAATATCACTTGAACAAGCTTCTTCACTTAGATGTTGGCTGTAAGAGCATTACGAATGACGCGACGTAACGTGGTACGTGAAACTCGAGAATATAACGTGCATAGCATCTAAGAGAATTTAATATTTCGACTGAAAATGAGTACATCGTACAAAGCAGGAGGTAATTTTTATATACGTGTCGCCAATATGAAGCTAGTAATAATACGTAATAATGTAGCTCGCGTGTGGGACAAAAAGTGTACTAACTTCTGTAACCGTCCAGTCTTTGTGTGTGTGTGTGTGTGTGTGTGTGTGTGTGTGTGTGTGTGTGTGTGTGTGTGTGCGCGCGTGTGTGTGTGTGTGTGTATGTGTGTGCGTGTGTGTGTGTGTGTGTGTGTGTGTGTAGGTTTATACTGCGGTAAATAAACACATTTCAATGTAGGAATACATGAACCGCAAATATTAACATAAACACTTATTTGATAATATCAGTAACGTCTTCCTGACTGTACATTTAGTCACAGGGGACATTGTTTCACGTTTGTGGTTCTGTTGTTCTTAGGTGCGAAGTTGAAAAGTTGTAGTATTTTACGTTGTATGAAGCAATATGTAAAGTAAGTGCACAGAAGGGACAGAATAGCACTTTTTAAAGTGAACTCTTTTTAGGAGGCTGGGCAGACGAAGCAAACGTTAGTGGTGAAATTTTCTGAAACCGTTATCACTCTCGAGTGGCTAATGTGTCAAGGGTACGAATGTTAAAAACATTTCGCTTGGATAAATGCAGTTGGAAAGACCGAAAAATTTTGTGCATGTTGAAATACCGTCATAATCTACCCTGTACAATACAGAGAGTGTGATCGCCCTTTCGGCTAACGGCTGATCTCCAACGACTGCACGTCTTTGAACAGCAATATCATTTCACAAAACACACACGGTTTAAAGTGCCTTCGCAGTAAAACTGTCTTATGCTCTTTACTATGCATAATTGCTAAATGTAATAAGGATTACGTGTGAGACTCTTACTATACTAGATAAAATTATTTTGTCTGTTTAGTAATTTTGTAATAAAATTTAGCCATGTAACGTGTCAAGAAGTCACAGACGAACAGTAGAAGTATTGATATACTCTTTTTTTAACCTCTGCGCTAGATGATGGTGGATGGTCAACGTCACGCCTCGGCCGCTTTACCGCTGGGAATTAGACGGTACCCATTGTACAGGAGGTTGGTTGGTCCTCAGGGCCGGTCTGGATGGGTGCTGGAAATCTCGGCCCCCACCGGTATTTGATCCCCGGACCGTCTACTCCAATCGAGTTGCTATACCGAATGAGCTACCTCAGTCCACAATAGTTGTAATTTTGACAATAATATCCTCCAAACTGCAAGCACAGAATGCACACAAAACTTTGAATAAAGCTAACACAAGTATTGCAGAAACCTAACCTAGCCTCAAGATGTATGAGAAAACACCGTCAAAAGCGCTTCCTTAAATTTTATTCATGTTCCTTAAGAGTACATAGGCTTTCGTGCTTGCACATGTGCCAGTAAATGTGACTATTCTTTCTTTTAAGCATATTTTCCCATCGTTTTGCTACACTTGCCTTTCGTCGATGTACGAACGCATGCACATCCTGAGGATGGCTGTATTCGCCGTGACGTGTATAAAACAACGATATTTCCCAACACACGGCGCAGAGGCATTTCCAAAATAATATAATTCCTCACTCAAAGTATTTTTCCAAATTCATGGAATTAAATGTTCATTGTCCTTTACACAAGTGTCCGCCGCTTCTCACTGTCATGAGCCAGAGTAATCCATTACACTCCGTCCTATTAAATTTCTTTAAGATCTTGTAGATATTATTATTCCATTTATTCCTAGATCTTCTAAATAATCTCTTTTTCATGTTTCTGCACCGAAACTTTTATAACTTTCTCCTGTTCCCCCTACGTTCATTATGTCCCCTCTAACTCTTTCTCCTATATATGATCACCTGAGTAACACTTTGTAAGGAACAAACCTGATCACCCGAGTAACACTTTGTAAGGAACAAACCTGATCACCCGAGTAACACTTTGTAAGGAACAAACCTGATCACCCGAGTAACACTTTGTAAGGAACAAACCTGATCACCCGAGTAACACTTTGTAAGGAACAAATCTGATCATCTGAGTAACACTTTGTGAGAATCATGAAGCTCCGAATTAAGCAATTCTTTCCAGTCTCCTGTTAATTTCCCCTCTTAAAAATCACGTTTCTCAGCACCTGATAAATTATCAATATGTAGTCAAACTGATCTGATTATGAATGTTTCTCGTTGGGAATATCGGGCTTTTGACAATTACGTTTTGCGATGTTGCAAGCTTCACCACTCTGGACAACATTATCATTACGGGTATTATTTTCTTATAGACTATCGGCTGATAAATTTGTTCTGCCCACAGATTTACACTGAAATCACAGAAGAAAATTTTTGCGCCGTCCTTAAGGAAGTAACCAATGTCTCAACGATACTGTCCTTTAGAATATCACTTGTACGTTCAGTGGCGGATTGCGCATTCAGAAAATAATATTACATCACTGGCCTCCTAGCACTGTATTTGATCTCTTGTCTCTAAGAAATTTATTCCCTCAACTGACGGTGTGCTTGTCTCTTTCACAAAGTTCTGTCTCTGTATGATGTTTTACGTTCCTTTTTTCTTTAGAAACAAGAAGAACCCCTTGCTACTTCGGTACCGCTCTTGTCTTCCTATGAGGTTACGAAGGGGTTGCTGTGTAGTAGCTGCCTGTCTTATTAACGGTGCTGAACCTCCAATTTCCAACATCATGCTGCCACTTTTACTTACGTATTTCATAAACAATTTCCTTAACAGCACACATTGTTCGCCGATGTCTGTACGCAAATACACTGTATACAGAACTTGCTACTTGTGTGATAGAAGATTTTATTAATTAAACTCTGTATATTATATAGCATATATTTTATGTGTTACAAAGTACTGCGTTGGACTTTCGTCTATTTTTATTTATTTGATATCAGATATATTGCATATGACCTATGGGCATTTGACTGTATTCTACTCTTTTATTCAAGTAATTTGTTGACTTTAAACCTTTACCTTTATATTACAAATCCTCTGGGGCAAATAAATCACATTTCGTTTTTCTATCATAATTAAGCAACAAATGCTCAAAGTATTTATTAACACCTATTTCTTTGTTAATAAACACTTTGTGTATTTGTTGGTCAAAAATAATATACATCTACAAAATGCACGGTACGCGCTGTGTTTGTGGTTTTAAGGAGAATAAGATGCAGCCGGTGCTACATCAGTTGTATAGTGTACAGGCTGTAAGAGTGGTCCTGAAAGATTGGCAAACTTCACGTTGAGATACAGATCAATTCCACATTAATTATTTCTCAGTTAATCGAATGGGAGAAGAAGAAAACTTTTCGTCCCCCCCCCATCCCCCTTCCCTCCCACAAAGCATTTAAGCATCCATTTGAACTTCCGCACATTGCAGGAAACTTCTGCTTTAATCATTACGAACGCTTTAGCTAACAGCCAGTGTGAAGTTTCAAGGCAGTGTCACCTCCAGCATTGTTAGAGAAAATCTATGACGTTCGAGTTGAATCAGACAGACAGACAAAATGACAACAGCACACAGCAACAGCAGCACAATTACCGCTTACACTGCCAGAATTTGAGTAGCAAGATCTCAAGTCTAGCTGATATCGACACATAGACTAAACAAGCTGTGTTTTGACTGCAGTTGTTACTTTGCATGCAAATTCTTGTAACTGGATGACATGAACGCAGATGAGGAGGTCATTTTTCCTTCGTCCGCGTGACTCATCTGCGAAACTAGTTCACTTATCCTGCTGTAAATTGATGCTGAGGGACGTACCCTGAACGATGTTGAACAAAGATACATTTTATCCGCATCGGTGTAATGTAAACCTTTACATGAAATCTAAATTTGGAGAGTCTCTTGGTAACTGAAGGTTATTAGAAAAATTCTGAACCTAGCTTACTGTGATTTATCTATCTATCCGGTATTTTTAACAAAGTCTCTGTCTTCCGGGAAACCAAAAGCCATTCCTCTCTGTTTCTCCATTGATCTGGTTCTAAATTTCTTGTTGTCATGGCTGCTTGTACTCCTTCCATCCACGTTTTCCTTGGGCGTCCTCTTTTCCTTCTCTCCCGTGGTATCCATCCATAATTAGTTTTGGTGTTCTCTCCTCTGGCATCCTTTTAACCCTTAGACGCCGAATTAAATCCCATCTGCTATTTGCTGGCATTATTAGGAGCTCACCATTTTCTCTACGTTAGCAGGATAAGGGTTAAATTATTAACCCTTAGGCGACTAATGTCATATATATATATGGAGCACCCATTCTTGATGTTTCTAGATCACACACAACGACGCAGCACAGTCGGTAGGACTCCTCTGGACGAGTGATCAGCTCGTCGCAGAGACCTCTACCTGACAACACACGACACTCAC
>Ga0268261_10004025_pt1 | contig 10936 bp, 7 predicted proteins | sample TergutNc150P1_FD_190353 | JGI IMG/M metagenome (GOLD analysis project Ga0268261, IMG submission 190353) | Nasutitermes corniger P1 segment gut microbial community from laboratory colony in Florida, USA - Nc150 P1 (SPAdes) (version 2) | ecosystem: Host-associated > Arthropoda: Insects > Digestive...
GGGGGGGGGGGGGGGGGAGCGATTCTGGGTTATGGAACACTGGCTAAAAGATCTTATACTATTTTTGTATGAGAATAATATTTTGGATTATGCCAATCTGTTTGTTTTGTAATTATAATCATGTCGTCCTGAGTAACTTAGATCTATGGTAGGCATGTATTTGACCCAAGTTGGCATGGCATTTTTGTCACCATGCCCCTTTGATAAACCAGACAGTTTGTCTTTCTCAGCTTGAATGTGAAATGTGTTCCTGGTGTAGGCTGTGGGTTATGTGCTTTATATGACAATATATATCACTGGATAGACCAAGTCCCATGAAGATGGAACAAACATGGAATGGTTTTTCTGTGTTGTTGGTGCTGCTGCTGCTGCTGCTGCTGCTTTAATATTACTGATGATTTCAGCATGCTCTGGCTGTTACTGTTGCCCCTGGATGACCTTAGGGTTGAGAACTTGACTTGCTTGTGCCAAATGAAAATAAACGCTGCTTCACCGAGTTGTAATTGGTAAAAAATGCAAGTGTTGTCTGTTTCAGGTGATGAAGAAGTGGCTGTGACAATGTCAGAGGACAGTGAAACTCTTGACCACCATATGGAAGAGGCCCAGAAAGCAACTCCTGTACTTCCTCATTTCCAGTACACGAGGGTAAATTTCAAACTGCACATAATCAGAATACTTCTGTTTGTGTATGGAGACGCATAGAGTCTGCATTAGAGGGGCAAGTTAGGAATAGAATTATACGACAGGCTGTATAGTGTCCAGAGTATTTATGTTAAACTTTACACTTATACCCAAACCTGTTCCTTATGGAATGTAATGTAAGCACTACCTGCCTATATGAGTTTTCCTTACATTGCCATTGTTGACAAGAGAAATGATAAGTAATGAGGTGAAGGATAAATTATGTTAATATATGGATGTATTTGTTGGAAAGTGGTAAAATGGCATGGTTTAATATGCTCTGGTACAGTAAGCAGTGGATGTAACAGACAACTACATATTTTAGGCAAGTTGACAGTGAACTGGATGGGGATCCAAGATGGCAATGTCTAGGAAAAAAAGAAGCTAGTTGGAGATTTTAAGATGTTTTGTGTTAATTTCCCTGTATAGATATATTTTTTTATTTATTGAGACTGTCTTTTATTTGAAGTTCACTGATGTTATCCTTTCCACATTTTTCTTCATTCAGTACATTGCGCCTCATACTGTATTGAAAGTGTAATTACATTAACTGGGGAAACAAATGGATGAAAAAATGAACAGAGACAGACAAAACAAACAAACATTAGTCTCTTCTGAAATTCAATAAATTTAAATTTCTGTGGTATGTTAATTTTTAGTTATTGTACAGTAGTGGTTCCGAAACAGTTTTGTGGGTTTCTGGGGGGATCTGAGGCAGCTTTCATGTATACAGAATTCTCCATTAACCTCTAGCATACTGGGGTCGGTATTTAAATTTTAATGCATAGTTCATGAAAAATATATTATGATAGTTCATGAAAAATATATTATGTGGACAGAAAAAGACAAAATTATTAAGTAAATTGCATTTTGTTGAAAAGAAGACAGATATGCAGTGTGTCTTATCAAAAATACAGTAAATTTCCTTGTTGCCCCAATATATAAAATTAATTTCTGGAGATGTGTTCGTATTTGTGTTTGCGTATTCAAACATTGATTTTTATAAGGTCAGTTAAGCTCAGTATCATGTCATTAAGAGAAATAGGAAGTTGCTTAACTTTTAAATTGTCACTATTAGTAAACGGTTTATGAAACCCCATTTAGTGAATAGTGGTTCAAAAAAGAGAACCCCAAAAATTATCGACGTCTTGGTTCACAAGCCAAACAAGTGTTCACATCAGACAAACGAATTCGCGTACATTATGCTATGCCTCAATGTATTAAATTATACGTTTCTTTGATTTTTAATTAATGTATTCTCTGTATTCAGTTTTTAATGGATGTGTTTTATAGAAGTTGTAATTTATCAAGGTTTTAAAAATCAGAAAGGCCTTGCAAGGAAAGGAAGTATCCCTAAAAGAGGGCAGGGCCTCAGGGTATCGTGCCATGAGAAATGTTAATTGAGCTTAGATCTGCAAATACTTCAGTAAAGAGTTACTGGATTTAAGTAATCTGTCTGTGTAATTCTGCTACTGATCTCTTCCATGAAAGTTAGTATTTTTTCTTGTATTGTGGTATAGTTTGTGACACCACATTGCCTGATAGGTGGTTTCCACCAGGGTTGAGTGCTATTTTAGTTTCAGTATGCATACTAAGTCCTTACCCCTTCATAAATCTGAGACACCAAGAAGTTTTCCCATCACAATCACTGATGCCATGTGTGACCACTTTTTTTTTTTTTACTTCAAAATAATTATTTTTATAGACACAGAAATTCTGTTGTGTCTGTGGTCGAGGCCTGTTCTTCATCTCTGCTTCTGGGTTAGACCATTTTGCAGTATCTGTATGTAAAGGTTTTGTATCTTCTCGAACTTTTTTAGTTCTTTTTCTTATCTTCTCCATTTACATACCATCTTTGTGGTGGAGATGGACCAAAATGTCTTCTGGCCACCCTGTTACTTCACTGCTTCCTGTAATTTGTGGCATTTAATTTGAAAACTACAGTATACAAAATCTTCATGCGTTTGCTAGAAATTTTATTAGGAGAACAAATTTATTTTCAGTAAACACACTACCATTGCCTGTTAATGAACAGCTAGGGTAAGAAAGGGGTAGCTTTATTTATTTCCTTTCAAGGACGAGTCACATGATTACTACCATTGTCGTTCCAGCGAACCTGGAACTTTCATACCATAAGATGAAGAAGAAATTTAAACAGTATTTTCGAGGGAAAAAAGTGTCTTACGGTCTGAAAGATGTGTGGACTTAATGTATTTAAGTATATATCAAAATTGAATATAAGATGGAGGGGGTTACAACCTGAATCCATTTACTTGTTAGAATTCATTTGCATTTCCTAATTTACAGGCACTTCTGATTTCTAAGATGAATGGAAACATCCCTACAGATATGAGCCCCCCCCCCCGCTAATGGACCATCAAAGTTTGTAATAATGCATTTGGGACATAATAATGTATCACTTCACTTTGTTCATGTTTATAGATGTAAATAAATATTTATGGCATGTTCATCTTAATGAAGGTTATGTTACAGGAGGAGCTTATGGAAATCCAGTCTCATCCACTGTCTAAGAGGAGACCAGAATGCTTAGATCCAGCTTTCAACAAGTAAGCTTAAGAGTGTATATTGTATGCCATTTATTATGGAAGTGCATATGCAAGACTGCCATCAGCAACAAAGTGCAGATCATACAGTTGAACTTGGTTATAACGTAATATAAGGGACTGAAAAAATTTTGTCATAAACGAGTGTTGCTGTAAGTGAAGGGTATGGTAAAAGTGAAGGAAAAATATTTCAAGACAAAATACAGGCCTGCAGGCATATTAATGTTGCTGTTATGATCTATGAAAAATTTAAATCATAATAAAAATTTAGAAATATAAAAATTATTGTTCTATGATTGTAAATTGTCATACTAGTTGACACTAAATTTACGTCAACTTAAAATTAGAATTTAGGAAGAACAGAAGGGATCATGAGGAGGAGACTGCGCACTGGTACTTTGTTACTTCTCTCTTGCATAAACCATTTATGTGGTGCCTCATTGATGCCACTTTTTTTCATGCTTTCAGAATTGCTTTATATTCTTGATCCATTCTGTTGACAGACACTGATAATTTTGGTTCTGTCTTTTCAGATTGTTTGAACTGTAGACTTTACGAGACCAAATTTTCAACACACATCAGCTTTCTGTTTTTCATTTTTGTATTTGTCATATCACCTAACTTTTTCTTTGAATTCAAAACCTTACTTTTGTTTGTGACTGTAGCCATGTTATCACATTACCAGTCTCCTGTTAACTGTGGGAGTAGAAATGTAGAGGGCAGATTTATGCACAAAGTGAATTGTCATTACTATTGTCATATTCCAGTCTTGGAATTTATATAGGTACCTGAAAGAATAGAGGGCTTACCTTCTCAAGGATGAGGAGATGGTAGAATTCTAAAAATAACTTACTTCTTGTAGAATTGTAAATGATGACTGGCATTATTGATATTTGTGAGATAGATGACCTTGTGTATGTTGTATTAAGTCAGGCAGAAAACCATTTGCCTTATGGGGAATTATGTGGTACCACTGAATGTATAACTTTATAAATGAGGTGTTGCACAAACCAAGGTTGATATAACGAAGTTCAACTGTAATTACATCTGGTCTGAAAATTTGCATCCTAAAATTTTGTGCTGAAATGTAATTGTGAAATACCTTTATGGTGAAGAAAATTTATTTTATAAAATTGCACATATGCACTTCCATTTGCAGCTGCTATGAAGAGAACAGAGTGAATTCCAGCATTTCATTTTACCTGATCAAGTATATGTGTTGGCAGAGTTCTTTAATCTTTTTTGCTCAGTATCGGCAATTTGAAATTTTTCCCATGGAAGAACCCCTAAAATAGTTTTTCATATCCCAAGGAGCCCCCACATACGAAAACATTCACGGGCTAGAAGAAGTTGCCGGCAAGGAGTGCAGTTCAGTGGCTGTTAAATTATTGCCATTTGTCAGTATTTCCAATTGCTGATCATCAGTTCCTGTGATATTTTGAGGGATAGTTGAAATTTTTTGTGGCATTTCAAAATTTATGCTTATTAATTCCGTAATTTCCTGTGGAACCCCTAACAGTGTTCTGGGGAACCCTGCTTGGGAAACACTGTACTTATTATCAACCTGCAGACATACATATTGTTTATTACTGTTTGTGCTTCTTTAATTAATTTTTTGGAAGATTCTGTAATATACTTTTAAGCATGCTGTTGGACCTGTTCATTGCGTTTAGATTTCAGCACTACAATGAGGGTTAATAGAATGTAGTGGATTAAGAGTAACGTTTTGTGTATGTGCGGTATGACGTATTGTCTGCTAAAGAATCGGACATTTTTGTGTTAAATTTGGCCTCTTGTGTATGAATTCTCACACATGGGTGTCTTCAGTTACTCTACTGCCTTATAAAAAATTGGCTTGAGTGACCTGATCCTTTCTGAAAGGACTGTTGCCATGAAGTTGACTGCAATAGAGTGACTTGAATATCTTTTGTGTAGGCAAACTTGTGTGCTTCTGTTGTCATGCTACTGTCCCCTGTACCCATTTTCGAATACTGGTTACTCATGCATCATCAAGAACTTTATAATACACTAAGATAACTGTGCCTGTACATGTCTGATTTATTTAAAAAAAAAAAATAATCTGTAAGCCTTTGGATACATTCAAAGAGTTACTTTGAATGGCAGGGTCTTGTCTTATCTGACCTCTTAGTATTTCATGTAATGACTTTGTGAACGTACTTCAGTTATCAGATTTGAACCTTTTGGAGTATGCGTGTGTTTGCGAGTGTGTCGTATTTATTAGTGAAATGAATATGAAGGTGAGTTTAATTGCAATTTGATTATGGTATATATGTTCTTATTGTCACAGGTACCATGATGGGCACTGCTTTTTAAAACATTTTTTTGTACATTATTGCACAGTAACATTCAGGCAGTCCATGTCAAATACTAGTACAAGTATAGTCACTGGTTGACACCCCATGTCCATTTACTGGTACATATTCTGAAAACCAGGTCTTTGTATTGCTGTGTTTATTTGGTACATTGCAGAGGGCAACAATAGTTGGAATGAAATATTTAGGATGAATCTGTATTTAATTTTTAGTAGAGACTGAATGAAAACTGTTTGTAGCAAAACATGCCTTTGACACAGGGGAATGGTCAAGGTCTTGTGGTACCACAAAAATGTATAATTTGTTCTTAGCCGTATGATGATGTGACAGAAAATGAAGTTTGTAACACCAGTGGCCCAACAACCAGTAGATTAGATTATGTAACCATCAAATGAAGGATCTGTGATTCTCAGGCCAGCATACCAAAGAGTGACAACACCTCTATAGGTGGGCCATGAGATTGCATGGTACAATAATTTTTACAGATAAAAGGAGAATCGTTCATCTCCAAAACCACATTATTTTGGCCAGGTGTGAAGTAAAATAAAATAAAAATGGCAAAGAAAGAACATGTATAAACAGGACCAATTTCAAAGCAATGGCAAGAGGAATGACTATAAAGACATTAAAGACAAAAGAATTGTGAAAGGAAAATGAAGCAAAGAACATTGAAGATTTGATAAAGAGAAAGATGAAGGAAGAAACTGGGTTAAGAGACAAACATTTCATTATCATTTATATTCATATAATTATAGTCATCATCATCAACAGCAGCAGCAGTAATGATGACACTGATGGTGACTGGGTAGAATTTGGAAACACTTGTTGATATCAGTTTGTTTGGTTCTGTTTGGGAAAATTAAATTATTGACATTTGTTTGAACAGCAGTTATTAGAAGGAACGTGAGAACTCAAGATTTTCGGTCATTTTGTCGAAAGAGATGGTGTCAGATATGTTTGCATTATTTGGGATGCAGTTAGTACTTATGAAGTACAGGATTTGTCTTTTGTCACCTGAAACACAGCAGCTGAAAATAAAAGTAAAAACTTACTTTGTATATAACAAAGTTGCATATGCAGCAGATGAACACTGTCCACTGACCTGTGGTATGAACACAGCACTATTTACAGTTTATGCGAGCCCCTTATTTATGTATTTAAATCTGTTGTTATGAGTCTGTTGTATTCCAGACATAAACAGGTTTTGTGTGAATGTAAAATATACACTAGGCCTGCTTGTTATGAGGAGTTTTGGTTTGAACCATAGTAGTGTTTCATGTGTGCAATATGCAGTGGCATTTGCAGTGTCAGATATTGTGTGGGTTACATTGTATGGAGCTGGGATAGTGCTAGCAATCACATTAGTGGCTAGGCTATTTGCTGGATGGCTGAAGAATCAGTTCGATTCCCAGCAAGGGCAAGAGATCCTTTCTACCTACCTACCTACCTACCTACCCATCCACCCACCACCCACCCACCCAGCCGACCATCTAGCTGTTACTGAAGTATGTATGATAATTTTTATTACATATGTGTTCATATTTCCATGCCTATTTGCTTAGATGTTTTTTTTTTTTTTTTTTTTTTTTTTTTTTTTTTTTTTTTTTTTTTTTTTTTTTTTTTTTGGGTTGTTGTAGCTCTCGTGGAGTTTGGGATCCAGAACGCTGGCATCTGGACAGGAAGAGATCAGAGACGCCTCCAGATGATGAACGTGGAGTTCGTGGAGATCTCACAGTGGACCATAAGGTACTTTGTTTTAATAACAGAGGAAGTTGTAGAATTGATTAGCCTAATGTTATTAACCCATTGGCATACTACTTTTTATAACACATGGCACACCTATAAATACTAATTTTTAGGCAAAAATGGCAGTTTTGTACATTTATATTTTATTGATGCAAAATTAATTTTTGTTGACTTCCATACATACCCCTGTTGTGCTGTGATGTTGGGTTGGTCTCTGAATTGCGTCTCACAGCCGGCTGTGTATTAATGGACCTAGCGAGCCCGGCCGTCTCAGGGACGTTTGTGTATGGCAATGGGTTAATCTGTGTGGCCTGGCTTAGAACGACACTTGTTTATAATGACACACTTTCTAGGGTCTTTTCAATGACGTTATAACTGAGTTCGACGGTATTTGCGTGGAAATACTTAACGTCATTAGGTCTGCTGGCCCTTTTCATGTCCTCCAGAAGAAAAGGGAGAGAATAGCTGGAAGGTGTAATTTTTTTCTTCCTTCTTCCTAGCGACGATCTGGTGATCCCAGAGAGCGGATTCGTAAGGAGCAAGATGGTATAGTTTTAAGTCCTCAGCGCCGAAGTTTCAACTCTGGATGTTTTGTGAACATCAGTCAGAATAACCGACGAGCTGAAAGCCCACTAGGAAAGAGTGACAGAGACAGGTGAGCAGACTTATATTCTAGTAGGGGTGGAATGTATAAATGTTTTAGTGTGTTGACATAATAACACATTGAAGTAAAGTTGTACATGTTGTGGAAGCCATTGTTGATTTACCCCAACAAAACCTAAAGCTTTGTGCTGGACTTTGTCAGGAGCCAGTTCATTCCAGTACAGCACACAGAGTATGTCCTAAAATACTGGTGGTCTTGGTTAGGACGCCAAGTAGTTCCATTCGTTGATGGTTACAAACCTGCAGCCTTTATCTTCTGGATAGACGTGCCACTTAATAACCGAGAAACCCTCACTTTTCACTTAGTAGAAATACCAACAAGATGCAGCTTTGTAATAGAATTTATTATTCCAAAGTTTTTTGAAGGCTCAGCATGTTTCGAGTGGCACACCGCTCATCATCAGGAGCTCTAAACTGTATTTGCAGCCTCTGGTTTATATGCCCATATGGTGACCAGCCGTTGCATATGGGGATATAAACCAGAGGCTGCAAATACAGTTTAGAGCTCCTGATGATGAGCGGTGTGCCTCTCGAAACATGTTGAGCCTTCAGAAAACTTTGGAATAATAAATTTTATTACAAAGCTGCATCTTGTTGGTATTTCTACTGAGTAATCTACGATGCACGGATCCATGAGTACCACACTTTTTATTTGCACCATATTCTTGTTCAGTCCCAAGGTATGTGTTTTATATTAACATTTGCTTTTCATCTTTGAAAAGTAACATTTTCAATTTTTTTTATTGTATTTAATATACACCCTTAGCTTGATAAGTAGGTGCAGTATGCCTTCACTCTTCTTTTTATCTGATTTTAAAACAGCAGCCAGCCAGAAAAGAATTGGCCGTGTACCTAATATGAGTGTGGCTTATACGAAGAACTTCATCATAGTGGGAAAGTTATTGGCCCTGTCAGTTAACATTGCATGTATAAAAAAATTCAGTATAAAACAACAGCTTTTTTACAGCACTTTTATCATAATGGGGAACTTCAAACTAGTTGTGACTTCTTTTCCATAACTTTTTGCACCAGCACTCCATGTTATTTTGCTTTGCAAGTTGGGTATGTGTGGTTGACTTTAAAAGTACCAACCAAACAACCCTCTGTGCATCTTCCTTGTCTTAGAAAGTTCATATTGCAGAATCTTAATACCGTTTAACCTTTAAAAACCAGGGCCGGGCATTCAAATTTTAGGGCATTTTTGTATTTAAAATGTGAATATTATATGATACAAAAAAGATCACATAATGAAATATATGACATATTGTGGGGGTGGGGAAACAGAAATTGTGCAGGATGTTGTAAGAAATTCAGTAAGTGTCCATGTTGTGTAAATAAATAAAACATGTTCTTTGGGCTCTAGCCCTTCTTGCATTGTATGTACAGGATGGTCAGAAGTTCTCAGTAGAGAATTTAGAGGAGTGCTTATACCTGAATATGAAGTTTGCAGTAATATGTCTTTGTGAAGTTACTGGCTCATCAGACACTGCAAGGTGAAGATGGTGTGGATTTACCCCCCCCCCCCCTTTTTTTTTTTTTTTTTTTAAACTTTTAGAAAAAAAAAATGCAAAATACCACTATCTGTTGTGTGTGATGGACACTGAGGCAGACACAAATGAAGTGTTCAGCTTGAACTCACACTGTTTATTGTAATTTGAAAGAAATCTCTGTGATGTTCTAGGTTTGTTTTAGTATTTCAATTACGGAGACTCTATACATTGTCAGTCTTTGACATACCATTATTTTTAATTTTTCCGTTCTACATTCAGTTTGTGTGTCGTTACTGTTTGGGAGTCTGACATATTTACATTTTTATTTCATTTCACCCTGTGTAAAATTTTAATTTGAATCTCACCAAGGTGCATATAGCCTTTGATGCCTGAGCTTCTGGAAACCCGTGTACAAACATACAGCATTTTGGAACGTGATAGAAGTTATAAGCAAATGTGTGACCTTCTTCCTTGTTTGACAGCAGCATATTTTATGTTAACCTTTTATATTATTTGTTTATATTTTATAATAACTTATATTACATGATTTGTGCAGAGATGTAGGCCATCGAGATATGGCTCCAACTAGGCGTATAGGCAGTGGGCGTATCTTGACCCATAATGTATGGGACTTCCGTCTCGATCGAGAAAAGGACTCAGATCAGCAGGTGGATTATACTTTCCAGCGTAGTGGAAGCAGTGGCACTGCCAGAGATCGAGAACGTGATAGAGATCGTGATGAAAGGTAAGTTACATCAGTATTTATTTGTTTTCCTGATATGATAACTGGGATTCTGAGAAGTGTGAAATGTTTTGGGTTTCTTGTTACCTTATTTAGTCTTAACCCATTGGCATACTACTTTTTATAACACATGGCGCACCTATAAATACTAATTTTTAGGTGAAAATGGCAATTTTGTACATTTATATTTTATTGATGCAAAATTAATTTTTATTGACTTCAATACATACCCCTGTTGTGCTGTGATGTTGGGTTGCTCTCTGAATTGCGTCTCACAGCCGGCTGCGTATTAATGGACCTAGCGAGCCCGGCCGTCTCAGGGACGTCTGTGTATGCCAATGGGTTAATGGTGGCATGAACTGAAGGAATGGAATTTATTCTTTCCCCAAAATTCTCTCCTCTAGAAGCTTGAGTTCATGATTGGGGCATCACTTCTTCTGTCCTTTGTTCCACATGCCATTACTGTAGTCCCCATTTAAATCATATTGCCATGTGTATGTGTCTCTGCCTTGTCCAGTGTTCTTTCTTGAGTTGAATTGTCAGACCTTTTGCATTTAGCTTATGAACGTGCTGCCCTTCAGATTTCTGCCTTAACCCTTAGGTGACTAATGTCATATATATATGGAGCACCCATTCTTGATGTTTCTAGATCACACACAACGACGCAGCACAGTCGGTAGGACTCCTCTGGACGAGTGATCAGCTCGTCGCAGAGAC
>Ga0268261_10004026_pt1 | contig 10935 bp, 17 predicted proteins | sample TergutNc150P1_FD_190353 | JGI IMG/M metagenome (GOLD analysis project Ga0268261, IMG submission 190353) | Nasutitermes corniger P1 segment gut microbial community from laboratory colony in Florida, USA - Nc150 P1 (SPAdes) (version 2) | ecosystem: Host-associated > Arthropoda: Insects >...
GCTCACAAGCTGTCAGCAAACCTGTGTGACATATACCATTGCTGTGTGTACAGTGGAAAACTCCTGATGATGGACAGAGGAACTGTCCGAAACATGTAGAGTTTCATTCCAAAAATAAATTTGAGAAATTAGTGCATCTAGTTGGTTTTATTATTAGAAATATTTACCTATCTAGACTTTACTGTACATTTCATTTAAACACATTCTTAGTATAATTAGTTTCATGGGGATAGCGAATTTTATGAGAACATTAGATAAAACCTCTCTCCTAACTGACTTACAAATTTTATACAAGCCTAGATATAGCTAATGCACACCCCCCTATATTCCCATTGTCTCTGAAGTATTTTACAAATGCAGAATATGTTATCAGTAGTTGATATGTTGCAACACAATCCACACACAATCAAACTATTAAACACAATCATAATAATCAATGAAATATAATTATACACTGAAGAAAAATTCCATATCAGGAATTTACGACCTTGTAACGATGGAAACCGTCAAATATGCCAGCCAGGGTGTGAAATCATAACCCCATAGCCATGGCACGTCTTCTCACATAATGCGTTTATAATTTACTAACCAAACACATTGAACACATGTATCTGAATTCTCTAGAAAGCTGCAGAGATAAAGGCAAGTTAGAAACATGGCAACATGTTACAAAACACACACACACACCTGAGCGAGGGTGGAAGGAACTTCAGTCGCTTGTTCCCAAACCACATCTCCTTGAGCAGCGCGTCACTTACAGGGCGGAAACTGGGCAGGGTGAAAGAAGGAGCATGAGGGGGCATTCGTACACGCAAGCCCCAGATTGTGGTGCGCTTTTTTATCTCTCTGCCACACTTGAACCTGCAACACATATGACACACATGCACAGCTGAGAAGAGTGATGCAAAAATGTGCAACAGTGCCAACAGGCTGCACTGCTAGTGCACTCAGGATGGGTGCAGAAATTTACCTGGGCACTTGCACACAGAAGTCAACATTTGCATGCCAAGTACTGCATATTTGGCTTGGGGGGGGGTGCTGCGGCATTACATATTTTACATTTAAATTGTTTGTTAAACTATTAAAACATTACAAACTACACAAATGCAAAATACGCAGAACCATGTGATGCCATACCAGTGTGGCATGGGATGGCAGTGTTCGGTCTTCAAAGTTAGGCAACAAGAACAATGGCCAGCCTTCACACTAGACAGTCACAACATCCTGCTACAGCATCAGGAGGGCTACACGCAGAATGTCACTGCCTACGGAAAGTTGCAAGAATATTTTAACATGCACAGCAGATGGCCACACTGGTATGGCACCTGGCTGTGAATGCGAACAGCCCGTTCTGCACAATGTGAATATATGCCAACCATCCTGAAATGGTTATGTGACAATCAGCATAGTATCTATACAACTGCATTGACAGACCACATTACAGAATGGACTGTCATTTGGATTTCAGGTAGGGCTTAAAAGTGTCCTTCTGGAAAAGTGAAAGGAATTGTGGACACCACGCTACGCAGCATCAGGACAGACTGCACAGAAAGCTGTCAAAAACAAGCGAGTTCACAGCTCACCTATTCCTGTTGTTGGTGAGAACCGACAAGATGCTCTCCCGCCTCTCGTCCAAGCTAACATCCAGGATCTGTAAGAACATCAGCTGCTGTGATTCAAACACTCAGACATGTCAAGGGGAGAAAAAGCATCTTCAGAAATTATCACAGGTAAAGCTACAGGTGAGGAGACAACATTAACACTAAAATAAAATAATATACAAAACAATGCACTACATTACAATACAAAGTTTTATAGAATTACAATGCTTGACATACGACAAGTTTCGACCCTTTCTTGTGGGTCCTCCACAGGGAGTGTACATCAATATTGGTACAAAAAGTAGCTTATAAATAGATACAATAAGTTACAATTGTATTAAAATTGTTTGTTGAGTTGACATTGGTACAGCACTGTACTCATTCTCCAATAATACTGAAATAATGATGACCAAGTATAAACAGTAACACAAGCTGCTCTAAAGAGACTGTACATACATACAGCTGTTGTTGTAATTTATGTAATGTTACTAATTATATTTTGCAGTGCTATTTTAGTTTTATTTCACAATGATTACAATACTGTACCGACACCAAGACAACAAAAGATTGTAATAAATCTTAACCTATTTTTATCTATTTATAAGCTATGTTTTATACAAACACTGATGTACATTCCCTGAGGATGACCCACAGGAAAGGGTCCAAACATGTCAAAGGTCTTGTGTTTTAATTGTAAAAACTTCATACTGTACTGCAGTGCATCTGCTGGTATATTCACGAATTTGAACAAATAGTGCACGGATGTGAGTACCATAAAAATAACAGTCACACGTTCAGACAGGGACACGTCCGGGCAGACTATGACCATACTATTGGCTGCCAATTATAATACACACAGTCAATATAAAACAAGACAGGCAATGTACGTATAAAGTAACAGTGTGGTGTGTTTGTGCTACCACTGTTGCAGTGGAAAAGCAATAAGTATTACACATTGTGAATGTGTGTCTGTAGACTCAGTTATCCAGCACGCAATGTGTGTGTGTGTGCCATATTGTCATCTATGGCCTGATCGGCTCCACAATATTTTTCCACAGTATCTCAAAAACAACATGATCTGGCGGGGGGGTTAGTGAACATGAAATGTGTATCTTGATATTTTGTTGACCGTGCATCTCAGTATAATTTATTTTTCTTTATTTCCAACTTGATACACTGTTTTTCCGTCTACGTACAATATCTGCTAACCTCTTTCCTCTACATGTTTCAGGCCTCACTGGCCCATCATCAGGAGGTCTAAATTGTACATGCAGCCTATGGTATTCTCCCCCTCTGCAGATGTCTTTGTCGTGCGGCCGTTGAGAGTCCTTTCTCAACGGCTGCATGACAAAGACATCTGCAGAGGGGGAGAATACCATAGGCTGCATGTACAATTTAGACCTCCTGATGATGGGCCAGTGAGGCCTGAAACATGTAGAGGAAAGAGGATAGCAGATATTGTACGTAGACGGAAAAACAGTGTATCAAGTTGGAAATAAAGAAAAATAAATGAAATGTGTAATTTGATTTTTTTGTACAACTTTTGTCTGAAACATTTCTTATTCCAAGAAGAACTGAACAAGATATTATCATAAATGTACAGTTTGTCGGTCTTCATGTACAGTGCTGCCTGCTATTCTTGTCAGATTTTAATGAAACTTGAATCTTCCCAAAAGATTTTCGAAAAATGCTCAAATATAAAATTTCATGAAAATCCGTTCAGTGGGAGCCGAGCTGTTGCATGCAGACAGATGGACAGACGAATATGAAGAGGATACTACTCAGTTCTCACAATTTTGCAAATATGCCTAAAAACTTGACCTCTCATGAATGCAGCCAGTACTTATTTCTCCATTTTGGATCAAAGGCTGTATTTTCAGATACAATCTAATGCCTTTTATAACTCTACATGAGAAGGGATCAAATAAAAATGTACACATTAAGAAATGAGAACAGGCGTAACTTGACTGGCAACAGCAAAACACACAGACATACTTTAAAGAAAAACACGAAAGCTTTAGTCGCTAGTAAGGAGATCAGTCTTGAAGTAAATCCTGTGAAAATTAAGCATGTGGTCATGTCTTGAGATAAGAATGCAGGGCAAAATCACAACATATAGATAGGTAATAAATCCTTTAAAAGGATGGAGCAGTTCAAATATTTGGGAACAACCCTAACAAATCAAAATTCCATTCATGAAAATATTAGCAGGCAAAATGAAGTCTGGGAATGGTTACTATCATTCGATGCAGAATCTTTTGTCTTCCAGTTTGCTATCCAAAAATGTACAGACTAAGATATACAGACCTGCAATTTTGCCTGTTGTTTTGTAGGGGCACGAAACTTGGTCACTCACAATGAGGGAGGAATGTGTGTTGAGGGTGTTTGAGAATGGGGTTCTGAGAAGGCTGTTTGGGCCAAAGAGGAACTATGTAACAAGGGAGTGCAGAACACTACATAATGAGGAGCTACTGATCTGTACTCACCAAATACTTTTTGAGTCATCAAACCAAGAAGAATGAGATGGACAGGACACACAGCACATATGGGGGAGAGAAGATTTGAATAAAGGAACTTGGTGGGGAGACCTGAGGGATGGAGACCACTTGGAAGACCCAGGTGTAGACGGGGGGATAATATTAAAATGGATCTTCAATAAGTGTGATGGGAGGGCACAGACTGGACTGATCTGGCTCAAGATAGGGGCAAATGCCGGGTACTTCTGAATGTGGCAATGAACCTTCGGGCTCTATAAAATGTGGGGAATTTCTTGACCAGCTGAGGCCCTGTCAGCTTCTCAAGAAGGGCTGTACTCCATGGAGACAGTTAGTTCATCAGTTCCCAATAAATCTCTACCACATGAATACAATTTTATGGTACAACACAACACAGCCACTAGTCATGTTCACACCAAAATAAAGCTTTAAACGATATGAAAGGGAACACTTTGCCGACCAGGATATGAGCTAATAATGTCACTTCATGTACCTTTGGTGGCAGCTGGAAAGTGTGCCAGTTGTTGTTCACATATGGGATGATCACTGTGTCCAGGTCATAGTACTTCTTAGCATTGAAGATGGTCAGGTTGTACAGAGCCAGGTGCACAATGTCAACCCACTTCATTTCTAGACGACGAACAAATTCCTTTCCATAATTACACAGTGAACATACGAACACATAAAATCTGCAAACAAACAGACATCACCATTAGATCTCTGCTGATCTACAACATTTCATGGTACAAACCAAAATTTACAGTTAAATCCCATTTCAAAGATTTTCAGTATTTACTATACTTAGGACTCGAGTCTCCAAAACGTGCAGCTGTGTTGGTGGACACGTGAGGACTGTAGTGCCTTCAGAACATCAGCAACTGCACACCAAATGACACAGTGTCACGTCTCAGAGACTTCAGTCCTCAGTATCACTGCTGCATAATTGTTGACTCTCATATTCACTGTATTTACTTACAAACAATGATCCTGTATACACAAACGGACACCAATTTAGAATCAGGAGAAAAAGCAGGGAAGAAGGTGACAAAAATTAAGGCAGCATTCCACAACCCTTTCTCACACATGGCAACACTGTAATTTGCAAATGACAAATAACAACATGTCACAAAATTTCACCTCGCAGGCACAGGATACGAGATAACAACACATCACCTGACGTACACGTGCAGATAACAACACATCACCTGACGTGCACGTGCAGATACTACTGTGACTGCACTGCCATTACAGTCAGTCTAAATGTTAACATGATCATGTTTCTCCTCAATCCACTGTACATTTATACACTTAGTTTTTGGGACAAACAAAAAACAAAATACCTTGAAAAAGAAACTGAAATTAAGGTTTCACTGCCCAAGGCACACTATGACCTCATTCTCCCGTCAGCAGGTTGTGAAAGGAAACAACACTAGAGTGCTCAGTGAGGCTCTTGGTAGCTGGTGGTGGTGTACACAAAAGTCATGACATACCTTACATCCATGATTCATGATCACACAATAACAGAGCTGGTTCAGAAACACGCTTACAAGTGAACTGTCCCTGCCACAGGCTTTTTGACTACCCACATGCACGCTAACTCTACAGACTGCATAATACACGCTCCAACAGTTCACAATCAAGTGTGACATTCATTCACTTACACTGTGCATCATTATCATGACACTGTTTATACAACCAAAACTCCAGACTTGGGAACATGAATCCTAAAATGAGGCACAAAATGGTGAAGGGCTGAGTTTTCATGTCTCGCATACAAAAAAAAAAACCTCAGTAAATTTTTCAAAACTGCATTCTGCAGTCATCAGTTCCCCAAAACACAAATACAAGTGCAAATGTACAACACATTATAGCAATGCCGGAACTCAAGTTTCCAGTCTTCTGAGATGTGACACCACACCACATTGTCAGGAAAGCATTTGGTATTGCCTTCATCATCAGAGTCCAAGAGTCAGAAAACAGATGTGTATGACATCGGCGTGAAGACGGGACAGTAAGTGGTGAGCCGCGGGGGTGGAACTGATATACATTGGGTTGGGTCTGTGGTTAGGACCAATGAACTGGTGTCCATAATCCTCATACCTGTCACCACAGTACAGTGGATACTGCAGACACTTGATGCATTTCTCGTGGAACCACTGCCTGCAGCGGCCACACTGCAGCATCTGCATGAACCACTCTCCATCCTTCCCACAGTAGCAGTAGCGCTGCTCTATGTTGCTGCGGTGGCTCTGATCCCATGACAGCTCCCCTGGCTGTAACAAGAGTTGTCATGACAGCTCTCTAAACTACAGTGACCAAACCACAGTTATTACAATGCTCTCAACTTACATCATAAGGCAACTTGTTCTTCTCGACCTGAACGACGGCAGGTTCTGGTCTGGGGCCGCACATTTTGCGAATGCTCTCTTTCTTGGCCACCTTGTTCTCCCTGCCCTTGCCTGGCATGTTCTCCAAGCAACGTTTGCATACCCAACGTGCCTCTGGTTTGGAGTTCTCTTTTGATATATGGGGCTGCAAATGGAACAATACACCCTAAATGTTATGCTGTAATTCACAAGTCTTTTGTATTGTTTCGTGAAGGTACTGCTATACCATATTTACTGCCCTGCCTGCTACACTTAGGAACGAACAGTGTAGTGCCATACCATATTTACTGCCCTGCCTCATACTGTAACATAAATTATGAATTCTTCCTTTCTGTTGCAACACAAAGAGCAGCAAATCCCTAAATATTTCAAGCATGAAAGCCAGAAGCAACAAAAAATTTCATCACAACATTCCATTGTAGTGTACACAGGATGAAGTGTTTAGACCACTGCTTGAATAGAGAATGTGCATTAAAACACGTTTCTGTTGTGTACTGAAAGATGCCACTGTGGAGTGAGTAGTGAAGCTGGTCCTGGCTGAATTCTGAGTATAATCCCACATACAGCATTTCTGGTAAAGTGTTTTTCTTTTCCTCACAGCAGTAATAATAATAACTTAAGGCCCAATAATAATCACAAATCCTTGTGAAAATCAGGCAGCACCCCATTAATGGACCAGAACATCTGCAGGAAAAGTGTGTTCATTAACGAAATAAATAACGTACAATCCCAAAGGCATGATTTTCAGACATACATAATGCCTACCACTTCTACCTGTACGACCACTGAAAACAATCACTGCAATTTCAGACGTTTCTGTTTTAAATTGCTGTCTCAGAATGAGAGTAACCGCATTTCACATTCCTACCTGGTGACACAACTGGTGATACCCACGACCGCACTTGTCACAGACGATGATCTCGTTGTCCGTCTTAGGCTGAGACTTCTTGCAGATGACGCACAGCAGGTCAGACTCTGGCAGTGTCAGCTTAGTGAGATCTTTAAATGAGGACCAACTCTCTGTGTCATCTCCAAACTTGATCAAGCACTGTTCAGTGACCAGGTCCACCTACAGCAGTACACCAACCGAATGCACACAGAAACCTCTCATGTACAGAACATCTGCCAGTGTGTATAAGCTTGTTATAATGTCTACTCTGAAAATACAGAGAGAAGGTTGGGACCTCCACAATATTTTTAACTAAATCAAAATGTCTGATAATTGTCAGGTGATTACAGCCTCTGTACTAAGGATTCTGCACTTCTGGTACATTATGCTGTGAAGTGGGTAATTTAATGCATCAAAACATTTAGAAGGAATGCAGTATTTTCTTCTTCTATGACTGATAGGACATAGAAGGACCTTCTCCTTTGAAGAATCAGGACATGTTTATGAAGTACCTGCTATACAGCGGAACATCCCTGAAGACCAGAATCCTCCATATCATGCTGTGGAAAACTTCAATGTTGCAAATTTTGCATTAAGTAACATGATATTCCATGTACATTACAGTGCAGCAACACACAGCAGACGCACATCTGCGGCAATAAGCAACAATTACGTCTACAACATGCACACACTGTTGCCATGACTTGCAAAATTTTAACCTTTCATGACCAACCATATTGAAGGTGGTGTTTCAACCTTTCATAACTAGTTCCAACAAAATAGGATGAAACTATGTGGCCAGTCAGTAAGTTTGCCCTCCTCTCCTAGTATTGTGCAGATAACTCTCAGCTCAGTCAAGCTCTGCCCTTAGCTTAGTGAAGCTTCTGAGCCCCACAAAATGAGACGCTACTTCAATCATTAGTGTTGCTCAGTGTTTCTCAAACTGGGTTCCACAAAGGGGTGTCAAGGGTTCCGAGAAACAAAAAAGTGTATTGGTGGAAGAGTTTTACTGGCGGTCCTAAGGCTGTAGGTACAAATTAAAATTCATGTGGCAACATCAGACGCTAATCATTCTGTCACTGACAGCACGCAATCGATTGCTGCTTCAACAAAGAAGCTTCCTGATTCTGTAGACAAGTCAGTTAGTGCAGCTTGCCACAGACAGTTGATGTGTCAGGCAAAATGATCAGGTTATCAGTTGATTTGTTAAATGTAATGTACATAAGAGATAAACAAATGCTGGCATGTAATTTTATATTTGAGTTTCTATGGACAGGTAAAGTGTTTCTCAATAAGTTCTATGGATTTTTAGGGTTCTGTGAGCTAAAATAGATTCAGAAGCATGGGTGTAGCTTAGACTGCAAAAAATATTTGTAATTTTTAAGAATAAGCTTTCATGATTTAATGCATTTGAGGTTGTTACATTTTTTTATTGGTAATGCATAAATATTAATACCAATATTATTCAACTTAGCATTACAAAAAGTGATACAAAGTATAAAAATGGTTCCTAGTGGTATAAAGATTGGTAAACAACAAATGAATGTATTAGCATATGCAGATGACATCGCATTAATTGGAAAAAATGATACAGAAATAAGACAACCTTTTGTAGAAACAGAAAACATTGTCAGAAAGTTAGGACTACACATAAACCAAGGAAAAACAAAGTATATGACAGTGGAACAGAAAAACAGTTTAAAACAAAATAAAATAGGACAATTAACAATAACAAAATTATATATCTGAAAGAGCTGCAAATTTTAAATATTTAGGTGTTATACTTAATGCAGACAACAATCACCAAATAGATTTACAAGAAAGAATAAAAATACTAACAAAACACACTGAATGCTACAACAATTTTTCAGAAATAAAAATATATCTAAAAAACTACAATTAAAACTACAGAACACAACAATAGACAGAACTTTTAACATGTGCATCAGAAACCTGGATATTAACCTTTAAAAGACGAAACGTAATCTGCTTTATATAAGGAATCAGTCCGTACCGCGCTGTAAACACTTTCCAGCATGGTTATAAAATCCAATCAGTTAACCCTTTAAACGCTGAATTAAATCCCATCTGCTATTTGCTGGCATTATTAGGAGCTCACCATTTTCTCCACGTTAGCAGGATAAGGGTTAATGACGTATAAAGCAAAGGTCGCTGTCTGTTCTGAGATCCGCACAAAACACTCAACGCAAAGCGAGCACCATGTAGAATTTTTGAATGTTAAACCTGGTGGTACGTAAAGAAACCGCTAGGCTTTAAAAGGTTAACAAAGGGAGATAGATAGCAAATAAACACTTTCGAAAGGAAAGTGTATAGAAGAATTTTAGGCCCAGTATATGACAATGAAAAATAAAACTGGAGAATATTAACCAATAAAGAAATTTATGCAAGAGTTAAAAGACCCACTGTAACAGAGACAATAAGGTTAAATAGATTATGTTGGTTTGGGCATGTACAGAGAATGGAAGAAAATATAATTCCCAAAAATGTATTATATATGAATTTGGAAACAAGACTGAGAGGTAGACCAAGAAATAGATGGCAAGATAAAGTGAGGGAGGATGGAAGACTAGTTGGTGGAAACGGGTGGATTGAAAGGGTATATAACAGAGAGGAATGGAAGAAGCCCCTGAGAATGGCGAGGAATCGTCCCATCTGCAAATGCCAGTGGAATGAATGAATGAAATGTGTAAATTCTAGGAAAAAAATAATCATTTTGCACTGACAATGTGTTCCACTGTTCATGGTGATGTTACTGTTTCTATTTAACCACAATGTCAACACCTGTCCACACATTCTGCACATTCTACTTACACTGTCGTCACTCTGTCAGTTTACTCAATGTACAACTTGGTCAGCTCAGTCCTCACCTCTACTATAGTACCCAAATAGTACCGCCCGTCCTTGTGTTGGAACAGCACGTCTTCTCCTTCGCTGAATCCGCTCCGTTCCCTGGTGGTGCTATCTGGTGCAGCAGGACGTTCCTCTGTTGGTTCCTGCAGCATAACACAAACACCAGCTAAGCCTGCGGTCACTGCACGACACACAGCACAGGATCCAACTACCGGCTGAAATGTATATATATGTGAGCAACCATACAACAAATCCACAACACAACTGGACAATTATGACTCAATCTAGTCACAAGAATAGACACACTCTGTCTGAATGCAGAATTTCACACAATATTTAAATGTCCACATTTTACTTCAAATTTGACACTGCAGACAATAACAGGTGTGTGTGTGTGTGTGTGTGTGTGTGTGTAGGACTTTCTCAGGAATGGACAGGCATACTTTAGCAAAATTTAAATCTAGAATAAAACAGTTGACACAGCATCTGATAATGTGCTGTTCTTATAAGAAAAGCCAACGAGATGCACTATTTCTCAGCTTTATTTGGTAAAGAACTCTACATGTTTCGGACAGATTTACTGTCCATCATCAGGAGTCTTAATACTGTATTCACAGCAATAGGTATTTGTCATACTAGTTATGTTGACAGTCTGCTAGCAGACTGTCAACATAACTAGTATGACAAATACC
>Ga0268261_10004027_pt1 | contig 10935 bp, 5 predicted proteins | sample TergutNc150P1_FD_190353 | JGI IMG/M metagenome (GOLD analysis project Ga0268261, IMG submission 190353) | Nasutitermes corniger P1 segment gut microbial community from laboratory colony in Florida, USA - Nc150 P1 (SPAdes) (version 2) | ecosystem: Host-associated > Arthropoda: Insects > Digestive...
ACATTCTGTAAGGTTGAGGATACCTGTGGGTCTTGGGACGGTACATTATAGTAAGTGGGTTCGTAGGGTCCTTCACATGAGAACAAAACACTTGTACTACTCATGTTGTTTTCAATGAACGGTACTCATTTTCTGTTTTACCGATACAGGTTTGAAATTATGCACAAATCCACTAGCACAAAATATTTTCCATCTCACCCGTGTTAGCATTATAGTAGTATCTTTTGTCAGATATTATGGTTTCATCAATGCCTACAGTAGTACTGGACAAGTAAGGGAGGATGCATTTTGACCTCATTCTAATGTTTTATTTGGTCTTCGTTTTTCTACTGACCTTGTCACTCAGTAAGTGCAACATGTGGGTTTCAAAGCGTTAAGACTCATCCGTTCTGCAGACATCCAAAAAGAATGGCATACTGTTCACCCAGAGAAGCAGAAAATTAGGCACAGTGTGTACAGGTCCACATTTATAACAACAGTAAGCAGAATCTTGATATTAGGTAAGGCCAGTGACAAGTTTGCAACTCTAGCTCTTTTGGTAGGGTATAGTGTTTTGCATTTCATTTTTGTTTCCATTCAACATGGCTTCCTGCAGGTTTTCAAACAAATCCAAGTCAAAGGAGAGATAAATGTTCTTAGCAAAGTATGCTCTGCTTCACTATCACTTGTACAATTTTAAATTAGTCACCTGAACTAAAGTCCGATATATTTTCTAAAATAAATAATATACAGGCAGGTCTTGTTTTACACCAGGGTTACGTTCCTGAAAAAGTCATGCAAATTAAACACAAAATTCCCATTTAAAACCGTGTATTGCTTGGGGTTTAGGGGATTGACAACCTCATCCAATAGAGTATGACTACAACACTAGTGGGCACATGGAACTGTAGAGTATATACAGTATGTACTGCATATACAGTACATATACATTTCTATATACTGTATGTTCTTGTAGAATTATTTATTTATTTAGTTCTAATGTAATAAAAATGTAAGAGACCCACATCCAAAGTTTTTGGTACATTTCATTATGATAGGACTGTGGTATTCTTGCTACACAAACACTTCAGTTCCTCAGTTAGCACTTTCTGTAGTTCTGTCAGCATTATATCGAATTGTAAATACGCTAACTATGAGTGAATCTAACATTATGGTATATGTCAGCAATTCATTAAGTCTTAATTTCTCTTCAATAGTGAGAATCGTGTATTTCTGGGTTATTACGCAGTGAGTAGTGGTGTTTTCTTACCAATGTTTAGGGACAATCTATTGTTCCCATCTTCAGGGCTCAAAAATCCAAAAGCTGTATAAATTTTCAAGTCACACTGAAGCAAAATTGCGTAAAACAAGACCTGCCTATATCTTCATTGCTATGCAGTCTCTTACCTGCTGTAATGGAAAAATGTATAAAAAAAGGTGAAGAGAATAATTGCTAAGTACATTGTCTAGAATGTTACTTTGTGGACACTTTCCACCTTACATAAATCCTGCATTCTGTACTCTTTGATTCTATGATACCATAAGGAATCCCCACATTAGTATCATATGCTGCTACTACTTACAGAAGATAGCTGTAAAATGACACTGTAAATTTCAGATGTATGCAGTATCTGCTCAGGAAGGGTTAAAATCATGCACACTGTTATTTTACCTATTTCCACCAGATGAGCTTGAAAATCTTCAGTTGCCTTTGCAATAACTTCATATGCCTCTAAATCATTACTGTGGCTTGGAATTGTGTCGGCTAAGCAATTCTTGATGAGATACTCACAGAATTCTTCAGAAATCATTTCTCCCAATTTGTTTAAAAATGTTACATTCTCCTCTATGACAACATTCAGGTGGGAATACAGAAAGTTGAACACATCCATTACATTAGCAAAGACAACCGCATAATGTGGTTTTGGAGAGGCAGCATTAGATTCCACTTCAATAATGGCAAGATTACTTTCTCTCCAAATCTGAACTGCACTCTTCTGTGTAATGACTGGCCACACCAGGTACTTCAGCACTTTGTTTCCAAATTTCTTCAAATAGAAATCCAGGTGTTCAAAGTAATTCAGACCTTGAATCACCTGCTCCATTTGCATTATGTTTTCTCTATCCACCTTCAAGATTACTTTCTTCATATCCTTCTTTGGTTCTTCTTCCTCCCATTTCAAGCATGACTTCCAGATTTCCATCATATCATATAAAAAATGTTCTTCAAGCAGTGCCTTCTCTGAGGTCAATGCATTAAATATTTCAAGTTCAGTATCAGAACACTGGTCCAAGAGGAACGCAATGTTCTTCAATTGCTTGGCTGCTTCAAAGTAACAACCCTTCTCTTTTGCCTGTCTGGCTGCCTTCATGACACTATCAATTTCCACCAATCGCTGCACAAGCTGCATGGTTAGTGTAACTTCCTGGAGTGATGTGGACAGCCTCTCCAGTTCACCTGTTGAGTTCTGAAGGTCACGCTTTGTCTGTGGAACAAACAACCATCACCAATATCCATTTTAATATCATCCTTTATCCTACACCTGTCTTCCAAGTCATCACTTCCGATAACGCTTTCCATCCAGTATATAGTATGAATTGCTTTTCATCCCATTTAGGCATGGATCACTTCAGGACTTTATTCTCAAACACCATCCATTTTTGTATTGCCTCAAAGTGAAACACAACCCACATAAACAATGGGTGCTTTAGTCTTGAGAGATTTACAAATGAGAAGGGGAATATGCTTCTGAACTAGCACCATGCATTTCCTAGACTTACCAGCTTTGTACTCGCTACTGAAATATTTTACTGTGAACTCAGTATAATACCAGTGTAATTCATTATGTAATGAATATTACCACCAGCCCACACTTAGGATGCAAGCAAAGAGTCATTTCATCTCAACATCATGTTACATCACACAGACATGAACTCAAGTCACAGCTGTCAACGCATCTGGACCCTGTCACTAACCATGCTAGTGATGTGGATGTGACACACTTTCCATTATATGACACAAGAAGACAGCACAGCAGCAATAGAGGTACATAATAAGATTACAGTAGCATATTTACTCATACATACTGATTTTGTTACAAAAATTAGACATTGTAAAATGTTAGTGACTGAAAAATTGTAGTTTAAAGTGCCAAAAAGGAAACGTGTCACCCTATGGTGTAATTCATCTGCTTGCTTCGCTGTTTGTCTAGTGAATCGTGTGAACTGTGAATTTTATACTTCACAAAATGAGGAAAGGTGATCATGCATATTGACCGAAATTGATGGAGAAGGATGCCATTATGTCCTACACCCATAGGAAACGTGTCACCCTATGGTGTAATTCATCTGCTTGCTTCGCTGTTTATCTAGTGAATCTGTGTGAACTGTGAATTTTGTACTTCACAAAATGAGGAAAGGTGATCACGCATATTGACTGAAATTGATGGAGAAGGATGCCATTATGTCCTACACCCATAGGAAACGTGTCACCCTATGGTGTAATTCATCTGCTTGCTTCGCTGTTTATCTAGTGAATCTGTGTGAACTGTGAATTTTATACTTCACAAAATGAGGAAAGGTGATCATGCATATTGACTGAAATTGACGAAGGATGCCATTATGTCCTACATCCAAAGGGCTCAGACATATCACACTCAAGAGAAGTGGTGCGATGATTAAGTTTTGATATGTACACATGTACAAGCCACTTACGTTATCACTTACAAATCTGTTTGCTGAATGCCACGATAACTTTAAAAAAATTCACGACACAAACCAACAAAATGCACAAACTTGTTCCTTAGATATTCATATTACAATATCACACTGGAATTTCTACACATTTTGGTCTGTAAGTGACCATCATCAGTGAATCAAACTGAAGTAATAAAGCATAAAACTAAACCAATCACTTTTGTACACAGCTGGCAAGGTGTAAAAGAGTCAAATGGTTAAAATGCAGACAATTCTTTGTAAAGTAGTAGTATAAATGTAATGCATCTTGATATACTGGAAATTAACATTAAAAACATTGGAATACTTACAATATAAACATGAACAAACATTTAAAATATATAAACATATAAAATAATGTAAGAATGAAGCGTTTAAACAACAGTTGCAATAACCAATACAGTATGTACCAGTATTTTGGGAGCTGCATACATACTTAACAGAAGCCAGCACAGTACCAAGATTCGGAAGGTACGTGCAGACTACACTTGAATAAGGGTTACATGCTTACTTTTGTAAAGTATGTAGGCTGCTTCCGAGACAAGGGTACATAATGTATTGTTTATCACAACTATTGTTCTATGTTTAATTTTTATGCCTGTTTTGTCAATTTCTGTATACTAAATGTCTGTTTACATTTAATGTAATTATTTTAATGATTTAATGTTAATTTCCAGTATATCAAGATGCATCACATTTATACAACTACTCTACAAAGAAATATCTACATTTTAACCATTTGACTTTTACACCATGTCAGCTGTACAAAAGTGACTAATTTGGTTTTATTCTGTATTACTTTGGTTTGATTCCCTAACAGTGGTCCTTTGTGGACCAAAACAAATAGGAATATTCAGTGTGATACTGTAATATAAATATCAAAGGAACAATTCTGCACATTTTGTTGGTTTGGTGTTGTGAATTAGTTACTGATAATGTGCAGAATGGAAAATGTAAACTTTAAAACAATGTTACAATCATTTCTCCTCATATTCCCCACTCTACATAACATTCATGATATATAACCTCTGCACCTGACCCAGGATCATTAAGTAACCATACATACAAACCTGAGTTTCAACTCTTCTCAAGAGCTCATTCATATCATTGGACAGTGCCTTCACTTTGCTCTCCAAATGAACTGTCTCTTGATGTAATATATTAAATTTAACATATGATTCTTCCATCATATGTATTACTTCAAATTTTAATGAAGTTATCTTTTGGGTGATATCAGATATTTTGTCATTCAGGTCTGTTATTTCTGCCTGACCTGCAACAAAACTGTCATTTAAGAACACAATGATTATGACTTGCTTCTGGAAGGTTATGTTTAATTCTGCTGACTGCCCACATTCAGCGATAAAGTATACAAGACAATACCTCTTCTGCAGTCACCTGCACATAACAGCACAATGAGCCACATGAAGCCCAACCATTCTGTACATAAAAAGCTCCTTTGAACCAAAACGTAATGCCAACAAAGTACAGCTGGATGGTGAAGTATTGCAATAAATGATGATCCTGGTGTTATCTGGATTTGCTTTATTAACCTTTTAAAGCATACTGGTTATGTGATGCACCAACAGGTTTAACATTCAACTGTACTCTCTGCCCACACTGTATTTATGTGTTTTGTATTTATCTCAGAACAAACAGCAATTTGTACCACTTACACCATAAACTGATTGGTTTTTATAACTGAGATGAAAAGTGTTTACTGCGTGGTACAGGCTGGGTCTTTAAATAAAGCATCTTGCTTCATCTTCAAAGGGTTAATATAGTTTCTTTTAATTTAGTATAAATTTACTGCATGCACACTTACAATTTTGTTAACCAAGAACACTTCGTTTCTTTGTATTTACAAATTTACATTATCACAATTATTAGTATTAAGGTAGACAGACATAAACCAATTTTCTGCTGTTCAACATGCTTCAAGAGATGTTTCACTTTTCCTGCAAGTCCATTTTGTCTTCTGTTGAGCCAAGCACAAAAGAAAAACATGACGCTGCAGAAAATTGTGTAACAGGAACTTCATGCTTTGTATGCCTTACCAAACACAAAATTATTTGTGTGATCGAATGACAGAGAATAAGATGTGGCATGTAGGCCACATGGGAACAAAGAGAAATGAATACAAGATTTTGATGGGAAAACCTAATGGAACAAGACCACTTGGAAAACAGACAGAGAAGGGAGTATAATATTAAAACAGTGTACATATTCTATTGCAATAAGTGCTATGCATGCAATTTTGTGACTTATTCCATATCTGTAATGATCCTATGGAAGGTTAAATATACGAATGAATGAACAGAACTTAAATTAACTGTATGAGAAATTGTAGACAAAACTGATCTGGCTCAGCATAGGAATATGCAACAGGCTATTCCGAACATGGTAATGAAACTTCGGTTCCACACAATGTGGGAAATTTTCAGACTAGTGGCTCTCCTCCATCAAGGCAGTTACATATCTAAGGGCGCAAGGGTGTCATTTGGGAAACGAGAAAACTTTTTAATACACCTAACGCAGAATGCAGAGCAATAACTTCACAAAGTGGAGGTAAAGTTGTGTCTGCATGCCATGAAGGCACTACATGGTAGTGAGTGGCAAACTGCACGACCCGGCCATTTACCACTGGTACCTACTGAGTAGATGGTTGGGGCCCCAAGACCGGTTTCGAGGAAATTCCTTGCACCTGCTGGGAATCGAACCCCGAATTACCCAGCCCGTAGCCTAGTCTCTGTACCGATCACAAACATCACGATCAGAAACATCTTGACATATGACATAACTGTAGATCGAAACCGTGTTTGGTATATTGCAACGTCAGGTGGCATTCTTTTGAAGGTTATAAAAGATTCATCTGAATACCCTTACCTAACGCCGTCAAAACTGTTTCAAGAAAACTCATATTTCCAATGGAGAGTTAATTAATTACAATAACGTATGAAACCTAATGAATTGCTATAAATATAACAGAAACTGCACGTTTTCTATCGTACACAGCAGCAAAACGGCCCTTTTCGAATTCACGCTCACAGATTAAAACGCTGCCACCACAGGTCACCACACATCACGGATTACAAACCGGTGCCCACAGTTTATAAATGACTAGATAAGAAACGTCACCTCCTGAATGCAGACCATGGATTACGAGGATCTGTTGTTGACCACGTCCGTGTTAGTGTATGACATCCGTGATGTTCATTCATGTGTAGGTTCAATGCCGTCGGTTATTATGTTTAGTTTATTTTCTTTACACATATTTAAAAATTCGTTTAGTTGGTGACATAAGCTGCTTGTGGTGGATCGTGCTGGCTTAAAGATACTGCGTGAACGGTTAAACAGATTTTACTTCTTAGGTGACTTAATGATTTTTGTTTGGTTATCAAGTGGTGTGTGAAACTGAGTTACACATTACAATGTTTGTCACTCAAACATGTGTGTAGCATAATAAAATGCACCGTGTATCTGAATATAAAACACATCGTTATGACTTAACTGAAAAAGGACACGAGTTTAGAATTAAGCTATTTTATGTGATGTGATAAACTTGTAATGTCTGGGTCAGAGGCGAAACGTGGTCCCAGTTCAAGAAAACTGAATGGTAATATACTCGTATTGAATTACTTTTATTAATAATTGTTTAGGAGCGTTCTTATAATAAAAACCAACGAGATGTCAAACAGGTTTATGAGTACTTCTACAATCACTTGGTTTCGTCCAAATACCTATGATCTACGGATGGCAGCAGTATGACACCATGTGACAGACTGATTTTGATGTTAAGTATAGGCCTCTTTATCATGGCTCCGTATAGCGAAGCATTAGTGTCAGGTTCTGGAGTATAACGTGTGGTTGTGGATGTAAAACGCGTGTTTCGTTAATGTGTCATGAATGAAAGAGGAATGATAGGAAGTAATCCATATACCCAGTTTTCTTTCTAGTATTAAGTAATTGAAATCTTCGTCATGTAGGTGTGAGTTTCCCAAATTATATATTTGGGTTTGACACCAACCTTTTTTATGTTGAATGTTTATTATCTTGTAACAAGTCATTTTATTAGTGTCGTTTGTCGTTCTTTTTTAGCAGTCAGATTCAACCATTTATAATGTTTATATAATCATTACTATTAATGAGGTATATGACATTAAATGACCACTTATTACTGTTATGCCATTTGGTAGAAAGGTATTAGTAGTGGTAGTGTAACCCTCGTTGCTTCTCCCATACATGCAAACTTTACTTACAGACATGTACTGCTGGTGAACGTGGAGATATGTTCAGTGGACAAGACTATTAAAAGCTTTTCCCTGTCTTAATTACAGGATCATGGAACGAAGACAGTGTGTTGCCTTTATACCAGACACTATTAGCAGAGGTGTGTATTGTCTGTGAACATACTCTATATAGCAGGTGGTTTAGGAAATAGTTGTTGCATCCAATTTGCTTGTATTTGGATCAGAACTTATAATGTCCAAAACACCTGTTTCAAATGATACTTGTAACAGCCTTATTACACTTAAACCTACTTTGTAGTACATTATTTTTGATAATCATTTCAAATTATCAATACCTCTGCATAACTTCTGTTTGGTGATATTGTCTGACTAAACCTGTTATGGTGCTGATACTTCAGGAAATTTTTGTAGTTGAGTGTCTTAATATGTGATTGTTTTCTTAGTTGGAGAAATTTGTGTCCTTAAGTTGTACTCTTGTCCGTTAGGTTTCTAGATGTGGCCTGTGTGTGTGTCTTTTATAGTTTCATTTCAGTGTATTGTTTGAAAATGTCCTACTATCCCTCTTTATGCTATTTGAATTCTCAAAGAAAAATTTGTCATGGAATGTAGGAAGTTGCCTGAATGCACAGTATAGTATCAGAAGCTTGGTTTATCAAAATTTAATTAGTCTGTTATCACTTAATTGTTTGTATTTGTGAAAATGAAGTGAGAAATGTTTGTGACACTAATTATCGGGTGGTAAAAATAATTTTCCTGTCCCATTCTGCAGTCTCCTTTACTCCCAATAAGTCTAAACACTACTTTGATAATTCTGGGGACTAAGAATATGCCACCATATTGCAGGAACAAAAGGAGGGAATATTTGAAAGTTGAGGATAATGAGCTAGAAGAACAGAATAAGAACAAGAATGTTAGACACTTATATACAGACATAAATGATTTTATGCAGGGTTACCAGCCTAGAACTGAAGGATGAGAAGGGTGATATGCTTGTAGGTTCCCACAGTATTTTGAGTAGGTGGAAGTTGTTTTTTCTGAATGTATGTGTGTGAACTTGGGCTGCCACATTAGGGAAAGAACATAGGCTAAGGGTGTTTTGAGGATAGGACGCTGAGGAATGTGTTTGAGCTTAAGAGGGAGGAAGTAACAGGAGGCTGGAAAGATCACATGATGAGGAGTTTCATGATTTGTACTGATCACCAAATGTTATTCAGTTAATGAAATTATGGATGAGATGGGTGGGGCATGTGGCATGTGTGTTTAAGAAGAGAAGTGCATGCAGGTTTTTGGTGTGGAAACCTGAAGAAAATAGTGCATTGGGAAAATGCAAGCTAAGATGGGAGGGTAGTGTTAAAATTTACCTTAAAGAAGTAGGATGGGAGGGTGGTGTTAAAATTTACCTTGCAGAAGTAGGATGGGAGGATGGTGTTAAAATTTACCTTAAAGAAGTAGGATGGAAGGGTGGTGTTAAAATTTGCCTTAAAGAAGTAGGGTGGGAGGGTGGTGTTAAAATTTACCTTAAAGAAGTAGGATGGGAGGGTGGTGTTAAAATTTACCTAACAGAAGTAGGATGGGAGGGTGGTGTTAAAATTTACCTTGCAGAAGTAAGATGGGAGGGTGGTGTTAAAATTTACCTAACAGAAGTAGGATGGGAGGGTGGTGTTAAAATTTACCTAACAGAAGTAGGATGGGAGGGTGGTGTTAAAATTTACCTTAAAGAAGCAGGATGGGAGGGTGGTGTTAAAATTTACCTTAAAGAAGCAGGATGGGAGGGCGGTGTTAAAATTTACCTTAAAGAAGTAGGATGGGAGGGTATACACTGGATTTACATGGCTGGGGATAGGGACAAGTGTCAGGCTTGTATGAACATGGCAGTGAACTTTGCGGTGCCATAAAATTTGGGGGAATTTCTGGACTAACTGAGGGAAGATTATATTGCGAGGAAGAATTTTGCTCTGTGGAGTTAGTTGGCTGGTTGGTTATTTAGATAGTTTATACTGGTAATTCAGTGCCATATGCATTAAGTTTGAGAGGTTCTGGATCCAGCACAGTTTCTCCCCAAGTTCATACCTTTGGTTGGTATTCCATATTATCATCAGCGTGATTGCTGTTGTTGTTGGCATTGCTGGCTTTTAATACTAGAATTGTTACTTTTATCATTACATTCATATGTATGTTTTGATTGTTGTCTGTCATAACACTTTATACGTGTTGGTTTGTAGGTCTGCATTACTGACTATCGTCTAAAGTCCAGCAGTGTTACATGGTTGTGAGCCATTGATCCCAGTTATATATGATAATGAGTCTGATTATTCACACATGTGTTACACAGTTTTATTGGTTTATATCAGTCTTTTCTGCCATGTATGCTACAGACGGTAGATCTGAACGCAGAACATTCATTGACTTGGATTACAAGCATCCGAACTTGAGCTGATTAAGATTTTCCATTGTAACTTCCATACTGCTTGACATCCTGTTATGTTGTTAGTGTTCATATTTAAAATCTGGTGCATTCTTAGTTTGTATCAAACATAAAATCTGTTATCATAACTGATTTTTCCAACTCCCTTTTAGTGAATAAACAGATGATGACATCTTATTTCCACATCCTTAACTATATATTCTTTGTGTACTATCCTTTGGTACTGTTTAGACTTTGCAGGAGTACACCATGCTTCCTACTTGGGTAAGATACTTTACTGTGAGCAACTCGAAGGTAGATATTCATTGAAACTGCTTGTACTCGTGTAAGATTTGAGGTCATCATGGTATTGAATACAATGTTTGCAGTTTGATGCTGTTATGTTATTTAAGGGATGAAACATGTGAACAGATCTCTGATCTTTCATTGTACTGCATTTGTTGTTCAAGCCATATCCTGCACCCACTCTGCAGTCACTCTGCACCAGACAGGCTGTAACTCTTTTAAAAGACAGAGAAGTGAAGCGTATTGGCTTTTTTGTGATAT
>Ga0268261_10004028_pt1 | contig 10934 bp, 11 predicted proteins | sample TergutNc150P1_FD_190353 | JGI IMG/M metagenome (GOLD analysis project Ga0268261, IMG submission 190353) | Nasutitermes corniger P1 segment gut microbial community from laboratory colony in Florida, USA - Nc150 P1 (SPAdes) (version 2) | ecosystem: Host-associated > Arthropoda: Insects >...
AATTTCTAGCTAGGTGTTTCTTTATAGCAGAAAGCCATGACACCATGCAAATTAATTTGGAGTTTATGTCTATGCTGGCAGAATGTCAGCAAAACTTTCACTTACCTGAGCACATGAAGGAAGGGTCTCATATGTACACATACTTTTCATATCCTGTAACAAGTTGTTTCTTTATACCACAAATGGCCAACAATCCAATCTCATATGCTGCCATAATGACGCTCTGAAATGTAGCACTTCCAGGCTTCATAATTATTTCAAGTGTCTCTGGAATTGTGAATGTTATGTGCCTTGTTGTGCCAGCAGCTGTTTGTTTACTTATTTTGGGTTCTTTGGGAACCATTATAATAGCTCAGTGTGCTCAGTGATGTCTAGATTATAAAGTGTGAAATCCCAGTATCAGTATGTATACTGGAAGGTGCTGACAGCAGAGCTTCTGGAATTATGGGCTATTTCCCCCAACTGCTGAAGTGTCAGGATTTCTGGAGTATCAAATGCATGTTGAAGGAATTGTACTGTGTTTCTGAAGCTCCCTTTATTGTATTAAAATTTGAATTGCAATTTGTTAGAGGGGACTTAGGTTTCCCCAGAGAGCAGAGGTTCTCCTTGTGCTAGAGAGTGATGCTGCATGTACCAGTTTAAGTGGCCACTGTGCAAGAAAAACTAGTGTTGGTTTTAGTCTGACACTACAAACCCACAGGTGATAGAGAACAAGATTTGTGAAGGTACTGACTGCCTGAATGCTGCATTAAGCAGTGGTGTGACAAGCCTTTATGTGCTGATTGCCTCTGCAAGTGGTGTGGGCTGTGGGAGGAATGAAGCAGTGACATTGCTGTATCTCATACGTTATCCAAGTGCCCATATGTACAGTATGCAAACACAAGGTTCAGCAACATTTCTGATCAGTGCCACTAATCAGAATCTCCATTGATGTAGCAAATAGCTCTCTGCTTGTTTTACTATTCCTCAGGTCTCTGAGCACTTTGTCAGACTGTCACATTATTAACATACGTGTTGGCCACCAAGATATGAAGTTACGAATAATTGTACGCATGGCATATCATCCATTTACTGGGTTATATTACTCCTAACTTCTTACTTATCTCTCTGATGATTATGGCAGTTTTAGCAATATTTCAGGCATGGATTTTGTTGGAAGTGTGTGTAGCTAAATTCGTATTTGTCTAAGTGTTAATATCATTCTTGCCATGAAAAGTACAAATTCTGGGTGCATGCTTTGTGTCTGGCTGACTGCCTGTTACATTGCGTTCCTATAATGGTTTGAATAATATAAAGTGTTGAAATGGGCATGTAGAAAAACTGTAACTGAACGACACACAAAAGCTTCTTTTTTATTGTGATTGTGATTTAGTGGATGAAAACATAAGCATAATGAATAAATATTCATAGCTGTATTGGGTATCTGTCAGGAGTTTGGTCTGTAGAGCACAGACAGCTGAATGTCAATTCTGTTCACTAGATAACACACTATTGTACATGATATCGTTTACTCCATCATTATTACAGATAATACATTTACTAATACCATCAAATACCTGATACCATAGATGAAATACACAGTTTATCTCTCATATCAGAAGACACACCATATCAGCTCACCTTCTCAACAGTTACAATTCCCCACACCAGTTGTCTACTACAATTAGCCTAACTAACCAACAGCACAGGCTTTTGTTGAGGGTTTTAACGTTGCATTTTTTAAAGTTATATGACTTAATTGTTTAGTTTTATACAATTTTTATACTGTAAATGCTTGATTGTGTGTAACAATTGTGTACCTTTGTGTGTAAGGCTGCGATATCTCCTGCTGTACATTTTTAACTGTATGTAAACTGCAGGTATATGATTTCCTTGTATACTTCTCACATAAACAGCCTGCTGTTGGCTACTGTATAGCTGGTACATGTAGCTGCCATTTGTAATTGTTACAGTGAAGTCGTGCGTTGACTGTCCACGTTTCTTCTCTTATTGTGTATTCTAGGTTTACAGTGGGGACATCGCACCATACAAAACGTGACGTAGCTGATAGGTTGTTTGGAGTTTTGTGAGGGGGGGAACTGGAAGTGTATTGGAGTGGGGTTAAGCAATAAAGATTGGAGGGTGGAGAAATTGAGAGTAAATTAATTTGTAGAAATGCACACTGCAGCTTTATAATGTTTTGCTATCCTTCCTGCTTTCACATAACTCGCAATTGAAGTATAAACATGTGTGTGTTTACGTAGGATTTTGATAGCTGTGGGTGTGCCACTTGATCTGTGAGACTGAGGAAAGACTAGACTGGATTTGGGAACCGAGCTGATCAGTTTGTAGACTTTTATGGTTGAAAGTAATAGGATATTGGAGAAAAGTATGTAACATATACCTTCATAAATTGTACTGCCACCAGATGTTATTAGAATAATGGAAGAAAGGAAGGAAGGTGATTGGCTGTGTCATGTAGAATGCATGAGACGTACATACAGGGTTATCAAAAATCCTTATTCATAATGAACAATTAACTGTGCTTTAAGAGGCCTATTTGTATATACCAAGCTATAGACAATGACATGCCCATTGTTACAGATCAGAAAATTCACTCTCTCACACTTCACTACACAGTCACTTTAGCAACACTGTTTAACATTTCTACTGTGGTTATGTTACGGTTTTGGTTGTGCCAGTTTAATACAGGCAGCTTAACTTGGGGGTTGTGTTTGTCATCGACGACTGAGATTTTTGTTCGATTGTTGCAATGTAATATATGTAGTTTAGGTTATGGTTGGTGATGTTTGTGGTTTGAGTTTTGGTTTGGTGTCTTTTGTGCCAATTTAAGAACAGAAGGTTAGATCAGTCAGTGGTTCTGTTGTTTGTCAGTGTCTCACTTCTCTTTGTCCGTCATTTTGGTGTATCAGCATGGTGTTTGAAGTGCACTAAACATATGTGCTGTAATAGTGATGCTGTTCAGTGAATAATATGTGTGAGAACAGAAGATAGGTGGTCTGAAGAAGTTAGCTGAGAGGGTGTGAGTCAGGCTGTGGTGGAAATTGTAATGACCCCACATGTTCTGTAAAAGACAAGGAATTGAATGAGTAGCTGAGAAACTGTTAGCTTCTCACGAAGGAATGTACTGTGTGACATTGTTTGTTATTCATTGTAATGACTGAACAGTTGCAGTGTTCAGAAAGTACAAAGCAGCTACACTGTACACCATTCCTTGTTATAACACAGGTCACATTAATGTTATATTGGTTTTACAGAGCTGCACAGATTCTCTGCAAGTTCTGCCAGGTTCGTCTAGTGAGACGTTTCCATCACCATCTGATGGTACATGTGATGTCAGCAATACAGCAGTTCAGCAGGACGTAGTTGTTGTAGAAGAGCGTTTCATGACTGTAAATGAAGAGGAGCCTACAGGCATCAAACAAGAGGAGATTCCTGAAGATATATTTTTTCCTGAAATAAAGCCCGAACCTAATGAGGTGAGTTATGTTTGTGTGTATGTCTGTTATTAGACACATTTTACCAGTGTTCAGAAATGTCAATTTTTTTTTGTGACATAAGTATTTCTGGACAATTCAAACCGCTGCACTGTTGGGAATGAAAATGTTTTACTGTGATTGGTTTTTTTGAGGGGGTGGAGGGTGGGTGGGAGGGTCTCTATTGGATGGGTTGATCTGTGTGTAATTGCAGAGAAGACGAAAATATATTCTCACCTCCGTGTAGTTAAAAATCCTTATCCACAAAATGATTCCTAAAGCTCAGACAAATTTAAGTGCTTATACAGTAGAATTTCTTTAATTTGGCACCCACGTTACTGGAGAGGTGCCAGAGTACTAAGTATTCCATTTATCAAACAGCAACTCAACTGACCTAATTTCTTACAGGTAATTTTTCCTAATATTTTTTTTTGTACGAAAGGTTATCAACAATGCAGTGTTGTGTGCTGCCATAATGTTGGGAGGGGAGTGCGTAATGTGTTCCGTTGCACACTGTAATACACCTTGAGTTCTGTAAAGTTTGGGGAATATCTGAGTAGCTGAGCAACCACTGACATTTCAGTTAGTGTTGTTTGCTGGATGTCTTTAGTTCTATCATTACTAAGTTCCTGTTCTGTGACTGTGCATTGTTTCTATGCAGCCTGTGCACTAGTGCCTGGAATTGTTTGGAGTTGTCCTCCATAGTTGCAAGTATTCCATTGGTGTCAAGTTGTGCTGTTTGTTTCACATTGTCACTTCAGTACACAAATTAGGATGGTACTTTATATCTGTGACATTCAGTTGTGCTTCATATATCTCTTACAGTACACGGTTAAAAGCAATGAGCTGTGTGATTTATGTAACTGCTGTGTTGTTATTTTGTTACTGTAAATAGTGCGTCATGGCACTTCCTCAGTTTGACCCTTTCAAACAGTTGAGTGTTTCACATGAATGTTGTCATTCTGATGATTATTTTCCTGAACAGTTTATATTTTTCCTTCCATCTGTTGGATGTACAGTCGTGACTTCAATTTCGTATTTTCCATTAAATCATGTGGAAGTGTGGATTGGTTTTGTTAGGCTCATGATAGGAACTCAGAACATTGTGTGGCCATCGGCTATTATTTTCTGCAAAACAAGAGTTCTCTGTTTTGGAGTTTCTTTTTTATTAGTGATTCTGTAAGTTGCAATGCAGTAAATCAGTACACAGCAGCTATTATCAGTTTTTACGCTACATGAAATGGTTCTGATAGTGTTCAGTTTCATGTAATGAGTGAGCACAACTGTCATTACTGTGGTGCTTTTACAGAACTGCGTTGATTTGCAGAGTGGCGAGCTTGGTTTGTGTGCGACATCTTCTGAGGTTGGAAATGAGGTGATCCGTATGCAAGTGAAAGGGATCAGTGATGTAACAGAGGAAGAGAATCAAGAGCCAATGACATCTTCATTAATAAGGACTGATCCTGGGGTAGGTGTTACGTCTGTTGAGTGTCTAGCATGCTTCATCGGTATCCAGAATTGCCTGTCTGTCTCTCTATAAGTCTGTCCCTGTAAAACAGTAGTTTTGGTTTTGTCAAGTCATGATGTCAATGTGATAAGAAGGTTTTCCTTTGTGGTTGAGATAATGAAAAGTCATGACTGTGGTCAAATAAAGAAATCCTGAAAGTCATGTGCTTAGATGGAAGGGTAAAGTTTTTTACCCATGATGGGATGTTCTGAACCCACTAATTAAGCCTAGCATGCCAAAATGTGGGTAATTTCTAGCTAGGTGGTTCCTTACAGCAGAAAGCCATGACACCATGCAAATTAATTTGGAGTTTATGTCTATGCTGGCAGAATGTCACCAAAACTTTCACTTACCTGAGCATATGAAGGAATGTTCTCCTACATACACACACTTTTCATATCCTGTAACAAATTCTGACAAAGTTTGAACCCCATTTTTCACGTTTTCTAGAATACCATTCCACATTCTACTACGTAAAGTCTCCGAAGCACATATCAAATCTGTATCTCAATATTGTGCAAAGATGAAAATAATACACAGCAGTGGGTAAGGTGGCAGGAATAGTAAAGGGATTTACAAATCCCAGGCTCCAAGTACTGAAGGCAATGTCTAAATTTTATGGGTCCTGGGTTTGGAACTTCCCGTATGTCATCGTTCTGACACGTATGTTTTTGTGATTGCTGCAAGATATTGTGAATGTTCATGGACCCCAGCAACAGTCCGTACATACCATACTGCCATTCAGAACTGTCAGTTGAAACATTCAGAGTTTTGTTTTGTGGTGTGTGCTTATGCAGTGCTTTGCTTCAAATATGCAGCTATTCAAAACCAATAATTTTTTAGTTAATTCACACATTGTACGCAGAATACTTGTTCTTTCTTTTAGGAAATATCCTAATGTGTAACCTTTATTTATTTGGCAGGGTACTGGGAATGAGCAGTTTCGTGCACAAGCTAGTGAGCATCGATATTCATGTAACATGTGCAGTAAGACATTCAACATAAAGAGTAACCTTATAAGACATAAACGTTTACATAGTGGTGAGCGCCCATATTGCTGTGATGTGTGCAGCAAGGCGTTCACTCACAAGAGTAGCCTTATATCACACAAACTTTTACATATTGGTGAGCGCCCATATTGCTGTGATGTGTGTAGTAAGGCATTCAGTCAAAAGGGTAACCTTATATCACACATACATTTACATAGTGGTGAGCGCCCGTATTGCTGTGATGTGTGCAGTAGGGCGTTCGCTCACAAGAGTCACCTTTATTCACACAAACGTTTACATAGTGGAGAGCGCCCGTATTGCTGTGATGTGTGCAGTAAGGCCTTCACTCAAAAGAGTCAACTTATATCACACAAACGTTTACATAGTGGTGAGCCCGCATATTGCTGTGATGTGTGTAGTAAGGCATTCACTCAAAAGAGTAGCCTTATATCACACAAACGTTTACATAGTGGTGAGCGCCCATATTGCTGTGATGTGTGCAGTAAGACATTTAGTCAAATGAGTAACCTTATAAGACATAAACGTTTACATAGTGGTAAGCACCCATATTGCTGTGATGTGTGCAGTAAGACATTCAGTCAAAAGAGTCACCTTATATTACACATACGTTTACATAGTGGTGAGCGCCCATATTGCTGTGATGTGTGCAGTAAGACATTTAGTCAAATGAGTAACCTTATAAGACATAAACGTTTACATAGTGGTGAGCGCCCATATTGCTGTGATGTGTGCAGTAAGACATTCAGTCAAAAGAGTCACCTTATATCACACATACTTTTACATGGTGGTGAGCGCCTATAGTGCTGTAATGTGTGCTGTAAGGCATTCATTCAAAAGAGTGACATGATAAAACACCAACACATACATAGTGGGAGAGCACTCATATTGCTGTGATGTGTGCAGTAAGACGTTCACTTTAAAAATAAGCTTTTTAACACGTCAACTTATACACCATGGTGAGCTCCCATGTTCCTGAGGTGTACAGTTCCTGTGGTGTGTGCAGTACAGCATTAAGTGATGAGAGGAAACTTTTGAACCTCCCATCCATGATTTTATTTGACACTATAGATGATTTTGCTGCTGCATATAGTCTGAAGAAAATGACGATAAATTCCGTTTTCATTTCGTGCACTAATGTATCACATTTGTGTTAAATTGCACTTGTGCAAGGATGTATGTTAAGATTAAATTCATGCAGAGGTTATAAAACAACAAAATATTTACCCTGTTATTTCCCAATATCAACAATTAATTGAAATGAATTGTTTTTGGAAAAAGTATTGTCTGTTTTGCCCAGGAAAGGATGGAGAGATGAAGTAGAAAGAGATGTTCAAGTGATGGGAGTGAGAAGATGGGGAGAGTTGGTGATAGGGAAAAATTGAGGGCTTTGTTCGACAGGCCACAGCCCACAATGGGCTGTAGCACCAATGGAAGAAGAAGATTGTCTGTTTTGAGGCAAGGATTCAGTTTACATTTTTCACATGACACACTGTGTGTACTCCATATTGTGGTCTGGCTGTTTGCATGCTTTCCTCTTGTCCTTCCATAAAGGCCAGATGACCATCTGTGTGAGTTCGAACATACCTTGTGGTAAGGGAAGAGACTGAATGTCTTTGTTGCTTCTTCAACTATGTCAGAACACCATGGTCTGCAGACTGTAGTCGTAACTTTCACAGGCTTTGGCAAAATAAATTCTGAGAGCCTGTACATTCATTACACTCACTCCTGTCTTGGCAGACGCTTGACGGTACAGCACCCAGGCATTGATCACAATTATGTCAACCAAGTGATAGAAAATTCTAAATTACCATTTTTTGGGTCTCTCCTTAGTGAGAAATCTCCCTGTATTGCTGTTGAGCAAGTCAACATTCTGGATGTGGCTGCTATACACAGACACAACTGCTGGTCATGATATTTCTACATGATTCTTTTTCTTCCTATTATATCGCCACATTTGTGATTTGGGCAATTCACCAACAAACATAGAAATGAGATCAACTTTGCTGTTTGTACTTAAATATAACAGAAGAAACATTCACAGAATCAAAGTGTCTGGCATATTCTTGTGAAAAACCATGTGGCTTCTTTTTCAAATTATGTCCAGTAAGAATTCTGAATGGCCTGTTTAACCTTTAAAGGCCTAATGTACGATATATCTAACGCAGCCTGCACTCCCCAGTGGCCAAATGTTGTATATATATAACACCGTGCATGCATTAAGTTTTTCAGCACTCACGGTGTTTGCTTGAGTAGGAAACACAAACAAACTTGTTGTGGGTCCCATAACAAGACCTGGTATTCGTCAGGAGCTATGATGTCATTTATGGCGGTCCTGGTTTCGATATTATTTATGTGCACATTTGACCTTTGGGGATCAGCTGAGGGAGTAAAAGGCAGGACACACTAGACCATTGTTTGAGGCTGAAACGTAGAACCTCGATGACGTAGAGCTCTAGCTAGTGTTCTGGCAGCTTTCGTAGAAGTGTGATGCGTCTTGATATTTTGTAGTGGCGGACTGGCTTATACGTGACAGTGGCGGATTGGTTAGAAACAGCAATCCACAATTTTTCACAACATTTATTGTTCAAGGTGCAAGTGTTACGTTTCACGGTCGTGCCTGAAGTTACATTATCAGTGGCGAAGTGGTATATATTGCATAAATTCACTGGCGTTTTGTAAGGAAGTACCCCTTCCGCGGTATTGATATTTTTCCTCAGTGTTTACGGACAGAGTTTCACCTGGATTACTTTCCCGTTGAAGAATTGTTTAGAATTTAGACCAGTGGTGCATTATTAGTAACTGTGGCTTATTTGATTTTGTTGGGACATTTAAAAAAATGGAACCTCAGAAACGAGCTAAGTATTCAAAATTACTCGATCCTGACGAAATAGAGGAGGTACTAATGAATGAGGAATCTGGTGAGGAATTAGAAGACAGACAAAGTGGTGGAACCTCATGTACAGTCTTCCTCATCCTCAGAAGATGATGATGTCGAGGAAACCGAAGTTGCGTTTCGGGCTACAAGAGGCGGGGATTCGTCAAATTTCTTGAATTTTACTGGACCCCCAAACGGCGTTAACCAATCAGCTGCCTCTGATATAAATGCAGAATCTTCTCCCTTTTCAATTTTCATCCTCTATTTTAGGCAGGTCTTTCAAATTATTCTAACCGAAGCAAACCGCTACTTTCCATCAGTACATGTCATCTAGACCTACAGGAAGCACTTCAGCACAGCCACCTGATATTTCCATCGAAGAAAAGTACAAATTTTTTGTACTTATAATTCAAATGGGGCATGACTAGCGTCACAGCCTCAAAGATTATTGGTCCAGAGAGGAGTAGTACAGCACTCCATTTTATTCAAACGTAATGGCACGCGATCGCTTCTTCCACATTCTTCGATTCTTTCATTTTGAAAAGAATGACGACCCTCCTAATCATGACGACCCAGACTACAACAGACTTTGGAAAATACGAAAGATTTTTGACACACTGAACAACAAATTTTGTGAACTGTACAGTCCGACAGAACATCTTGCTGTGGACGAAGTGATCGTGTTGTACAAAGGAAGAGTAGTCTTTCGGCAATATATTCCAAAGAAACAGAAAAGATTTGGCATCAAAATTTACAAACTTTGCGACTCTCTGGGCTACACCTATGACATGAGCGTGTATTTAGGCAAGCAAAGGCATAATGTCACAGCTCAAATAACAGCAACACACGGAACGGTGCTGCAAGTTATTCGAAGAGTTGAGGGACTGGGCCACAAAATTTTCATGGACAACTATTTCACCTCACCTGCTCTGTTTGATGACCTGTTCCAACGAAAAATCAATGCGTGTGGCACAGTTCCCATGACAGGCGTGGAATGCCAAGAGATATAGGACCAAAATCTCTAAAAATGAAAAGTGGGGACATAGCGACACGAGTCATGGGAACACTAAGGGCCGTTCGCTGGAAGGACAAGCAGGACGTGTACATTCTCACAAACATGCACGCTCCCCCTGTTGAAGGAAATTTCACCGACGAATCTGGCCAGGCTCTCAAACCTCGTGTTGTAGAAGACTACAATGCATGCATGGGGTTTGTGGACAAGGCAGGCAGAATGCTCAACAGCTATGGAATTGCCCGCAGGAAATGGAAGTGGGCCAAAATACTTTTTTTTTCCACCTAACAGACATGACCATTCTAAACGCATTTCTTATCCACCAATCGTGTGGCGGCAAAATGGCGCACAAATATGTCCGCGGGCTTCTCGTTTGCGAATTGATTGTCCATTCGCAAGAGGAAAACGTGACACCTAGTGGCATTTGAAGGGGCAGACCAAGTCCAACTGCGTCCCAGCTCAGTCGACTGGAAGTAAAATATTCGCAGCATTGTCGTTCCAAAGGAAAGCAACGGCGATGTCGCGTGTGTTCGCTGCACAAGCAAACACGGAGCACGCTGTATTTCTGCAAGAAATGTGACGGTCTGTGCGTAGTGAACTGCTTCGAGAAGTGGCATACGCGTGTGAACTTGAGTCACTAGACACAAAGAGAAGCATTGACTGTGGCAGCGCGAGGCAAATTATATCATTGTACAGCGCGGACAGAAAACATTTGCCGTGTAAACATGTGTATACTCCTATGTACGTAACGTCACACAAGCCAGCGGTGTAAAGCAAGGTGTAAGTACATAAAAAGTTCACAGAATGGTCATTAAATATGTCATGCAAACAAATTTGAAATCTATCATAAAGTTTCGTGAGCACGATTTATTGCTAAAATTCGACGCTTCGTCTATTAATGTAGAATTTGATTCTCTTTCAAAGAGTTTTTATTTCACAATTTTATGTTATACAGAGCAGAAAATATATCTGGTTTTTTGAAGGCCTGCAATTTCAAGATTTAAATGCCCAAAAAAGTCCGGCCAGCAAGGGACTACTGGCATTTAAAAGTGAG
>Ga0268261_10004029_pt1 | contig 10933 bp, 8 predicted proteins | sample TergutNc150P1_FD_190353 | JGI IMG/M metagenome (GOLD analysis project Ga0268261, IMG submission 190353) | Nasutitermes corniger P1 segment gut microbial community from laboratory colony in Florida, USA - Nc150 P1 (SPAdes) (version 2) | ecosystem: Host-associated > Arthropoda: Insects > Digestive...
ATTTAACCCTTATCCTGCTAATGTGGAGAAAATGGTGAGCTCCTAATAATGCCAGCAAATAGCAGATGGGATTTAATTTAGGATTTTAAGGGTTAATAAAGGCAAACATCCAGATTTCAGTGTTCAAGTATAGGAGGGAAGAGTTCACTGTTCACTGCTGTCACAAATTCCAACAAAACCCTTCTCATCCCAACAGACTGCAGCCATGACTTAGCATACCACCACACCCTTCAAATTTCCTTCCTTGCAAATGCCATGCAATGCCCTTCTACTGACTGCTACTTGGGTCTGGGTTCAAAATGGTGGACCCAAATTCCATTCCCCATGACAATATGAGACAGGAAATCCCACACCGCATGGGTGCAAATGATCAGAGGTGACACATTTCCTTGCCTCTTTGGGCGTAACCGTCAGCACTAAGGCAACCAATATATACAAGGCCTTGACAGCCATATGGGCAGACCTTTCTGAACCAAAATTCTAGCAGCAATCTATGGAATTCAGCCACAAAACACACCCAAAGAAATGAAAATTTAAGGGCATGTCAGAAGAAAACATCACAGCTACATTAATGTGAGTTGAGATACGTGTTGTGCACAGCAGAGCAATGTACTCTAACAACTACAGTGAAACACATACAAGTCTCAATGCCTGCCCTAATCTAACCCATACCATAAGAAAAATGCTGAAGTACCCTCCTCCATGACAAAGCCAAGCCACACACAAGCGTGCACACCACTGAGGCCATCACAAAAGTTGGATGGTCATGTTGCCACAACCACACTACAAACCTGACCTCACACTAGCAAATTTTCACCAGTCCAGTCCTTTGAAAGAGAGCTTGTGACATCATTACACATAAAACATGGCACTACAATATTCTACATGCCAGTGGCCACACAGACTGGAGACAAAATTTCATTGGGCAGGTACACATGCTTTTGTTCAAAGGTGAAGATGGCAGAAGACCACTAACAAAGATGGAGACTATACTAAAAATTAATTACTCAGAGCAGCTACAGATGAAATGATTGAGGCATAAGTTCTTTTCACTAATCCCTGGTTGTCAAACGCAAACTAAACGAAAGCAGCTTACAAATGACCCAAAGTACCCAACCATAATTATGCAACAGCATCAGGTCCAGAACTTAACTGTTTGAATTAACAGACCACCAAGCATATACACTGTGAAAGGCAGGGTGGCTGAACTGTGATTCTGACCACCCACCATTACCATCAAGGTTATGACTGCATGACACTTTACACCTACGCCTCCAAAGCATCAAGGGAAGGTGCTAGCACAAAGGTAATACCTATGACATCGTTCTCTTGGAGTGCTTGACCCTCAGGATGAAGACACTACAATGTGAGATACTCCTCAGACCAGTATAATGCCACCATGCACCAAATAAATCAATATGAATACAACCCCACATGGTTCAGTGACTGAAGGAAACACATGTCAATGAAGAGCTACAGCTGCAATATTGAAAGCACAAACAGCTGTCTTGTTTCTCCCCATGGATTTTTCATGGACATTCAGGTAAATGATGGACTACATGAACACAATCCACAGCCACAAAAATATCTGTCACTGCCTAACAAGTTTCAAAAAGTACATTTTACACCAGAAAACTATTCCTCTAGTAAATATGATATTTGCCATTCATTCATGTGTGTTATGTAGACAATTACACTTTCAAAGTCAAGAATACTAAAAAATTCCAGTTTTTATAAATAATTTAAAATGTAAGGATATTACTGTCCTCTACCAACTTTCCACAGGAACCAAGTGGCTCTACTTTCAGGGTTGAAGAGGTATTACATTCTCCTGAATATCAGTAATTCCATCTCAGAATAGGGTATTCTCACTAGCCACTGTCAGAAGAACCTTATTTCCCACCAGGGCTGTGATTTCAGAAGAGCCATTAAAGAATACAGCTGCAGGCCTCTTACTTATTATGAACAGACAGCACAATGGAGTGGTGCTAGCTCACAACAACCAACTTCTTTGGTTTATTAGTTACCATACAATCCGATATGGGGAAGAGGAATACAATACCACAATTTTCCATCAGATTTGTTCAGAGGGTGGGAGATATGGTCCAGCAGTCAGACAAGAACCTCTAAACAGCACAAACTTCCAGGACATATAACTTGCCAAACATACTCGATCCATGAAATAATTATCAGTGCACAACACACCTTTTAAATCCCATTACATCAAATTCACCAAGCTTAGTTACAAACCACTAACTTCTATTACTGTGATATCTGGAAGAAAATTTACACTTCCAGAAGGACCTGATGTTATTTCCTGGTGAAAATGAAAGTACTCTCTTAATAAGCCCATATGGCCATTGGTCTTGAAAATTGTAACAGTTCTAAAATGAAGAGTGCAAATGTTTGTCACTCTTAACACAACCAATACTGCCAACATTGAAACAAACCAAACACTTAGTTGTCAGATAATCTCAAAAACCACATTAACTGGTATCACATGTGAACTCAACTGTACCCATGATCTATAGACCATTTTGCTGTAAATCAACACTACTGAAGTTAGTAGAGAAGGACTCAATGTAAAAAGTAGTGCACTTACAGGAAACAAGGAACACAACAAAACCAGAGCAGCTCTCCCCACACCAAATCCAGTAAGAACGTACACACGTAACCTCTTAAAGCAAAAAGCATGTCAACACTACTCCAAGACACATGCAAAAGTAAAAAGTCTGATGATTAAATCGCCGTGCTGCCAAAAAAAAAAAAAAAAAAAAAAAAAAAAAAACCACGAATATTTGGGACTTAACATTGTAACCTTACAAATATTACCTCAACTACTGATACAAAGCCGCCGAATCGTTTTCTACCCATGATTCAACTCACGCCAACTCAACCGTGTTGAAAACTGCAGCACACGAATATAAACCCAGTTACTTTATTGTCAAACTGTACATCTCTTGACTAATAATAATTTTCTTTTTTTAACTTGAGAACTGTCATGTGGCAATTAGATGTTGATATGCTGAACATGTATTAAATGTTTGTCACAAAAATAACTTACTTCCAAATATCAAAATTACATTTAGGACAGCACCCACATCAGATCCTCGCCTTTACTACCACTGCCAACATCTACATATTGTAATATATCCTCCTCATGGTTCTTCGCCCTCACAATGGCAATGTGGCCAAAACGGCGAAAGAATATCAAAATGGAAGGCCAAACCCCTAGAGCCCAAATCACCCACACATTGAAATTACACAAGTAATACACCAAGGCTGGTGTTTTTTTTTTAATATAAAGTACTTTTCTGGTGTCTGCCAAATTTCCCCAGAAAATTATGACAAGATGGACAGCAAACAACAGATGGGTTTCCTACTTTCATGAGTAATGTAACTGTAAAGAACTCCATATAACTCAAAGTAAGTGCAGCTCTGATTATGCCCTAGGCCTGAAAAACCAATATCTCATTCTTTACAAAAGCAACATTTTGTTTTCACATATAAGAACTGTTTCCTGAAGTTGGATACAAAGTGCCTTGTCCTAAAAATGGCAGCTTTCATAACCACACAAATTTCAAAAGATTCCTCCCAGACAGCACTTGGATCACTTACAGCAGAATTTATGAGTATTTGACAATAATCAGCAAAATAACTATGTCAACTTACACAAAAACCGTGAACATCATCACAAAACTTTGGGACAAAATGAATTATGCAGTTCACCACAGTAGCAAACACACAAACTATCTTCAAAGAGACTGCTTTAATACACTGTTCTAATACCTTTACATTCTTATAAAACATTAGCACATGACATTCAAACTGCCACCTGCAAAATGGCCTATAATTTTTCTATTTTTATGGAAACTAACTAAAACAAACAAAACAAAATAAAAAGGTACTTGAACATCCATATGCAGAAATATCAAAATAATGAAACAGTGATCTTGTATTAGAACTGTAAACAAATGATGGACTTAAAAAAATCTACAACAAAAACTGGCTCACTTCATCACCCAAACTGGCCAACATAAAACACTAATAAAAAATGGGAATCAATCAGTGTAGAAACATTATGGCTTCAAAAACATGCCATTAAAAGAGAGGCCAAAAATTGCACTGTACTTCTAGTACAAACAGCATCATTGCCACCAACAACAGCTATGGCACAACACATGTGCAAATCAATCCCCATCTGTCTGATGCAAACACAAAAAAACATTAAAAATGACCAAATACAAGACTGTCAGCAGTGTCAAAAATAGATTCATAAGGTCCTGCATTAGCTACATCAATGCATAATGCCACAACTATCACCATCCTGGTGGGCAGGTATCTTCCACTCAACTGTCTAGCTCCCTCATTCATCTAACTCAGTCAGAAGTCACTAACGTCAGACACCTTACAAGAGCAACCTTGCCCCTAATATTATAATACAATCCCACATAATACCAATCAACTTTCCAACCTTCGCACAAAACCTTCACCTCTTTTCTCTACACAAAATATGGAAATCAATGCTTTAATGTTTAAGTGGAAAATCTAGTCCACATCACTTAATGACAAGTTCTGTATCAAAATACTACACATATATTACAATATTAGCTCCTGTTGCCATATCACATATTGTGAGTCACTGTGCCCAGTCACCAAACCACGTTACATCAAAAGTTACATGATGCCTGACTGAAAATTTTCATATCAATAAGCTACGAGTTTCTTTACAGAGGAGCCAAAATGTCTTCCTCCCGATAAACAACATAATGATACTATTTAAAAAAAAACACATGAAAGAAAAACACATCACAACTACTATCTAATTCTGAAACTGTTACTGTACTAAAGGATCCTTAGATTACAATGGAAAATACCGTTTGTCATTTCACAGGCAATTTTGCATGACTACAGACAGTATACCGTTTCACACCACTTAAATCTGCCATGCAGTCAGGGATCACATGTAGCTGTTCAATGTGTTGCACATTCAATTGGGGTTTTAATTATTTAATTTCAAGAAAGGGCTGGAAAGTTTTATTTCACCATGTTGTAGTCAATATTAGGCACGGAACCAGAAAATTTCCAAAAATCTAGCAACCACAACAAAATTCTACATGCCACAGTACAAAATTTAGATGCGCAGGCAATCTGGCAATTAATGCGTCACTGATATCACATTTTTTATTCACCAGTTTTCAAGATGATGCATATCAGTACCTTTGTCTTTCAGACACAGATCACATCAACAAATATTCACTGCATCTTAAAGATGTGCAGGTGAAATCTTAGATACATCGTGATCCTACATGCAAAAACACCAGACCACAGCAACCTAAATATCATGTAAAGCCGCACCACAAACTAACATTAAAAACTAGTTATTCAGGCAGTTCACATATCCACTGACTTGAAGCAAAGTTCAATTTCTACACAGCATAAATGTCTGGTCTATGACTGCAGACATGACCTTCCAGCAAAATAGCAGCTATAGACAGCTTACTGTATCAGCCAAGTTCTATTCTGATAAACGATATCTGCCACAAGAACTAAAGACCCTGTAGTACAGGAAGCTAAATTTCAAAGCAGAACTTAGCCTATTTTTAAAGTCTATAAATACTCCACACTCACTTGGACCTACCCCCAATAAAAGGCCAGTCATTGCCTGAACTAGAAAAGTTAAATAACCACAATTACTTTCAAAACTACAATTAATATCTATCACGGCAATGGATAGTCAACACAAAACTGACAATGTATGACTTCCTCAATGAAGGAAAGAATTTCAAATATGGATAAAATGCACTAATGAAGTACTGAATATCTGGCTATGGATGTTTCAGAAACCTGCTCATATCTGTAAACAATGCTAATAACATGCACATCTTTAACACAAAAATCCACTACCCCACAATGTACTCCTATTAAAGCTCCAAATCTTGAAAACAAAAATATTACACACAAGACTGTCATTTCAGGGTACGCAGAAATAGCTGAACGCATGCAAAAGATAACAAGCACCATCATCAGGTTTTCGCAAACCAATGCTAGCAGATACCTCGATATCCTCTTTCGTTATAGCATAGTCTTCCCGGGCACACCCACATCAGTATGAATTATAGATGCGTGACAATTACAAGTCTGGCATTCGGTCAACGCAGTAAACCGCCATCCACGAACGAAAAGAATGTCAAAGTACTGCTTGAACAATAATTATATTACAAGACGAACAATACCATCCACAAATCTGAGTTGCGTAACCTACAGCTGATTATGTGGCAAAATTTGCGTAACGTGAAAAAGTAGAAGCAAGCTTACCGGCTGGTGTAGCTCCAATCGCTGATCCAGGATCCGCACTAAAACGCTATTTTCAAACCATTTGCGAACTTACCACAGTGAAATCTTACTACAAAAATTAACACATGAAAGGATACGAAGTTGCATGAGGGTAACGTTGAGGATATCCTTGTGTCTGTCCGGTTTGATGTTTTCCCTTTTGAATGCTCATGGCAACGTGTGCTGAAATACGTTTGAAGTCCTCATAGAAGGACCTTTCGTTTCGGTAAAAACGCTTCGAATAATCTCCTGTGAACCAAACAATCACAAGTGTAAACACAAACTTTAACACCTGTCGGATTACTCAAAAATTAATATCTGGCTTAATACATGTTTCAACTGGCAGATGAATTAGGATAATTTATATTTCAACAAACGTCCAACACCTTGTCTGGTTCTTCAAGGAGTTGGCTTCGTACATTTCCGTAATACATTCGGTTACTGTCGAGTCGAGCGGCTAAAGGTTGTAAAATGGCGGCTCCTAAGGATATTCCGACTGAATGTATTTACACAGTCGTAAAATCACAAAACACTGTTCGTCTGTTCAGTCCTACCACTGGGACAAATTCGCATCATTAACACACACTACTAGCTTTCAATACGTCAGAAAACGAATTGTATGCATTAAAAAACACACACCCCTTCAGAAACCATTCACATTTGAAACAATTGGCATCTTTCGGAAATAACGTCAAGAGCTGCGTTCGTAAAGAGGATATGCAAACATACCGTACAGTTCCACGAATATAACACGTAATTTAAACACACAATGCACACATACTATTAGCACACCTCGAATATATTGCGTTTCTTACGACTATCGGTACTTTACACAATGTAATTTTTGGAACTATATTGTAACTTATTGATGCGTTATACACGCTACATCTGTTGGTCCAACGCTGTACTACGCATACAATTTTGTCTGTTTTTCATTGAAGTGCAAAGATACTGACTAGCAACGAGTAACTTTCAAAATGGCATGGGTAATACCCGTGGACGATAAGTACACTAAAGACACAACAGGTTATTAAGTAGGGTTAGGAACCGCAAAGGAATTGATTATATATCGAATCTTCTGTATTATAAAAGACAATATGACTTCTCGAGGTCAGGCAGAAACGGAGAAACTGAGACAAAATTTGGAAGGCCAGTTGGACAGATTGGTCCAGCAATTAGAAGATTTGGAAGAATGCAGGTAAGACGACAAACTCGATGAAAGGTTAAGCCTCCTCTGCCTGGCTTTACTACGTCCCAGAAGCGTAGTATATTGGCAACAAATTGAGTTGAGAAAAGTTAATAATTGTATTATACAAACCAACAAAATGCACCTTTGTTAAACTATTTTAATTTTTATGATGTCTTCTACGTGTTTCGAACCCGAACCTTATACTGCTTATCCTTTTGAATGTAAATAAATTATACCATACCTATATGTACAACCGTCTTCCTGAAGATGAACCCCGTGGTTCGAAACACGTACAGGACATCGTAAAAATTAAAATTAGTTTAACAAACATGCATTTTATTGGTTTGTATTATGCAATTGTATTACAACACACACTGCAAAGAATATAAAACAAGTTAATGACTGGCTGTACTGACAAATGCTAGTGAACATTAACATAACTACCATGTAAGCACCACCTGCAGACATATATTTGAGTATAACATTGGACTCCAATCACAACATAACTTGAAAAATGCACCCATGAGGAGTCCAACCCCCACTCCCCATGCACCATCTGACATAAAAATTGTGCATCCTTCAGAATTTACTTTGTCTGAAGAACTCCGTTATCTGACTGTAGGGCGGTCGGTTGATTTGGTGTCTTTGCAAAGCTCCAACAACTTCAAGTTCACCTGATAAGATTGGGCTACATATAAATTGTTGTGTTTCTTCTACAATCAGAGGTGATCTTGACCCACGTGAATATGAAGAAACAAAAAATGAAACCATGGAACAGCTGCGAGAATTCAACGAAAGTCTCTCCAAAATGATATCGGGTGATATGACCTTGGTTGACCAGTTAGGATCCATGCACTTGGTAAGTGTATTAAAACTAACAATACAGAAGATCTTGCTGAAATCAGTTCACTGTGGTGTTTGCAGCAGCAGTTCAGCTGAAACAAATTTCTACAACATAATAAAAACATGGTGTACATATTCATATAGGCAACACAAGCAGCTATCAGTGCAGCTTTCCAAACACCTGCAGTCATTCGCATGTTTGCCCGCCGAGAACCAGACCTGTTACGGAAGCGACTAGCAGAAGTGGATAGAGATGAACGACTTGGAAAACTTTCAGCACAAGCTAGTACACGAGAGAAAGTGAGTGACACAGGTAGTCAGTTATTTTTGTTGTTTAACCATGGTCTGTGATCCTTCAAAGAAAAGTAACAGTTCCTTTCTTAGACTAACAAAGCTGGCTTATCGGAGGCATGGATGATATCACGGGTAACATACCGTATATTTTTAGTTCAGTGTTCGAATACATATTTTGAGATAGTACCAAAATACAGTCACACTTATTATTTTAAGGCATTTTCATTGGACAGTATGGCAGTTATAAGCAACGTATTTACCCAAGCTTACTACACAATGTACCAGAGATATTCTTGGCCATTTCTTCATGTATTAATATATGTATGAGAAGTAGAACCTGTATGTATCAGGAAGGGTTGTTTGCACATTTTTGTTAATTATCATCTCCCTTGTATACATGATGCTTGATCACATACATTTTGTAGCCCACTTCAAAATTTTTAATGATTTTGTTCACCTTGATTCATACAGATGATTTTAATTACTACAGACTGAGATACTGAGTGCTCTCCGGCAGCTGGAGGAACGTTTGTCACCAGCTGAGCTCAAGTTTCTGGACAAGCAATTGTCATCTAGTCTGGAGGACACAGGAACACGGTTTGTCCGTGTCAGCAGTACAGTAGGTGAGGTACATTCTTCAAGTGGATGTAAAGTCCAATATATCCAAAATGTCATCAACGGTCTTGCAATCTAAGCACTGTATTTCCTAATTCTTGACAGACACCATATTTTCCCAGTTGCTACATGAAAATGTCAGGTTACTTAATTATGAGATGTCATAAAATGTGCTGTCCTTGATGCAGATATCCTGTTTTTACAGAAGCAGGAGAGAAGGCCTTGGCAATGGCTGGGTGTGAAGTCCGAGCAGTGAATCAGATTTAATGGAAGCAGCACTCTGAAGCTGTTTCCACAGTATGATTTATAAGCTGATTCTTCAAGACTGCCAACAGTAAAGAACTGTGTCCTCTAAAAAGATAGATAATTGGATGTTCTATAAATGTACGGTGCAAATACAAATGAAATATGCGGGCTTCATATCAGTAAAATTTTCGGACATGAACGTTTGGGGGTAGCTTATAGCCAGTTTACATGATATGTATCTTAAAATGATATGTTATCTTTTGAGCTATGGACATATACTTTTCTGTCTCTTCAAAAATAAGAGAGTTCAGGATGCACGAATTAAAGCTGCTTTACGTAGTGTCATATTTTTATTACATTCTAGTAGCAGAACTTTTTTTGTCTTATAAATGTATTCGCCTTCCCTTATTGTTAATGTTTAACCACTAGTTTTGCTCCATAAAATGCAAACATAAATTAAAGGAACCTGACTCTAACAAAGCAGTTTGTTGTTTTAACATGTTATATTTGAACTGCTTATAATACAAGGCAAGTACTAACTGAGCCACACCAAAGCTCAGAGTGCTGCACTTTAATGGTTTAAAAGATGTTTAGTGTTCACTGATTAGGTCATACACTTAGTTACTACATGTTGTCAAGATTCTTATCCTTTTGTCAACAGTTTACTCCACTGGACACTACTTACAAGTGTAATGCAAAACTGTCCATGTAAAAGTATTACACAAAGCCTCTAAACAAGTTTTATACAACATTTCATCATGTATATGAAGTAGTATACTTAGAATTTTGTTTAGGTTTATGAAAAAAATTTCTTGGTCAGCTAAGTGACTATTAGCTTCTCAAGGACTCTGCTCTACAGCAATATTTGTACAGCATTTGCAGTTCACATTGGTTATGGAACCATTACCAGAAGTGTATTCTTCATAAATGCCAAATCTATGCAGGCTGGTAATTTAAGATTCATCTGGGAGACATGCTTTTTACACCTTAAATCAAGAAAATTATTATACAGTGGTTGTGTAAAATTAAACACAAAATTTCTAGTGTAGTTACAAAAACATCCAATCCAAAGTTAAACCTAATGATATCTTTCTGCAATCCATTTTTAGGCATGTTCCCAAAATTGCGAAAGTGACTATTAGCTGTCACATGTGCCATCCATCTGTCCGTCCACAACGAACAACCTGGGTCCCACTGGACGGATTGTCATGAAATTTCATATGAGTATTTTTTGCCAATCTGTCAAGAAAATTCAAGTGTCATTAAAATCTGACAAGAATAATGGGTACTTAACCCTTAGGCGACTAATGTCATATATATATATGGAGCACCCATTCTTGATGTTTCTAGATCACACACAACGACGCAGCACAGTCGGCAGGACTCCTCTGGACGAGTGATCAGCTCGTC
>Ga0268261_10004030_pt1 | contig 10930 bp, 5 predicted proteins | sample TergutNc150P1_FD_190353 | JGI IMG/M metagenome (GOLD analysis project Ga0268261, IMG submission 190353) | Nasutitermes corniger P1 segment gut microbial community from laboratory colony in Florida, USA - Nc150 P1 (SPAdes) (version 2) | ecosystem: Host-associated > Arthropoda: Insects > Digestive...
TAAACAGAATTGTCGTTATTGGGCCTCGGAAAACCCTCGTGCATTACATCAAAGACCTTTGCACAGCCCCAAGGTCACAGTATGGTGTGCAGTAACTAAGGAATGTGTAATTGGTCCGTACTTTTTCGAGGAGAATGGAGTCACAGTTACTGTTAATTCGCATCGATACATTGAAATGATCAACAACTTCTTCATACCGGAATTACACGTACGAGGAATGAACACTCGTACTGTCTGGTTCCAACAGGATGGAGCCACAGCTCATACGGCTCGAGCTTCGATGGACCTTGTGCGAGCCTTATTCAATAATCATGTCATCTCGCGATTTGGCGATGTTCCGTGGCCTCCCCGTTCGCCCGATTTGTCAACATGTGATTTCTTCCTCTGGGGCTTTCTTAAGTCCCGTGTGTATGAGAGTAAGCCACGTACACTTGAGGAACTGAAGACCTCGATTCGGCAGACGATCGATAAAATTCAGCCCGAAATGCTTGAGAGAGTGGAAACCAACTTTCGAGAAAGACTGGAGATCTGTATACGGAAAAATGGATACCACCCCAGTGACATTATTTTCCGCACCTAAGTTTCTCAGTAATGGCATGCTGTAACGTTAATTTCTGTGTATACAAATTTATTTTCCTTGAAAATTTAGTACAGTTCTGCTTATTTCAAAACAAGTCATCTCCCGCGCCGCACCCTGTGTAATATAACATAAATACGAAAATATCTTTCTACAAATAACTCTTAGTTTTGAGTTGAAACCCACATTGCTTATGAACAACATTTGCTTGACATGTTGGTCCAGTTGCATGAAACTCTAGTGCTGGAGTCTCCTGTGCATTTATATTATTGTGGTCACTTATTTCGCAACATTTAAATCTAAAAGTTATGTAACCGTAAATCATGTGGAAATGCAAGGAGAATGAAATATCTGACTGATGTGAGAGAGCAGACAGAGGTCTGTAAAAGAGTCTGTTTTTTCACGGCTATAAGAATGCACGGGTCTAAACCTCGCAAATATTAAATATTTCTGCAATTCGTCTGACAAGTTCTGCTATTTATACAGCAGCGATGTTAAGGGTTTGTATAGCTTCTTTGAAAACTAGGGCGTTCCGTTTCTTACAGTTTGGTAATGAAAGGTCGACACAGCACCAGGACTGTATATGTGGCCATAGAATTAACGTAAGAAGGTGACATATTGTTAAGTATGTAGAACCTGCTATAGCGATATTGCGAAACGATTAGTTACAGTGTTAAGTTCGTGACAAAAGTGTGTTTTACAATTTTGTGCTGTCTGAAGAAGTTTCATTGAGATCGAAATCATGCACTGGCTTTCTTTGATTTTAGTAACATTGTGTGCCTTCGTTTTTTTATTGTAATATTTAAATTGAGTGTCTCTGAAGAGCTGACGTATCTGCGGACAATGAATTCAGCCGCCTTATCACATACAAGAATAAGAAAAAAGGGCAATTTATGTCTAGTAGCTTCACAAAATTTTTTATCTGACCAAATTTTTTTAACGGTAGAAGCAAAATTCTACACTGATCTACGAGACCCTGACGTTATACGTTCCCTGTTCCAAGTATATGTGATTTACGTAAAGACCAGTTCTTATGGTTGTTGTGAACATACGACTATGTCATTCGCATAGCAAGCAACAGAATGTTATTTAACCCCTTCTGCAGCCCCATCAAAATGAATATTAACTTAAAATCACCGTAAATGTGCCACTGATGAACCTTCTAGTTTACATGGCTGAGAATTTCAATCATGTCTTTATATGTTTATTATTGTGAATGTGTAAATAACAGGGAATAAAGCAATATGCTTCTACTGTATAAAAAAACTGCTTTCAGACTATGCTTGCATAAGTGTATGAATGGTCGCTATTCTTGCAGTAACCACCTGTTTTTCATTTCTACCATTAGAACCGCGACGTTCTCCAAGCACTGATTTCACCCTGTGTTATGAAGAACTGGTCAAAATCGTTTTGCCGTGAGGGAAATGCTGTCACTTTCACATGTCATACAGACAATTCCGCTATTGTAGACTGGAATAAATAGTTCTGCTGTATTATTGGAAAAATGTAGGTGTTTTATGAGGTCAGAAATTTATTTCTGCGTGATTTTGTGTGACTGAGGAGAGTTTACATTCAGGAAGAACTCGATTTCTTGAAATAGAGGACTGTAGTGTTTTTTCATGTGTATTCTCCTCCTCCTCTTTACAGTCTGGGAAAGAAATGTCGAGTGGTTCTGAAATACGAGTATGCAGACCTTCACAAACAGGGACTAGACGAATTTCGAAGGTGTATTTGGGTATTTTACTCTCCAGTTCTTTTTGTTTTTATTCAGTTGTAAATAGACGTCACTATACAGCCGTAGTAGTCTCGTTGCTGAGCTCTTTTATCGTCCGCTGAGTGTTAACTCGTTCGTTTGAGTTCCCTTCCGTAACTTGGGTACCAGAGCCAATTCCCAACTTCTAGTGTCAATTTAAATTTTCCCACCTCAAATTACCTAAAATTAGTTTTTTCATTTCCGCAAATTTCACATGTATATATTCGCGTGAAACTGCAACTTCCTGCCAGACCGTCCAGACTCTTTCATATTATGGGTAGGAGACTTTAATTCCTTCTGCCGGTACTCCTGAACCAGTATGTGCGTATGTTCTTATATTTCGAGTACCGGGTAGGAGGATGTGGTGGACGTTTGTGTTAACGTCATAAGAACTCTGGGTCAGCTGCATAACACAAGTCTCTATTATGTTGGTACTGCCTCTTGCTGGAGGGCTGAAAGGCTGGACAGCCGGAGTGCACCATACTGTTCTGATGTTGAACAGTTGCATTCTTTTCCAGAACGCTTGTTTACTGTAACATGTAACTGTGTTTATTCTTAGCAGTAGTCTAGGTTGTGTATTTCCTTCGTGTACAAGGTAGAGCGAAAATTTCATTGTGCTGCTTCATGCAAATAGCTCTACTAGACTTCAAAATAAACGCAACTTAAATAATGATGAAAATAATTGTTCTAATAAGACCAAACGACATGACAATTATGAAGAATAAGGCTACGTGTTTCGGCTAAAACAGAATTGCTGTCTTCCTTTCATTTATTCTTTATTTATTTATTTATTTCTATCTTTCTTTCTTTCTATTGTGACCACTTGTACCTAAACATTGTATGTTTAGAGATACATTTGCACCTAATCTCACTCATTGATACACCACAATCAGTAGAACTCCTTTAGACGAGTTGTCAGCCCGTCGCAAAGAACTCCTCTTGACAATGTACATCACTCTCAAGAGACTGACGTCCATGAACCTATAGGATTCAAACGCGTAATCCCAACATCTGTGCGACCGCAGATTTACGCTTTAGACCAAGTGGCGACTGGGAGAGATAGATTAATCGTGTTGAAGGCTAATTACAAGAATAAACATGGGATATATTTTACAAATTTCTTTCAGTTTTCAGATCTCAAACGTGTTGAGATATTGAATGCCTGAAATTTACAGTTTGAATTTTATGAACGTTTAAGAATTTATAAATAATAAAATAAGTAGTATGCAAAATTTGATGTATAGTTCAAGGAAACGATGCATGTATATTTAGCAGTCCGATCATCCATTGTGGTGGAAGTGCAAAGATATTTTTCTTTCTTAGTTTGGTAATCAATTTGAAACTTCCTGGAATCGTATCCACCACCTCGGTCTGAATAAAATATTTTGTTTTCACTATTATATCTTAAAGTTTTAAGATTACGTTACAAACGCCAAATCCTTACCTGGTGTGCTATAGGTATAATCGTCTTTAATTCACATTAAAAAATTTAAGGAGATGGTCATATTAGGGGATTTGGTGAAAAGGGCGAAGACAGAAAAATGTTTGTACATGAGAGAGATCGAAAGTAATAAAGAACGGGAGAAAAAATTTTAAACTTCATAATTTGTTGCTTTTATTAGCTGGATTCGTATATGTGTTTGTGTGTGTTTGTGCATGTGTATGAATATTGTTTTTATATGCACAGGGTGATATATGGCCAAGGGCGTTTCTTTTGTTTGTGGAGTACGTTTAATGCATATAGAGATCAATATTCAAGACTGAGATGAAGTTATACGTAAGAGTAATTCCACATTCTGTGGAACTGTCAGGCAGTTCCTTCTGTCAAGTGAGTACTACTGTTTAACGTTTGCATTATTACTAAGGACCATGGATCAGGGCGGATAAGGACAAGCATTACTCCCCTGAGTTCCTTGTGGCTTCTTTTATTGTACATTGCTTTTACAACCCAATAATTTCACTTTCTATTTACCCAATATAAATTTGCTAATTGTTCACAATAATTATTCCAAAAATAGCACAAATGTAATTGCACATCTGTAACGTAATTGGCCACTTATCTTGTCTTTGTTAACCACGTCCTTAATGAAAGCCAATTTAGGCCAAATTGTGAAATATCATATATTTGTGAAACTACTGTCTTCTTATTGTGTGCGTTTGTTGGAACAAATATCGTTAAATACGTTACTGTACGGAACACGGATAGTTTTAAATTTACAATTCACTTTTGCTGCCAGCCCGTAGTATTTGTTGACTTACAGTTCCTAACGTAATGTACTGTAATTGAACTTAGAATTTAAGCTTGTTTTGAGATGTAATGTGTTGGTCTGTATATGAATGCACGAACTGGACTGAACGTGAACGTGATCCTGTTGCCGTTTGGATAAGCAGCAGTGGGCATCATAAAAAATCGAATATATCGATGTAGCGTCCTTCTGCAGTGATTAGATGTAGGGCCTACATCATATACTATTTTATGTTTACTCAGTTTTATCTTAGCATGACACATGCCCAATAGAATCTTTAATTTGATCCGAGTGCAGAATACTGAGTTACATTAGAACACGTACAAACAACGACAGTTGAAATACTCACAGCTATATCTGTATCTGTAGGTTTCACAGCGTATCCTATTTATTCTCAGTAACTATCATTTCTCTTGTTTGCTGGATGCAAGACATATTTTCTTTGAAGTGTGATAATGACCACTTTCATAACTCTAGAGCTTATATCTAGGAAATGTTGAATGGTAAGTCGCAACCATTCATCTCCTCCGCGTCCCATGACACAATGTTAAGTTCACTCGGCCCACTGGCAATTATACTTGGGGTCCAGGTTTTGTCATCGTGCTGGTTGATGTACCATTAGTGCTGTAGGTTTGTAATCGGAATTTGTCCTTTAGAATTACTGTATATACTCGATATAACGTGTTCAAACAAATTTCTCCTACACGTATTATCATGTTTAAATTCTACGAGTGTGTGATGCGATCTTTATTGTTTAAATACATGGATCATGGACTGGAATATTTCAACTGCTAGTTGGAAAAATTCTAAATCAATTGGCCTAATTATTTCTGATTTGTACCTTGGAACAGAAATTTTGAGCTGATGTTTGCTAGCCATGTTGAAGTCCTTAAATAAATTAATCACTTAATCCATAAAAAACTTTGCATTTATAAATAATTATTGTTTTGTACATGTTTTAATTGTAGCTAATTAGTGTCTGCTGTTTTTGGGTATCAAGTTACTGAAAGTCTTTAAGTTCCAGGAAGCAGGACTTTTTTCCTAGGTTGCAGATAGTTGTCTTGCTTGGACGTTTCACGTCTGCTTGTTGTAATTAGATAGCTTTTCATATTTTTATGTTTGGTGATTCATTAGTTCAGTACTGTTTTGCCCCTAACATTGTTGCGTGTTTGTGATATGCTGTTAATCTACATTTTCACCTCTTGTTACCAGTTGATATACTTTTGTTATTGTCATTGTGCATGTATATGTTGTCTACATTACAGTATGAGTAAATTTTATTGTTTGTAGACACATGTTATGTTGAAAATTCAACTGCACATGTATGTACTTGAATCGATCATACTGGAAAGTAAATTTCACTGCACTAGATCTATACTGTGCTTGATTTTTATGACGATTTTCAGGTGATTTTTCAACATTTATGAAACCGAATGGATTATCAAGCTTTTTGATGTTTTCGGCAGGCTGCCTGGTATTTATGTAGACTTTAAATATTTATTAAACAAATTAAAATATTTCAAAATATATTTCCTTTCGGAAACCAGGAATATTTACCGATTGCTGTTCTCATATTTATCAGAAAATTTGTTACTCCTCTTCTTTTCAGTTACAGTTCGTTCAGAATTTGGTACGGTTTTACAGTTGATAAGACCTACAGTCTTGAACTAGTGTCATTTCATTAAACAGATACATCTCAAACATTTGCGCTGGTACACCAGGCGTCTCAAATGTCGCGTATACATATTGCATGCAAACTACGTGTGATATTTGGAGTAGAATTACGATTAAATAGAAGATTTTATCTCCTGTATACCCCAATGAAATATATTTTTATGGAATACAAGAAGAGAGCTTCAGTAAGGACATAGACAGTTGTAGTTCTGTTTTGATATTCCGCTAGCAACTATATGTGACTGAGATATTGTACTGTTAGCCTGTGTGTTTGTTTGTGTGTGTGTGTGTGTAATGTGCTATATAACTTGCACTACCAGATGCAATACTGTAAAACAGCAGAAGACAGAAAAACCACAGGCGTCGCTGTGTGTCAAGATATGGTATTCTGTTGTCTTCGTCATTGCGCCTGTTTCGTTTCTTCATTCTTGTTTTTCACTTGAAGCAGAAACATGAAGAAAGACAGCGATTCTTGCATTATCTGCAACGGAAATACTTCTTTAGCTACAGGCACATTTATAAATATATATATATATATATTTATATTTATATATGTATGTGTGTGTGTAATAAATCAAGAGACTTGTGGAAATAAAATTAAATGTCTACAATCCTGAGTTTTCACTGACGTTCTGCAATGTGTGTCGTAATGTGTGAATCGGAAGAATTATTAACATTGTGCCTGTTGTGGGGACTCTTTGTAATTATGGATAAACTCTAAGCAAAGGTTGTACTTGATATAATTGGCATTCGTTTCCATTTTCTTATGCATGGCTTGTAAAAGAATAAAGATTTTTAAATACTACAACATCTGTTGCTTGTTGAATTTATCTAATGTCGGTGTTTGTTTTAAGAGTTTTAGATCTATTTATTTTGTTTTATAATGTAGGAAAATACACATAAAAACTTATCTAAGCGCACAAGGAAATCTGTCTTGATCGTGCTGTCGTATCCATCGTGTGTTTGTGTGTGGTGTCCCCGTGTAATTACAATTCTAATGTCGTTAAATTGCGTATTTGCATTCAATTACACTGGATATTGTATATGGTTAGCAACGTTTAATTCCTTATCGAGCCAATTCCTTCAACAAGATAAGACCGAGGAATTTATTATGTTGAATCTTAATTCTTTTAGATCATGGGTTATGTTGGACAGAGCCATATGCACCACATTAAATAGAAACATACACATCACAATATTTCAAGCGTTTATCGAAACCCACTGAGTAGATTATGGAAACGAAATTCGTGACTTTCTTCGGCAGTATTAAAGTCATAATACTGGATGTGGCACGGATGGATAAAATAAACTTGACTGTTCTTCATATAACGGTTTGGTAATTTTAAAGTGTAATTGGGTATTTATTCATGTATGCAGTTCATGAGAAAGAAACGAATGTTAAACAAACGTCTACGGACGTCGTGCTATTAGGGGTTTGTATTTCCGTTTTGTGTTTCGGATTTCCCGAGATTGATTCATAATTCCGCAATTTGCCGGTTGACGTATTTTGCTGTTTGTGCATTCTTTGCACGCTGATGTTGTTGTAGTATTCTAATGCAGGCCGCTTTTTTCCACGCACACTTACCGAATTCGTCTTTTATTCTCCCAATAAATTCTGTAAGTGGGAACGTCTTGGGTATGAATACCGTTAGGGTCAAGACATTTTTCTCTTTTCCGTACTTTCTTTCCGTGCCATGGGGCTCACATAGCTTCCTCTACAGTGGACACAGTTGTTGTATCCGGGAGAATGGCAAGAAGCTTGTGGCCTTGACCACCTAACCCCATCAGCCACAAGGCTATCAGTACTTCGATTATCCATCTTCGCTTGTATCCCTTGTTACAACAAGATTTTTAAAATAGATTATTATTATTATTATTATTATTATTATTATTACTATTATTATTATTACACAACATTCAGTTAACGCTGTTGCCATGCATATTTCTGAAGTGCGTTGTCGACTGCCAAGTTTTATAAAAGTTACAAAATACTGCTCGTTAAATTGTCTTAGACAAAACGCCCTTTGCTTTAAAGTAGCGAATATGTAAACCTGTATGGCGTTTATGTGAAAGATGTTCATGATGTACATAATTCGTACAACAAAAGTTTCTACGTCTTTAGACATCTTAGCTGAAAGGGAATGCAGTATTTGCTAAGGAGCTGCCAGTCACTTGATTTTATTCTTAAACTGTATCTGTTTTTAATTGTTGTCATTTTCCTATATTTTAGTTATATTTTTCATTATACACAATAATGACAACAGTGTGCAGTCTAGTAAAACTCTACTTCATTAATACGGTTTATAACGCACTACGTTTAATCTTACTGTACACTATCGCCAGGTTATAATTAATTAAAAGGGAAAATACAGCTTGTATAATAAAATCACTTTGCTACGTAAAATTAAGACAGAAATCACATTAACTGTATAAGAAGAGTAATATTTAAATAGTATGGAGCCTTTTGTCTGACAATTTCGCAGTTGATATGTGTCGAAATGAAACTTTAAATACTTTTAGACGTAATGTAGTCATTACGAAATGCCCATCAACTTATATCTGTACTTGTCAAGAGGTGTAGTTCTGGCGTCAAAGTGTTTATTATAAAGCTGAATCTCGGTACTATAAGATTTTCTTTACTCTTTAATGTAACTTTTGGTGTTGTATGGATCGAATACTGGATATTTCAAAGTTTACTGGAACGATGTTTGTCCTGCTAAATAAACGAGAGTTAATGTATTAAGGGTTTTAGCTTTACGTACCAAAATTTCACTAGCACTTTCACCGTTTTATGGTCTGCTGATTCGAAACGGATTACCGTATGGAAACATTGGCCTTCTTGTGTGTTCCTAACATGTTTTGTATAATGTGTAAAATTTTGTTAAAATGGACGGGTACGCGGAAGCACAGTTTGTTGAAGCACTGAGCTACAAGCTTCAAGGTCGCAGGTTTGATTGCTGCTGTGGTCATTGAATGGACGTATTCATTCCAGCCGCAATTTCGCCCTGCAAATGGCTCAGCCTGTAAGAGGAATAGGAGACAAGGATATATCTTGGTTCAGGAAGGCATTCGGTGTGTTTGTCTGACAACCTTACTACTTTAATGTGCCGATTATCTAGAAAACCTGGGAGGCCCAGACTGATCTACCCCAGGGGCTCGTCCAAGTCTGCACAGGGATTGCTTTACCTGTTTTATAGAATTGAAAATGTTATGGATCTTATTTATATATATATATATATGTGTGTGTGTGTGTGTGTGTGTGTGTGTGTGTGTGTATGTATGTGTGTGTATGTGTGTGGGGGGGAGGAAAAAAATAGGCCATATGAAGATTATAGAAGGGGTTTCTTCTATAAACGGGCTTTCAATAACAACCAGTTATGTGAAAGTTAAAGTAGAGTTTCATTCATCATCCTGAATCATATTTAAGGAAGAATAATCCCGAATGAATTGAATGGATGAAACAAATTCCGTTTATACTATTTATCAACTTTGAACACGATATTTAATTTGGAAATATCACCAGCTGAACTCGTGGGTTTAGGTGTTTTTGTTGCTTGTGACTGTTTAATCAATGAATTTATACATATTTATGAAAAAGCTGCAAAATAAGCAAGCTTCGTTTTTGGGTGAAAGCAGGAATCTACACACTAGACGATTAAACACGAGTGGGAAAATGAAGATATAAACATGTTCAGAAACCACAGAAGAATGTCTGAAGAAAACGTTAATGTGTAGCTAACAAATTAGATTACTGCAAAAGAAATCAGAATACAGAAATAATAAATGTCTTTCTATGTGTTTGAAATTTGAAGGTCACTCACACTTGTGTGGTTGCTGGTAATTCCTTTTTGAAAAATTAACCAAATTTATTCTCTGAATTTTTGCATCTTTTCGATAACTTCAATAACTTATGATTGGCCCTACCCACATAATGAACCTCACAATTAAAAGATACTTTCTGCCCACAATTCATATACTCCATTATCTTATTTTCTGTAACTTATTTTTTCAGATTTTGACATATTCGCTTTGGTGGCTCAAGTCCACAGATCCCAGAAAGTATTCATTTTTTTCCTTCATATATTTTTGCCAGTTTTTTAATTTCTGTATAATTAGAATTGTTTGGTAAACATGAGATTGATTTTCATTTGCTCTATTGAGCACCACTTTTTTGAAAGGTTGATTTGCAATGATGAACGGTGTAAACGATCTGTTTGCGGAATACTATACACTTCAGTACATCAATAAAAACAGTTTTACATGTTTAATTTATTGTGGGATTTATTTGCGGCATTTATTATTAATGTTAATTATATAATCATAAAAAATAATAAATAATATACTGTATTCAATTACTGTGTTATGTTTTGAGGTTCTAGTGAATATGGAGGAATGAATAATGTTAATGGGAGCTTGTGAAACTCGTTTCGATATTCCAAACTGAAATGGTGTCATTGATTGAAAACATGATCACATTCGGTGCCCTGAATGAGTGGTTATGAATTTTATTACTGTCAGAAGTGCTACGGTATTATGTTTATTAGCCACTGTGGATAAGGGACAAATGTCCGTACGTTAATTTTGCAATAAACGGAAGATTCAAATACGCAGTGATTTTTTTAATGCTCATTCTGATGTGTGACTTTACAGTGATAATCATTTGAAAAGATACTGTGTTTA
>Ga0268261_10004031_pt1 | contig 10927 bp, 2 predicted proteins | sample TergutNc150P1_FD_190353 | JGI IMG/M metagenome (GOLD analysis project Ga0268261, IMG submission 190353) | Nasutitermes corniger P1 segment gut microbial community from laboratory colony in Florida, USA - Nc150 P1 (SPAdes) (version 2) | ecosystem: Host-associated > Arthropoda: Insects > Digestive...
CGACGAGCTGATCACTCGTCCAGAGCAGTGCTACCGACTGTGCTGCGTCGTTGTGTGTGATCTAGAAACATCAAGAATGGGTGCTCCATATATATATATATATATGACATTAGTCGCCTAAGGGTTAATAATTCTTCATTGTTTTCTGGTGCTGCCAAGTGCCAGGTGGTGTTTTCTTCCTCATTTTGGCCTAGGAACAACTTATTCTGCATATCTTCTGGGTATAGTTGCACTTCCTTCGCCCAACTCCATAATGTCTCTATTGCCTTTAAACTCCCTCCTTCTGCAGCTCGGGGCTGTGCGGTGTTTTATTTCACGGACATTGACAGCAAGAGTATTCTTCTGTCTCATTTCGATGCAGTTGTACTTCCGTGTCCCATTCCTCCAGTTTCTCTAATACGTCTAAATGGCCTCTTTTTTCCGCCAATTGCCTGGCGGTTTCTCCTTGCACATTTTGGGCTAACAACAATTTATCTGGGTTTAGTTCCACTTCCTTAGCCCAACTCCATATTGTGTCTAATGCCTCTAAACTGCCTCTTTCTGCTGCTTGATGCCAAACAGTTTCTCTCATCCTGTCTTTGGCTAGTAACAGTTTATTCCTTAACTCACTTCGATTCAGTTCTACTTCTTTCGCCCATACCCACAGTTTCTTTAATACTTCTCCAGGGTTTCCTGTGGCTGCCATGTCCTTTGTGGTTTCACTTTCTTCATCTTGGGATGGCAAACACTTCCTCTTCCTTTTCATTTTTTTGAACCATTTCTCTTCCATACTCCATAATGTATCAGAAATCTTGAGACTGCCTGCTTCTGCTGCTTGGTCCCACGCGGTTTTTCCATACCAGTCTTTGGCTAGTAGCAGATTATTTTTTAACACATTTCGATTCAGTTTGACTTCTTTCGCAAGTCCCCACAACTTCTCTAACACGTCTTCATTTCTGTTTCTAGCTGCAATATCCCAGGCGGTTTCACCGTCCTCATTCTTGGCTAGCAATAACTGATTCTTCACTTTCACTTTCTTTAGCCCGGCTTCCTTAGCCCAACTCCATAATGTCTCTAATGCCTGTAAACTGCCTCTTTCTGCTGCTTGGTGCCACACGGTACATCCATATTTGTCTGTGGCTAGAAACAATTTATTTCTTAACTCATTTCGATCCAGTTTCATTTCCTTCGCCCTGACCCACAGTTTCTTTAATACTGCTTCCTGGTTTCCTACGGCTGCCATGTTCCAGGCGGTTTCTCCTCTCTCATTCTGGGCTAGCAACCACTTACTCCTCAAATCATCTGGGTTTAATTTCTCTTTCTCAGCCCAACTCCATAATATGTCTAATGCCTCTAAATTGCCTTCTGCTGCTGCTCGGTGCCATGCGGTGTATCCACACTCGTCTTTTGCTAGTAGTAAATGATTTGGATTCAGCTGTGCATCTTTGGCCCATTCCCACACTTTCTTCAGTACATCTAAATGGACGCTCTTTGCTGCCAATTGCCAGGCGGTATATCCATGCTTATTTTGCAATAGGAGCAATTCAACTGGCTTCAGTTTTACTTTTTTTGCTGAACTCCATAACATCTGTAATGCCTCTAACTTCCCACTTTCTGCTGCTAGGTGAAATGCTGTGTTTTTGTACTTGTTTTTAGCTAGCAACAATTTATTCTGTAACTCATTTGATTGTGGTTGAACCTCTTTTGCCCAACTCCATAACATCTGTAATGCCTCTAATCTCCCACTTCCTGCCGCTAGGTGAAAGGCTGTGTTTCCATAGTTGTTTTTAGCTAGCAACAATTTATTCTTTAACTCATTTGGTTGCAGTTCCAATTTTGTTGCCCAACTCCATAATATCTCTAAAGCCTTTACTCTCCCACTTCCTGCTGCTAGGTGAAACACTGTCTCACCATACTTGTTTTTAGCTAGTAACAAATTAGTCTTTAACTCGTGTGGTTGTAGTTCAACTTCTTTGGCCCAGTTCCACAGTTTCTGTAATAATTCTGGTATTTCTGAAGAGTGTAGTGGGACTAGAGCAAAGATATCTTCGCTACTCGATATTTCTAGTGCTCGGTGCCACATTGTGTTTTCATCTTTGTCTTTGACTAGTAACATTTTATTCCTTAGCGTATTTGATTTCATTTCCATTTCTTTGGCCCAGACCCACAATTTCTGTAACAATTCAAAATGGCTTCTTGCCATTGCAATTTGCCAGGCGGTTTCTTTCTTCTCATTTTGGGCTAGCAACAATTCATCTGTGTTTAGTCCTGCTTCCTTAGCCCAACTCCATAATGTCTCTAAAGCCTCCAAACTGCCTTTTGCTGCTGCTTGGTGCCACACGGTGTTTCCATACCAGTCTTTGGCTAGTAAGAGTTGATTAATCGACTGTTTTTGATATGGTTGCACTTCTCCTTCCCACTCCCACAATTTCTTGAGTACTTCTAAATGGACTTGCTGGGCTGCCATTTTCCAGGCGGTGTTTCCCTCCTTATTTTCTGCTAGCAACAATTCAACTTGGTTTAGCTCTTCTTTATCAGCCCAACTCCATAATATCTCTAATGCCTGTAAATGGCCTCGTTTTGCTGCTCGGTGCCACGCGGTGCATCCATAATTGTCTTTGGCTAGAAACAATTCCTTCTTTAACTTATTTTGATTCTGTTGCGCTTCTTCAGCCCAGACCCACAGTTTCTTAAGTGTTTCTATATGGTTTTTGTCTGCTGCTATGTGCAAGGCTGTCCTTCCTCTCCCACCTTTGGCTAGCAACAATTCAAGTGGCATTACTTCCACTTCCTTAGCCCAACTCCATAATGTCTCTAATGCCTCTAAGCTGCCCTTTTCTGCTGCTCGGTGCCATGCGGTGTATCCATACTTGTCTTTGGCTAGTAACAATTTATCCTTTAACTCACCAGGATTCAGTTTTGCTTCTTTGGCCCAGACCCACATTTTCTTCAATACCTCTAACTGCATTTCCTCAGCAGCCATTTGCCAGGCGGTGTATCCTTTGCCACTTCGGGCTAGCAACAATTCACATGGCTTTAGCTTTGCTTCCTTAGCCCAATTCCACATTGTCTCCAGTATCTCTGTACTGCTTCTTTCTGCTGCTGTGTGCCACGAGGTGTATCCATCCTTGTCTTTGGCTAGTAACAATTTATTCTTCAACTCATTTGAATTCAGTTGCGCTTCTTTGCACCAGTCCCAGATTTTCTGTAATACTTTTACATTTTCTTCTTCGACAGCCACTTGCCAGGTGGTTTTTCGTTCCTTATTTCTTTCTAGCAACAATTCTTGTGGTTTTAGTTCCGCTTCCTTAGCCCAACTCCACAATGCCTGTAATGCCTGTAAACTCCCTCCTTTTGCTGCCCAGTGCCACGCCGTGTTTCCATACTTATCTGTGTCTAGTAACAGTTTATTCTTCAACTCATTTACATTCATTTCTATGGGGACTATTTCTTCTGTGACTTGCCAGGCGGTCACTTCTTCAACCCATTCCCATATCTTCTTTAAAGCCTGCACACTGTCATTCTCTGCTGCGACATGCCAAGCAGTTCGTTCCTGACGGTCTGTGGCAAACAACATCTTTGTTGGAGGATTTGAGTGTGCCTCTGATTTTAGGCTGTCAAGTAATAATCCAATTATGTGATCGTTACCTTCTGCCGCAGCTTCATGTAGTGGTGTTTTGAAACCTACCAGTACTCCATTCACTTCTCTCTCATTCCACTGCTCATTTAGTAGTTCTCCACACTGTTTTATGGCCTCTTTCTCTGGCCTACTTTCGTCTAATAACCCATCCAAAAAGGCTCTAATTACGTGACAATCTGTTCGTAATAAAACTTTGCTGACTAAAAACTCCTGCACTTGAGGGTGTGGTTTGGTTTTCTTTGTCAGTTGCTTTATTAGGAACTCAGCCACAAAATACTCAGCAAAAGTGCGGTGGATGAATTGTGGCTTACCTTCATTGTTTTTCTGCACTATCCCAATCCTAGCCAACTCTTCATCTGAGAATTTAGATTGGCAATAAATTTGCAGAAATGTCACCTCATCCTCGGTAAACAACGTCTCCAAGGCTAACTGCTCGTGCTCCTCTTGTAGTTGTTCAAAAATGTATTGTCGTAACCCTTCTACAGCCACGTTGCCTGCTGGTGTTTTGCACTTTTCTTCATAATATATGTCATATTTTCTGTCAATGAACCTTATGTATAACCCATTCAAATCCAGCTTTTGCGGTAACTCAGGCTCTGATTTCTCTGAGAGATAAAATGATATAAACTCCTCTTTAAATGCCTGGGCTAGCATGCGGGTTTGTAATGGGATGCCAGTGAACTCTCTGTTCTTATCGCTAATTGACTGTGACAACTTCCTGATTAATGCCGTAGCATAAATTTGTAACCGGTCATGATCCATGGCTTCAGAATCTAAATGTTGAAGCCAGAGTTTCTTTAGAAATTCAACTTGCTCGACTTCAGAGAAGGGCTGGAGAGTGTAGGACAGCTGTTGTAGGTTATCCTCCAATTCCTCTCTCAGGTGAGGTCGTGTGGTGACCCACAGCTGCTCGAACGAAGTCTGCTTCAGAACTTGCAGCATTTCAAAGACTGTCTCTTTGTAGCTGGGACAAATTTCATCAAAACCATCTACCATAACCACTACTTTGCTAATTTCATTTCCTTGAAAGCTCTTCTTAAACAACTCCTTCTCTAAATGAGATTCAAGCTTTAGCACTTCCTTTGATAGGAATTCAAGTACCCACCCTTTATCCATCTTCTTTCCTTTCTGAGCCTTGAGCAGTTCCGTATAGTCATTTAAATCAGTTCTTACCATCCAATGGGCTGGAAATTTTTGTTGCATTCGTTTAGACAGGTGGGTCAGTATGGTAGTTTTACCCATTCCTGCTTTGTCAGCAATTAGCATGACCCTCTGGTGCTTTGCTCGCTCCAAAAGTTTGTCTAAATTGCTAGGAGCATAAGAGTGGGATTTCCTAGCATCAATATATTTACGTAATGCCTGTAAGCTCCCTTGCGACTTCTGCCAAATGAGTTCTCCTGATTTTTCTTCTTCTAACCAATGCACATTTTCCTTTGGATTCTGTTGACAGAGCTGTTTGAATTCCTGTTTATTACTAGCCAATAAATCAGCAAATTTTCCTTCTCTTTTATCACTTGAAATTTCCTGTCTAATGACGATGTTTTGACTGAAAGTTCTATCAATATAGTACTTTTCATTGTAACCACTGCCTACAGATGGTACGTGTTTTTCACCAATTTTAAACTCAGTTTCTTGCAAAAAATCAGACAGGGGAAATGAATCTGTCATTGATTCAGCAGATATCAGCTGATTTAAGGCAACTCTTCTGCCTTGAAAAATCACTGTCTTTTCTAAAACTTTTCTCTGTGAATTTGTGGTTAACTCATTCCAAGTTAACTTTTCATCTGTTGTTTTCATTCCTTTACCAAGTATTTTGCAAGCTTTTTGCTGTAGAAAAGCGAAGGTGCTATCTTCTGATTGCATGGTCAGAATAATTTTCATAGTGTTCTTCTGTTTCAGGGTGTTGAACAGTTCCTTGAACATGTTTTCTAGCTCATCATTAACTGGCTGATTGGTCTCGCACGCTATCATCAGTAGATGCGGTGTTTCCATTGATGCCAGTAGTGAATTCAAGTTTATCATTCGATTGACCGTTAGCAACCGCTTTAATTTCAGTATGGTATAGTTACCCTCACTGAAGTATTTGGATGTACAGGGTGTGTTTTTGAGAACCCGATAAACCTTGGTTAACCCTGTCCAAGCATCTCCATCAGTCATTCTCAACTGCCATATTTTCTTGTCACTATCAAGAAATTCCCGTAAACCCAAAGCGCTTGGTTTAAAATCAAGTGCACTGTGCGAAATCTTTTTGACATAACGCTGAGTTTCATGTTGATAAACTTTATTTCTGATTTTGGGTGATGACATTTGGTCCTTTACTTTCTCCTGTATGTCCGGGAATAGTCTAATCAACCGCTTCACATAGGGCATCAATGCGTGCAATGTGTCAGCATCTGGACAGCGAACACTTTCATTGCCAAGCTCGAAGTTGCTTAACTTTTGTTCTGCTTCTTTTACGTCTTCAGCATTACTCATTGCAGAAAACACATCCTGGGGCTTAAAGAATTCCGGCACCTCACGTAACCAACGATAACTCTCCAGGAGCTCCCGCTCGTCCTTAGTAAAAATGCTTAGATGGTTTGTGCATGCGTCATAAGCCTTAGTTTGATAACGAATTGGGTGGTAACCCTTGGGCACTTTGCTATAGACAGTGTCCATTACCTCAGGGTGGTAATTATTAAGGTGCTTTGCCCATTCAAAGAAATCATTCAGTTCTGCACCACCCGTTAAGCCTGCACTAACAGGCCAATCGACCACCTGTCGTATTTTTAGTTCTCCTTTTTCGTCTTTATGTACTTGCCCAGTTTCAGGGTCAAAGGTTTCCTTAATTTTGTTCATACTATGTGTTGCTAGGTTGTACAATGGACTATGTTTTTCCTTCCAGCCCATATCAGACAAATTAGTAAAGATCCTATAGACTGTCCCTAAATGTGAGTTACAGGTATTGATGCGATTTGGTGCAGACAGATAACTGGTGATATCTAGGTGCTGCAAATCAATGGAACTCCCATGCAGGCGTACATCAAATGTGTCGGCTATTTGTGACAGCATATCTTTGCAACCAGGGCTGTCGAACACTACTGTGTGAGGATGATAACTCTGTCTGACAGCATGACTGCCTTGCGCAGTGGTACTTGCAGTTGGTTTGACTTGTTCTGTTTTAAGTTTCAGAAGAAATGTACCGTTTTTAACTTCAAGGTACTCAGTGGTAAAGGTAGTGATCTGTGCCAGCCAACCCCCTAAGGAGTGACCAGTGAAAAATAGTTCGAAATTGACCTTCTTTTCCAACTCTATTTCTTGCAGAACTGCAACCACCTTATTAGCAAATGTGCTGGCAGAACTCATTTGTTCAACGTAGTTGTTACACAAAACTCCTTTTACGTCTGTTACAAGAGCACCAAAATTCTTAATAACAGTCCCCCTATGAGCAATCACCACTTGCTGATGTTTTGGGTGCCAGTAGGCTGTTCCAAAATAGCCGTTTTTGATCTCAGAATTAGATGCTGTCGTTAGCAACTGCCAGCCGTCAGGCGGCTTAGGTTCTGCATGTTTGAAGTTGCGGTATGCCATGGAGGCAAACTGAGCTAACACATGTGGCGTAGGGTAAGGGAGCGTTGCTTTAATTTGATCAATTGCTGATAATTGTGTGTTTGCATAAAAGTGCTTCATTGTTTGTTTAAAATCATCGTGGCACAATTTCAGCTTTTTGTCTACTGCTAATTTCCCTGAGAAAGGCGGCAGAACATTTGACACTGTTTGTTCACCAGTCGCAGGTGCATGCGAGTTGCTGTGGCTTACCGACCCCTCATTGGGATTGGCTGCAAATGCCTGAGGGACGTGTGACCCTAATCTGTCTGTCTCTAAGGGGGGCCATTCTATCTGTGAAGTAAAGCTTCTCAACGCGTCACTTATCTCCTCATGATTACATTCTTCACCCAACTGTAAAGGCGTTTTTCCATCACCATTTTCAATTACAGTATCTGCTCCTTGACTAAGCAAAAAATTAACCACCTCCAACTCTTTTCTTTCAATCGCCATGTGCAAAGCAGTGTTCCAGTTATCATTACCATCTTGTGCATTGATATCAGGTTGAGGTTTTTTCCCTAAAATTTTTTTAATCTTCTTTACTTTTTCTTTTACGGAAATATTCCTTTTGCGTATAACATTAAACAGTTTCGCATTAACCTCTAACTGTTGACTATTAGAATGCTGATGCCGTGTATGTGTTTTTGTATGGTCCATTGTATTAATTGTACAGGGCAGATGGACTGTCTTAGTAAGTGGACTGTCAGAGATACAGGACACAATTAAAATAATTTCATTTTTGCCTTACGCATTCTACAGACAGTTCCTTCTTATGGCAGAATCTAATGTGAAACTTAAAGCAAAAATCTCAACAAAATATAAAGAAGGAATCAGTCTTTAAGGCATATAATGTAAGTTACTTTTTGTCTTGCAAATAATGGAGTAACATATTTCTCTTCTATCTAGGAAAGCAGAATTAAATATCAAACTACAGTAATAACCATTGACATGTGATATGCAAAAGAGGTCCACACAGACAGGAACTTCTGTAAAGTGATGCACAGTATTATGATTGATACCAGTGTCAATTGTCCAACAAACTCTAGAATGTGGTTTGATACGGTTGCTTTATTACAGTTTTAACGTGAGTTCTCTGGCCTTTCTAAACGCTCTGATGTTGCCTGCAATGTCCTCACTAACAGCTATGTACAGTCTAGCGACATTGCCATATATAACACTTGTAGTGAAATTTACTGCGTTAAGTTATGCCTCAGCCTGCAGCACACCAGTGTTCTACAGGCAGACTGTGGAGAGCATTCTGACAGGGAGTTCAGCAGCTCACAAGACACTAATCTTCAGTACAAATACTGATAATATTGTATGCTGAGTCAAATGTTGGTCACAGTCACTCAGCAGTGTTCAGTGCTAATTATTGTCACTATCACTCCACAGTGTTCAGTGCTCTTAATGGTCACTGTCACTCTGAAGTGTTTAGTGCTCCTTGTGGTCACTCACCCTGAAGTGTTCAGTGCTCCTTATGGTCACTCACTCTGCAGTGTTCAGTACTCCTTATGGTCACTGTCACTCTGCACCTTACCGTCGCTCTGCAGTGGTAATGAACGTCCCCAGTCCTCGTACAGCCTCACGTCAAAACGATGCAGCAGCCAGTCACTCCTGCCATTTCAACACAGTGCTGTACCCAAGATCCTACAGTGAATGTCAACTGCCATTAATATGCAGCTGTCGTCACATCCCATGTGCTGCTTTCTCAGTCCAAAATTATCACAAAATTTTCGCAGTCACAGCATTATCTTCACTGGCACCTCTGCAGACCTGTCAACATATATATAATGCTATATAATGTAACGCTATAAACAGTCCGATGCAATGCTGCGGATCTGCTGAGGCTCCTGCCCTAAATGTCCAACTGTCAAAATTTTAATATCATACCGAATGTCACGTGTTTAATTTCACTGGTATTTTCCCCCTGATTGTACGTACAAGCAACAGCCATCATGATCAGACTCTTTTCTGAAGCTTTGAAAAAGGAATGGCAACTGCATTTACATGAGTAATTTGAAGGTATAATTGTGGATTTATTGGTGGCATTATCCTACCTGTTTCCTGAGGAATAACTCGAAAATTCTAATTCTCCTGCGCAGCATCCTGTAAGACATTTGCAGTCACACAACGTTAATGCTACGTTACCTGCTAAGATGCAGCATATGACACATATTTAGTGCAGTCCAACAGGACTGCTTATCCCTGAAGATGGAGGCAACACGACCCTTCGAAACATCTGGAACTGCGTCACATCCCACAAGAACTGAACCATCAGGAACACCTCTGACAGAACCTGAAATCACACAACAGTAAATCTTGCTGTCTGTCCCAACTTCCCAATTCAGTTTTCCTTCATCCTGCTAACCAACTGTCAACTGTACAGCCACTGTAACTGTCTACAGTACTGTTTTGTTACTAACATTTATTGCATGAACTGTTTCAGTTTCAAAAGTTGAAAATTTTACTCAAAATAGTGGCCAACCTGATCTGTTTGTAACAAATCAACAAAGTGTGGCCCCAGTCACTGTGCAGACAATAGCTGTGGTGTAGCAGATTACGTAACAAAGCCAACAGGACTTCGAATATACATTGTCCGTACTTTAGTGGCTTTATATGTCACTGACGAATCCTCTCATATGGCTAGTATTGCATTACCATACCACTGAAATGGAGGAAATGACTTTTTTTCTGCTTAAAAAAAAAAAGAGAGAGAGAGAGAGAGATACATCCTCTCTGTTCAAAAGGCATCAGAATACAGTATTGCAGTACTGTATAATGTAAACTGCATAGTGCCATATGCAAATAAATAATGAATCACTAATATACCATATGATAGTACATGCACAGTGCATGCTGCAAATAACCAGTGCTACACTCAAATACTGTAACCGGCCAGGGTCCATATGTCAAAGTTTTGGATTGGCTTCAATAGGATGAGACAAATTGGTTTTCCAGCCATTAGCCAGCTTAAATTAAATCAAAATTTGCAGTAATAAAGTTTGTAAAGTTTGGAGATGTTTGGCAGTTCAAACCTCTAATTGCTTTCCACATTAAGCCTTGTTGGTCATTAGGTCATTTCCGTCAAAGGCTTAAATTCCCTTTCTTCTGATATCATTAGGTGGCTGTATGCAGGTGTTCCTTTGTTCAAAAAGGTATTTTCAGACAGGCTTGCCTGCAGCTACCTGTTTTCTTGACAAAGGGAGAGACATTCCAGAAGTAGTACTTGAATGGTGGCCAGAAACAAGTGGAACAGTGAACGCATCATAACAGCATTTTCTCGGTCAGTCTTTAAATATTTCGTGAAAGTGTGTGATACAGCAGTAAACATGAAAATGTGATCTATAAATTTTTAACCACGACTAACCGAAATGGCTCCTTTCTCTCCATGTTTTGCTTGGGATGGATTCATGATCAGGGAGGAGCATACAAAATTTTGTAACAGAGGGTCAGACAGCTTGAGGCGGATGGTTAGGTTACTTTAAGGTTTGTGGTTTCATGCATCTTCAATCACTCAAATAAAACACCCAACTAGATGCAACAATCAATTGTAAAATTTATTGCTTTGTCGTACAGACACTGCTCAACACGTTTCGGGCATTACAATGCCCATCATCAGGAGCCCGTCAAACTGCCGTTGCAGCCTCTGGTTTCCGTATGAATGTGGAGGTGGAAGTGTTCTCAGCCGTGGTCGGTTTGTTAGTGCAACAAACTGACCACGGC
>Ga0268261_10004032_pt1 | contig 10927 bp, 7 predicted proteins | sample TergutNc150P1_FD_190353 | JGI IMG/M metagenome (GOLD analysis project Ga0268261, IMG submission 190353) | Nasutitermes corniger P1 segment gut microbial community from laboratory colony in Florida, USA - Nc150 P1 (SPAdes) (version 2) | ecosystem: Host-associated > Arthropoda: Insects > Digestive...
TCACACATTTCTGGAATGCCGTAAACATATAACATACACACACACACACACACACACACACACATATATATATATATATATATTATGTACCTCTCTCTTTAGGATTGGAATCAAATATTGTCATGTTAGGTTCACATTCATATTTTGTGATTCTGTGGGTTGTGACACTGGTCATCTTCAAATTAGATACCACCATTATAAGAAAACAGGCTACCTCTTATCACATTGAGAGTCACATCAATGCTGAAGACTAGGACAGTATGCTCTTCTGCAACATTCATATCCATGTAGAGAATTCAGTGTCACAACCCAAAAGACCAGTCTCACAATCTGAACAATCACTGCCACCATCAAGGAAACCTGAAAATACGTAGCTTTTCTCTCTTTCAAACATGATTAAACATTCACAGTTACAGCTCTAATACACAGGCCTCAAGTCAGAAATAAAATTAGTCACACTAGACCATGAGTAATACATCTTGAGTTAAGGTCTACTTAATAAGAGGCAAAGACATGATATGACTTACTTCGAGTTACAGGAGCGACGTGAGTTTGCTGACATAGGTGGATAATTAAGGCATGGCTTCTTCTCAAATTGACACTGTGGGCCAGCATAATTTTCAGGACAGTTGCATTCATTTGGTTTCACACAGATTCCATTATGCTGACACGGAGGCAGACACACAGCTAAAACATGTGAAATTATTCAAACTCCAATTCTAAAGCTATTTGAAGTTTAATTAATTCTCTGTGTGTTGCAGCGTGGTATTCTTCTCATAAATGCATTATGTGAAAATTAATAAATTAAATCTCCACCATCATATCCTTCTTTGAAGCTAATCTGATTTTCTCACATTGTCCTTAAACTGAACACAAAAATAATATTATAAAACCACTGTTTCTTCTGCAAGTACTCCACTAATCACAGAAAAACATATTATTGTACTTCTATCAAATCAATATGTATAGGGATATTAACCCCAGCACCTTCTGCAAGTATGGTGAGTAAAAACCTAATACTAAATAAAATACATTGAACTAAAACGTGTAGGCTCTGCCTCACAGCAAACTGCAATAGCAGCAAATGCTGTACTGCCTATTGCCATGTGAAACAGTCTCAGAGAAGTAGTCATGCAACATGTTGAATAAAATAATCCCCTGTACAATTACACATACCCGACATATTCTCAACATCTCTCTACAATAGGTATTGTAAAATCTGTTTCAGTGTATACTTTGTAGTATGTGTTTGCCTGCTGTTATACAGGTATGCTTATTAACTCTATAATACTGGCCAAGAACAATTCTTCAATAATGCACTTAATATTTCTCACCCACTACCATAAACAGGATCCACGAGCAGATACCGGATACTGTGGTACCTTAAGGTATGCCAGTAATCCACATACCAAACCATGATCATTTAGGTATAGTGAAACCTCCATATGAGATCATGGGGTGACAACATTACCTTTGCTATAATTTTTTTTAACTGGAACGTATTACAGATTTAAGTTATAGTTATATACATGTAAAAAGATTAAGAACAGACAAAGTCAAAAAGAAATTTGTAATTTTTCTTTGTGCAGCCTCTTATAATAGTGATTTCTCAGTAAACTGTTGCAGAATTTCACTCATCCCTAACATACAATCCACAGAGTATTTGTTGCTCACTACAAAGCACCCAATAATTCATGTCATGTTGGATAATTACATACGACTAGTGACATTTTCATCTTCAGTACTGTCACCTTCTTCCAAAAAGCAAAGCAATCCCTGTACAGGCCTGGACAGGCCCTGAGGGTTCCAGGAGGTTGAGGCTCCCAGATTTCAAGACAATCGTGACATGAAGGTCATAAGGTTGTCAACCATACACACCGGCTGCCTTTACCCCCCAGGAAATATTCCTGGCACTCATTTCTGTTAGAGGCTGAGTCAAACCCAGGGCTATAGCATGGCCAGAAGGATTATATCAATGAAAAATTCCAATGACACAATCGGGAATTGAACCGGCGACCTTCCGGCTTGTAGCCACTCTTTCTAAAGTCACGGCATCACCAGATGGCCCCATGTCTTTCCATCAAGACTTCTGACACAAATTCGTCCCCTGCATTGCTTCAACAATAATGGCAATATTATCCATACCAATAACATCATCCAATGTCACCTCAAAATCTAATTTTCTTTTACATAACTTTGCCAGTTTTACACCATGCCAATGCCACTGAACTTTAGGTTTCATTCTCACATTCATCTTGCAGCAAAACTGCAGCTTACAGAACCAGATTGCAATTGCAGCTGCAATCAATGTTTTCTGTGATACATGGAACACCAAAATAGCCTCCAGTAGTTGTGAATTAGGAGCAGAATTTTACAATTCTCTGCCTTCATTTGATTTTCCAATCACAAAACTACCTCTTCAGAAATTCCACCCATCATCCACACCCTTACATTATGGTAATATTCATAAGGCAGAAAACACACATTCCTCAAACACCACAGGTTTCTGTTTGCAAAGTTGAAAGCTGGGGAAATGTGTATAATGTACACAGAAGAAACAAATCTTATCATTACTGCAAGAACAGATGGGCATGGTGTGGAATTTTGTCAGAAACCATTTGCTGTAACAGCCGGTGTTGGAACACAAAGTTAATAGTCATACAGGGTACAGTAATCAGAATTGTGTCTGACATTATCATTGAGGGACTCAGATCTGGCAATCCCACTGTGAAGTCACACAGCTACACTAACTGGTGAGCAAATGTTTTTTATGTTGCTAGTAGTGTGAACTACATCAGAGACCTCAGGGCTCAGTATAAACAGCTCAGCTAGAGAAGCATGTTTGCTGCAGTTGACTCGAGATGTACGCACATGCAATAGCTAGCCAAAGCAAATCCTGTGTCTACATGGTCACCTGTCATCTCAAATCAGTTCTGCAGAAACCATAACACAAAACTAATTACGCAAATAATCTGCATCACAAAATTGAAGGCGTTGAGAATGTGGGTGTTAACACGGGCAATTAAATCATGCAGCAATAATCAAATTTAATGGAAGGACATTCTCTCTGCTCTCTCTGCTTCAGATGTGGAACAAAGTGTCATCTGACACATATGAACCAATGTAAAGGCGCTTTTAAAAGTGGTCAAATCCAACCACTTGCTGATTGATCACATCTAAACATGGTTTCAATTTTTGCCCTTGACTGTGTACCTAAAGGCATGCAATCCACCAATTTAAATACACATACATTGAGGCTGTTCTGCAGCTGCAGAGTGGAAGGCATTTCTGGACTGGTATTCTTGGATGGCAACTGAGAAAGAGGATGAGTTTCTATCTTACAGTTTTATGCACAGGATTGCTCCCATGCAAGAGCTTTACAATCATACATACCAACCTCCTGCCTCTGAAAAACTGGTACTTATCGACCAGATGACATAGCATCACATCCAGAAAGACCATAATAGTGAATGAGAAAGTGAAAAGACACAAAAGATACAGATTACAAAGTAATATCTACATCAAACTTACGTTCACAATGTGGAATAACCTCCCACTCAGCATTCTCCACTTGCCATTCTCCTTCCTGACAGGTGATAAATAACTGCTTTTCACCATTTGGAAACATGTAACCTGACATGCAAGATGCTCGACAGCCACTGAGTAATCAAAGAAAGTAAATATTCAACTTGGTTTATTTCTGTAAACTGTAAAACCCGAATTACTCAAATTTATTTCTACTAATCTCTTACTTTAAGCATAAGGCCCATGGTCACATGAGACAGAAACAAAAGTGAATTTTGCCTCACAGCTTAATTCACAGAGACAGTATACTTAAAAGTGAGGCATTTATGTTTTTGAAGGTAACACCTCACTTTACCAACTGAAACCCCTCTACACAGCTACCAACATAACCTACAAATACACTGAATAGTATGTCTGTGGCTAAATTCTGCCTACTCTGCAGTACAACCTAACCCAAGGTCCAACATACATTAATAGGTTAAAAAAATTAGTTAATATCTATGATTTGATGTTTTAGTTTTAATTTTATATGGATGTTAAATTTTAAAATATAACAAAATTCCCAACACTCACTACGTAGGATTTCAGGTTCTCACATTGGAGACTATGAACACTGTCACCTGGAATGTGATGCCATGTAGCCTCATCAAAATTTACAAGCATTTTCAAAGGAACAGGTTGCCTCCAAATTCAGCCCAAAAGATGGAGGCAACAGGTACTTCTGAAACAGGCAAATTTATAACAGACTACAAGGTATCACACCTATGATAATATTCTTCATAATCACAATGCAATCATAATACTACATTTACTGTACATACAAGTGATATATATAATTACACTTAATGGTATACTATTTAGTATATAGACATATGATATAACAAGGCCTACACATTTTGTAATCCTAATACTGCTGATAAAATAAAGTAAAAATTCATACATTTGCATATAACTTTACAGTCATATGGCTAGCTGTACTAACCTGAATATAGAGCAATGCAGGACAGCATTTTGTGGTGTGCTGGGTCTCCTTGTACAACCTAGTTAACAAAAAAACAAAACACTTGAACTTCCCACTTCATATCAGACAGTAGCTTGATCTGCAGATGGATGGCCAGAATATAATATTGTATATGAAAGCAGATGGAAAGTTTAAGTTACTGCTGCAGCAGGTCACACTTTATTTCACAAGAAAATAATCAAACACCTTCATGGTTTAGTTCATTCTTGTGAGACACACGGTTTACAGAACAATAACAGAAGATTATAATTATAGTGTTCTGGAGCATGTCACTTTGTAGTCTGGTGGATATTCACTAAAACTTTGGAAACTGAAGCTGGAGGCAGTACGTTCCCCCAAACCATACAGAAATTTCTAACCACAGCAAATGGCATCACATGCAAAAAGACAATAAACTTCACAATCAATTCCTCACTTATTTCACATTTGCTACTATGATAAAGTGACGGTTTTAATCACTAACATTGTTTGTATTCTCAACCACTAAAACAATTAATCCTCTGCACTCAAATTAATTTACAATGCCCCTCCCCAACAGCTCATATTAACTTTCTTCTGGAAACCTGTCTTTGTGCCTATTTCAGCACAGTTTTCATATTATACTGTATGCACAAGAGACCAAAAATTAATGATGCTTGGCTTATACTTTCTCTGAGTGTGAGATTAGCTTCTCAAGAAGGACTCTGTTCCAAGGAGTTAGTCAGTCGGGTAGTTAGTTACTTAGTTGGTAGGTGGGTTGGGTAGTTCATTAGTTTAGTTAGTTAGTTAGTCAGTCAGTTAGTAAGTCATTCAATCAGTTATTCAGTAAGTTAATGAGAGTGTGATATTTTTAAAATATTCACCAGGGTGAAGTCCTTGGATCCTGAAACATGTCTCACAAAAGAAAATTACTTCTTTCTTCTCTCCCTTCACATTACAATCACAATATAACAGCATAATCTTCAGTGGCACTGTTTTTAGTTTTGATGATGAAGTGACCACCCTGCAACCTCTCTTTTACATCACTCATTGACAGACAAGCTATCTTTTGTGCACTGGAGTAGCACACATTTCAAAAGTTCTTGGGGAAGCATCTCCCTGTAGTGTAGGTGACAATGGCTTCAGGTTGTTTCGCTATCACACATGGTCAAACACGACAAAGCTACTTACAATACATACTTCCAAGATTCAAAATAATAAATCTTGTGCCATCATTTGTACCTTTCGCACATTAATGCATAGCTAGAGCAGTAATAATCTGTCTGTTTAAAAGTGCTCATCTTGCTTGTGTAGTCACACATAACATCTGACCTCCGATATTCACATATCTTTCCACTTCTCTCCTTACATCTTATCATTTGTGTTCCTGGTGCATGAAAAGTACTCAGCATGAGCAAAGACTCTCCAGCCAAGGAACATTGTGTTTTCAGTTTTATTTTAGTAAGTCTTCACTTCATATACAGCCATGTTCAGAGGTACTACTTCTGCTGGTAATCCCATTCTGTTATGAAGAACAGTCCTGTCAGGTGCATATTCAACTTACTGGTCTCTCTTGCAAGTTCACAACTAGCGTAAAATTTGTCAGTATACAGATGACAACCAGCTCCATTCGTTGTTCTTATGAGGGACTGCAGCAGATGGGAGAACAATTCAACTGAAAACAAGTTAGGTCAGGTTGAATGAAATTTTTGGTTGTTTGTTGGTTTCCCATAACAAGGAAGAAAGGAAGACACATAATCAGTATTACACTCTACCACAATATACACCTGAAAGCCTCATTTCATTGGTTTCATAGGGTTGCACACTTCAAAAATAACCCCCCCTTTGAAAGCTACTCTACCCTCATCAATCATAATGAACTTGTCAGGAGTGTACACTTTTCTGAATTTTGTGTCTACATAATCCACCAGGACTTTTATTTTCTTTCACGTGTGCTACCTCCTTGTCCACTTTGAGATGGAGGTGGATTTATAAGCAGCACCCAAAAGATATGCATAAATCTGCTTCTTAAAAAACATCGCTGAAAAGGAGCATTCTTTCACCAGTACCTATGACCAATATTCTTCAATCTTGGGCTTGGGGTTCAGCCGCATATTCAAAATACCTTCCACGAACAGTCCTCATCACATTCAACGTCACGTCAATCCAGGTGCTCCATGCTGAATTTCTGGAAGAGGGTAATTTCCATTATTTTTTTTTACGATTCACGTCTATTAATCTCCACCAAATTTTCATCCAGGATTCAGTATGTATAAATAACCGAAACAGCTGTATGGGTGTTGTATATGTATGTCCAGTTTTCTATCCATTTTGCACTAAATGTGTTATTCGAGGCAAATCATTATCGTTCCCCATAAACTGTTGCAAATCGTCACTCAAAGCGAAATTTGTGTTGCCACGCGCCGCACATTACCATTACGAGCATCACAAACTTCCCAGTTGTCTTCACTATTCGGATGAATATCTGAGTCACTGCGATGAAAATCGTCTTCAGTCACCAAACTTGCTGTATTCTTCGTAACTGTTATATTGGAACAACTCACTTTTCCTGCGACCGCCATATTTCAAATGAAGTTGATACGCGTTGATTACTAACGCGTAGAAAATGACCAAGTAACTCAAATTCAAAGGAGAAAGTCGATATCAAACATGATATACACGTAGTTAACACTATACGATAAAAGATGGCGAAAGCAGATGCACAATTAAAGCATTTCATTTGGAAAATCAGTGTAGTGAGTAATATGATGCGTGACAGGCTATGTTTGTGTGCACGGGGTTAATAAGTATTGTTTGTGTCAGCACTTAATGGGTCCCCAGAAGACTGTATTGCGTGAGAGGCTATGTTTGTGTGCACGGGGTTAATAAGTATTGTTTGTGTCAGCACTTAATGGGTCCCCAGAAGACTGTATTTGCTAATACAGGATGCATCTTCAGTGTTACTATGCATGGTTGGTTGGGTTATAGTAAATCAGGCACAGCCCGTCAAATGTGATCTGTGGGCACAGCTAATGAATACGTCGGGTATCGTCCATGTTAGATTTCCAGTCGCTACCGGCCTACTTACGGGATAGAATCCATTTCTGGGGTTGAAGTACCCGTGGGGGTAGATTCAGTTACCTCAAGTAATTTTGTGAAACTGATAATGATTATCGGCAGACAGAACCTACTGTTTATTCTGAAACAGCGGGGGCATGCCTACCCGAAGAGAACAGGAGTGGGTTGCACCAAAATGTTGGCTACCTCCCTACAGGAATACAGAGTATCGTTACTTATAACATCCTAGTCTCTCCTATAATCGTTTTAATACGATTGTAAGGGCATGCAGAGCATAATAACACAACTGAAGATGCGTGCCATTTTGGACTCTGTGTGAAACTTTAATATATAACGGCAATGCAGAACTTGAGTTGGATGAACTATAGTGACAGATCAGAAGTTCTTTCACACTGAATCGCACTTCTTCATCATTAGATGCGTAGAAGATGTGAAAAGTTCCCTGTAAGAATGAAGGTGCAAGCATAGAAAATTAAAACAAATTATTCACCAACACCTCCAGTGTTAAATATTCTAGGCTTCTGGGGTGTGATAATGGTCATTTTTCAAGTAGTTTCCAACATTTGTGAAGGACTTTATTTCCCCCATTATGGGGAACAAGCAGTCAACTACACTACAGTCCTTCAAAACATCAGTAATTACTCACCCATGAACAGCATATAATAATCCAGAAGACTGCAGTCTTCAACAACACTATTGCAAGGGTTCAGATCTAACGTCTCCAGTTTTCATGCAAATGTACCCAACTTTTAGACATTCATCCTTATCTTTTAAAGTACTCTGACCTAGAGTTCCACCAGTCTTATATGACTCTGGCCCCACTTTCATGTGACATAGTGGAACATAGCATACATGGAAGAACTGTTGTAAAACTTTCATTGTAGCACCAATCATGCAGTCAGAATCTCAGACAGGCTGAGTATATTCAGAAGCAGAGCAATAGCAGAGAACTCACAAATACAACTGCCCATATATGTCGGATGCCCATATAAAAGAAGGGACAAGAGGGATCACCCAATGCCAATGGAACTGCAGTAGTTGTTCCTACTTTTGGGACTTTTCATCGCAAAGCTACTGAATACAAGTAGTAACATACCTAAACGTACATACAAATATGGAAGTAACTACCTTAGTGTGGCAAAGATTGTATACTGGGAGAGAGAGATCAAGGAGCAGAATAAGACGGAAAACTTTACAATGAAGAGACATGCAGACAGATCAAATAGCACAACAAGACAACTGTATAATGAGGAGACAACCAGACAGATTAAAGAGAAGAACAAGACCAAAAACTGTATAATGAAGACACAGGCTGACGTATCCAAGAGCAGGACAATTCAGAAACTTATTCTAATAAAAGTTGTGAAGTAAATCATAGTTGCAATCGAAGCACTTCAGCTTCAATTTGTGTTAGTAATTATGAGCACAATAAAATTGAGCTTATTTTTAGAAAACTTTAAGTTGTCATTAAAGAAATTCTTCTTGAAGTGATGGCATTCATTATGAGTACAATAAATTCTAGTTTATAATTAAACAAATTTTTCATACTTTGCTACATACCACACTTCTGACAACACTAATGTGTCGTGAGTAACTGGAGGTTCTCACTGCTATACTGATAATGAGCCAAATCTGAGATGTAAAACCATGCAGATTAAGGACCCAGGTCTTCAGGGTTCTTAACTGGTAGCAGCCTTACCAGTTCCTTCAAAATGTCAGGAATCAGTAACTCTGTGATGTAGTGGGACAACCCAGAAAGCATGAATCCTCACCATCAACACAGTAGGAACCTTAAATCATATACCATTAAGCTTGGTATATAGGTGGTACCTAGGTACCAGTTTTCACGGTATCATACCCTAGAAGACTGGAGCTTTGCTAATAAGAATTTTTAGTTAGAAGTTAAGAGCAGCCTACTTCAACAATGTGATATAACAGCATACCTATTGTAAAACAGGAAATATTTAGATAAAATAAGGCCCTAGTTTCCTGAGTGTAAACAAATGGAGATAACATAAGCACTCAAGTTCCCAGTAATTAAAAGCTACATCCTGCATGCCTACTTGATATGTATTGTTTTATCAGCTATGCCTTTTGTAATTTTCCCAAGAGGAAAGTACTTCGAATCATTTTTCACCACAGTGATAAACCCAACTGCCTATTGGCCAATGTTTTTTAATATAAGACACTTAGGCCTGCTCTTAAATATAACATTAAATCGCATTAAAACATATTTTTAGTGTTAACAAATGGCACGAATTAAGGCCTGCAGAATCAAAATGAACAGTAAACAGTTAAATGCAGTAGCTAGTAAAATTGCAGATTAAACAATCCTCTATCAAGCACAAAAATTAACTTGGAACAGTTGCGAGAGGAGACTATGGAGAGGTGTAAAGAGAAAGTGGTCTGTCACACACTGTGATCTACTAGATATTATTTACATGCTTAACTGGTATACATTCTTTTATACAGACAGTACAAAATTTCTAGCAGCCATCCTGTACAATTTTAAGTTCTGTGAGTTGTGGCTGTGTTGTTTTAGCAGTTTGCTTTTCAGAAGTACTACAAACCTCTGTCAGGATGGTTAGTTTTCCAGGAAAAATTAAAATTAGGTATGCTTGCACATAATTCAGCTCTCATGTGGTTTAATTTAATCTACATAACACGTGTAGGAGAAATGGTATGTTCAAAATGGAATTTTTGACATACAAATATAATAGAAATAGACTTTACAGTATTATTCTTCTTTTACAAAACTACTAAATACAGCACAGACTGTTATCTGAACTTTCTAGGATAGCAGTTATTATTAGTGTTGTGTATTTCGAAGGTACACAAGACCACAAACCTTGACTGATGTCTCTGCTGTCCACTAAATGAATAAACAGATTAGTATACCTCAAACTGCATAAGAACATTACACTTTCCTCATAAGGTTTTAATGCTTCAATGCAGAGCATAAGTATGCTTTCATTCCATGCATTTCATGTGGAATACAGTGACAAGTATGCTAGCAGCACAGAGTGTCATTGTAATTGTTAAACAGTATAAAGGGTTTTGGAGATATCTTTGCCGTTATTTCCAAATAGAATAGTACGAGGTCTGTAAATAAAATATCGCACGATCTGGCAATACTGTGGGCTTGCCCTTCACATGAAGGTTAGATAAAAGTCTCATAGACTTCTAGTATGAGTTTCAACTCGCTAGCCTCAACACGCTAATTTTAGTGCGGTTTCTTGTGAAGCAGTTTTTGTGTGTGTGTGTCATGGAAATGGAAGAGCGCAATTTCGAGCAACGATGTGCAGTCAAGTTTTGTGTCAAACTTGGGGAAACCGGCATTGAAAC
>Ga0268261_10004033_pt1 | contig 10925 bp, 6 predicted proteins | sample TergutNc150P1_FD_190353 | JGI IMG/M metagenome (GOLD analysis project Ga0268261, IMG submission 190353) | Nasutitermes corniger P1 segment gut microbial community from laboratory colony in Florida, USA - Nc150 P1 (SPAdes) (version 2) | ecosystem: Host-associated > Arthropoda: Insects > Digestive...
CCCCCAAATCAAGTTTTTTGTTTGGCAGCCACTTTTGTGTTTTGTTTTGTAAAGTTGGTGGTAGCAGCAAGAAGAAACATTCAGGTTACACTTGAAACCAAAACTTCTTCTTCTCCTCTAGAACAACCAAATGGGCTCTGCGGCCCACCCACCGTCCTGTTTAGTGGGTATCAGGGTTCTTTCAGGGGGCAAAGCAGCCGGGGCACGAAGCTAACCTCTCACCTCCAACTAGTGCCAAGGTTAAGAATGTGTAGAGCTGTACCTCTGCTCCCCTTATATGCCTTTAGGTGTGGACAGGGGCAACTATGCCTTTTACCTTTCCATGTAACTAAATTTTAAATCATAAATATCAATAACAATTAATTTAATATTCATGGATCCGTGCACCGTAGCATGACTCAGTAGAAATAACCAACAAGATGCAACCTTGTAACAGAATTTATTAATCCACCGTTCATTGAAGGCTCAATATGTTTCAAGCGGCACACCGCTCATCATCAGGAGCTGTAACTGTATTTGCAGCCTCTGGTTTACATACGCATGTGGTGACCGGCCATAGTCAAGTCTGAGTTTTGGTTTCAAGTGTAACCTCAGACTTGACTACGGCCAGTCACCACATGCGTATGTAAACCAGAGACTGCAAATACAGTTAGAGCTCCTGATGATGAGCGGTATGCCACTCAAAACATGTTGAGCCTTCAATGAATAGTGGATTAATAAATTCTATTACAAGGTTGCATCTTGTTGGTTATTTCTACTGAGCAATAATAATGAGTTTTAGTTGTGCTGAGTGCACTAATTCATTTATTTAATTATACAGATACTGCTTCTCCATTAACTGGTTTATTAGTCTGTGAATCAATCAAGAGTGTTGCAAAAATATAGAGTTGTGGTGGTTCAATCATGGCACATCACTCCTATCAACCCATGGCTAAGAGCCTAAGAGCAAGAACCCAACCTTCTAACATCACTGCACATATGAATCGCACATTGCTGCTATCCATAGGTGGCACAATAGTAGCACACTTGCAGCAGTTCCTCTCTTATTGCCTGCATAAAGAAGAACTGCTTCAGTGGCTCAGCTGACTTTTATAAGAGAATTACAGTGCTTCATGTACATGCTTTTATGACCCCTTTTAGAAACTCTAAGACAAACAATACTGGATCTGCTGCTGCTGCTACTACTACTACTACTACTACTATGATGATGATTTATTCAATGAGCATCTAGAAATGTGCGGGCTTAACAGCACAAGTGCCTACTACAAAGCCAGTACAAAGACACAAATACGACAAAAACAGTACAAGTATATAAAAACAAAACACCAAACAAATAACAACAACAACAACAATATGCAATGCATACAGAAGGTTACCACTGTATGAGGTTAGCGGGGGAGTAATGGTTGGGTACAAAAAGTGTTAAATGTTAAAGCCAAAAATGTAATATGTAACATGAATGAAAAGTTAAAAACACTGTTAATAAAAGTCAATATTTTGACCAAATCTTTATTATTATAATAACACTGCTGTTCACAAGATGCTGCACTTTATTCAGGTTTGAACACTCACAGCAGTAAATACAGAATTTCCCTCTGCACAAAAAGAATCAAAGAACATCATCTTATACCAGGCACTTTGGAACCATTTTTTAATGCACTGACTGATCATGGGATAGTCACAATCCTGACCACTTCTGTATGTTACTTTCCAAGCATAAATACAGGTCTCAAGTAAGTTGTGCAGAGGAAATGGCTGTATCAACAATATGGGTGGTTTACATAAACATTTTGCAGCTACTGACTATGAACATAAAATACTGTATTACTTTAAATTCATTGTAGTTTGTGATTTCTTAAAACTTCATCCAATCCACTTCATGTCCCAAAAAACCCTTAATTATGAATATGTTTACATGTCAGAGAAAGCTGACAGCATGGAGCACAGGTCAGTTGCTGCTAAATAACCGTCAAGAAAAATCAAAGCTACTATATATAATTCACTTAACACTGTAAGAAAAAACTGCAACAATATTCCTGTCTTCTTTTGTATTAAATTTTTTATACATCAAAATATCAAACATTAAAATCTTTGCATTACTGTTTGTCAGAAATGAGACAGCTTGATCACAGACATAAGAAGCTGAAAACTGCAGAAAGATGTTAACTGCTGTTGCTGAATAATGTGATATTTCATTGAATTTTATCTTCAAAGTTATACTGCTCTGTTTGTCATTTGTTCTTCTGTAACACGCACCAAGCACCACTAATGAAATCACCCCTGATATAAAATTATCGAGTATCATTCCCACTGGAATCCATGGCATTGCAATGTCTGCTGAAGACTGAGAGGCTGCGCAATCATCACGCTACAAAATTTAAATTTTAAAGTTTAAGTAAAGAATACACGTCACCATGCTCTTCTTGTTCTCTTGACAGCACAGGGATTGCCTTTCTGTCACCCCTGGTAAAGCAGTTTTGCAGCAATACAAAACAAAAAGGGACAAAATACAAATAATGATAACCTTAAACATGAACCAAAACAACAAGGGGCCTCTGACAGCACACAGAGATTACTCCATTATAGCCAATTGCAGAACAACAATTCTAGTGAGACTTCACAGGATATTAATAATTCTTCAGTGTTCAAAACTTTTATTCATGTATTTATTTATTCCACAATTTCTCAAGCGATACTTACATGTTCTTTGTTCCATTTTAGTGGATTTGGAGACCGGCATGAATATGGTTCATGCTGGTTAACTGTTCCATCCAGATAATTTTGTATTTGCACAAAGCGAGTCAGGAAATAACTGGGCCAAGGGTTATTGCAGAAGGTGCTGAGCTGGTGGACAAAGTGGTGATGTTGTGAGAATAGAGTGTGAGAAGTGTGACTGTCTCCAAAGATTCCAGCTTGTACGCTCTCTAGGTGGAGGGACTGACTCAGGACTGAGAACAACTGCTAATTTTAGAAACACCAAAAGAGTACATTGATAAGATAATGAACACATATTCTGTTATGCCGTCAGCAAAAGTATCTGACATGAAATGCCATCTGACAATTCCTATTGCTCTTTCATGTGACACCATGGTGGTGTCTGTGTTACTGAAATGTCAGTACATGTATCCTCTAACAGTCACAGAAATACTTTACATTTTCCAAAGAAGTTTACAGACCACATTTTGTGAGTATACTGAAAAATGTGTATGACAAAATATTGCTACTTTGTAGAGTTTCAAACAGGCACGTGCCCAACTTTGCAAGAAACTTGATGACTGTGTGTTGCACCAAGCACCTATCATGGACTTTTCCATCAGGATGAAAACAGTACTTGTATACCAAATGCCACATTTTCAGCAACGTGCAAGATGCTACTACAAACATGTCGCAACACATGGCTGCTTAGTCATTGTTTACTTGCTACTCAAAATGCCATGTGCATGGGCAGTATGGAGAAGTAGCTTGTCACACCTTGTACATTTTTATGTTTGGATCAACTGTTTCTTCAGCCTCATTTCCTACATCATAGTGAACAACACTCTATCTCCAATACGAAGAGTGAACATAATCAATTGTACATCTGCTGCTAAGACACACCAAAAACTTATAGTTTTGTTGTGTTAAACATAGAAATGTATGCTAAAACCTAGAACACGTGAAGTTGTAAGTTTTCTTGACAGTATTCACAAAATTAAAACAGAGCAAGCACACTAAATTTTATAGCCCTGCAGACATTTCCTAACTTGATGTTCATGGATCCGTGTATCAGCTATGACAACGGCCAGCAACGACAAACATGAGTAAAACCAGAAGCCCTAATTACAGTTTAGAAGCTCCTGATGATGATGAGCGATAATATCACTCGAAACACATTGAGCAGTAAAGAAACAATGCAATAATAAATTGCCCTACACAGTTGCATCTTGTTGGTCATTTCTATAAGATTTCCTAACTTCTTTCTTAAAGTATGCCCTTCACTTATACTTGAGTCCATGCTGCAACAAATTAAACCTGTAGTTGAAGCCCAGGGATTATGAATGTTGTTTCAAAAATGTCAAGTCTTGAAAGCAGCCATATCTGTGACTAAAATGCTCCATTCATATTTTGCCTAGGTACATTGTATACTGTAAGAAATGTAAATGCCTGCAAATTGCAAAAAACTGCCTTCAGTCTTAGTGTCTATACAGACCTAGTAGTAAAACAGATGGTTACAGCAGCATTACACAGGGTAAATAAGCTTGCCTGACACCAGATTTCCAATGAGATTCCGCCACTTGACTCTGGGTGGTGGATGCACTGGCTCAGGCATGCAGTACTGAACTGTTCTCCACCAGGAACCAGATACTGGCTTGACAGACAGAAGCAGTGGTCCCTTCATTTTTCTGGAGCACACTGTTAAGTGAACAGTACCTGGGGACAAGCAAAAGGGTTGTCATATCCCTATATGAGTTCTGCTTTCTTGTACTTTTTTTCTTGGGGGGGGGGGCACTGAATATATAGGAATTTTAGTTAGTTAGTAATTCTGTTATGAGTTTCTGGGTACTGAAAGTGGCATATACAGTGGAGTACAGCTGCTTCTGACAAACTTCAAAGTCAAGATTGTAATAATATTTTTACTTCTGCTTAGTGAATACTTCTCACTTCTCTTTCACTGTTTCTGGAATTCCAAATCAAGAAACATTAAACTGCAACAAAACACGCATTTTTTAAAATGTCTATAGACACATTTTTTATTAATAATACAAAACATGTGTTTAAGTAAATTTTAATGCTACTTTAAAATGTTCACTTTACTTAACACAATGCTGAAATTATGTTGTAGACTACATGCATAGTTTGCACTTCTCTGAGAACAGAAAAGTTTGGCAGTTGGACTATGAAGATACTACTCATTCCTTGCATTAAGTCTGCAAAATTTGTCTGAAAATGTTCTAAGTTATATACACTGAAGTTTATTAGTGACAATATATGTTCATGTGATAGACGTAAAATCTTTCTTGGATCTACTTCTTTCTGCGTGCATTTCTGTGTTCTGAATGAGCCACAATTCTAATAATTTTCTTTTCAAAAATATTAATTTATTGTTAGATAAATTACACCCCCCCTCCCCCACCCCCAAAAAAATACTCCATACTTCACTACAGAGTGAAAATAGGCAAAGTAAATTGATTTGAGCGTGCCAATACTGATAACATGACACATTCTGACTGCAGTACATACTCCACCTAACACCAACTACACCAGAACCATTGATTGACACAACTTCCAATTTGTACAGTTGTGATACGTACATGAACGAACTGTGTATTTACCAACACTTTTATGCACTTTCCATTAGTCCAACACCTGACGCATATTATGAATTATTCGTCAGAAACTGTATTAATGCTTGTTTTATCCAGAATTGGGCCCACCTTTTTAGGAGCATATTTACTTGTATGAAAGAAAACTAGATATGCCGCTGTACTATAAATTATGTTAGTGTCATCAGTAAACCAAGAAATCCTAAAAATGTCCTCCACTTGATACTTACTGCTGATAACAGTAGACTGCAGCATCCAGAGTATGCTGACATACAGGGGAAGACACTGCAGAATGTAGCGCACACGTGTCAGAAGACCTCCCAGACCAACCACCACTAGACGGAACTGTGCACAAAAATATACCACATATGAAGTGCATATAATGAACAGAAACCCATTCAAGTGTACTCACAGTGAGAAAAAAAAAATCACCATGGGGACTGAGCAGGCAGGAGTGCCACTGATACACAAGTTCGCATATCCGTCTGCAAAGAAATTCCTTGGGCAGCCGCCCATACCACTGCATCAAAGCCTCCTGCAAATTGTCATTGGATCTTTCTTGAAAGGACAGAAGATGTGAAAATTGCAAGAAGATAAGTCCTTGCAGCATGCAGGATGTTTAAGCACCTCTCACAGCATGGCATTCAGTTCGTCTGGCCACATGCAAATGGGCACTGTCCCAGAACAGGACAATTCCTTCATTAAATTTACACACACACTTCACAGGCAACTGGATGCCATATTATGGCAATGCTCCAGCAACCTGCATATAGCCTGGAATTATCACCATGCAATTTTCACATCTCTGGGACCATTAAAAGAAAGCCCTTGAAGGCTGTACATTCACAATGGATGATGGTGCACAGGAGGCAGTAGTGCAGTGGTTTAGGCAGCAGCTCAAGGAATTCTTTGCAGATGGGTATACCAATTTGTGCATCAGTGGGACTCCAGTCTCAAGCCCTGGGGTGATTTTTTCTCTAACTGTTACAATACTTTAATCCTATATGCACACTTGAAGAGGTTTCACTTGCATGGGCCTCACACATTTACATCTCAAACACCTACATTAATTCCATATACCTTTCTAAATAAGTCAGAATCTTCTTTAATAATTTCTTTAAAAAAAGGCACAAACAGTATGAACCTTTGCAAAATAAAACATCTTGGCTAGCAGCTTAAAAAAATGCAAATAATATTATAGTAAAGAACCACACAAAAGTTTGCTACATGACCAGGGCATAGAAGTAAGCATGAAAACATAATGCAGTGCAACCACAAATGACTGACTGAATTGAATGGAATAAATAAATGTACTACTGCTGCTACAAATACTACTTGACTGAACAGAATAGAATTAATGAGTGTATTACTACTACTACTATTACTGTGGGCCAGGATAGTGTATTTGGTATAGGAACTTGCTATGGGCTGGACAGTCCAGGGACCACATGCCAGTGCAGGCAAGGTTGTCCTCACCTGTCCAGACTGGCCCTGGGCCTGCCCAGCTTCCACAACCGGTACCGGGTCATTGCCAGAATGCCAATCTTTTCCGCCTTGTGGTGCCTAGCAGTTTGAGATGTACTCATTTGAGCCCATGCGTTAAGGCAAGTACTTTTCAACAAGCACATGATAAAATGAGTTAATGTACAATTATATAAACTATCACCAGCACTGGCTAGGAAGCTGGTGTTCTACCAGTCAGTACCAGAGTTACACAGGACGGTACACTTATCATACCCTTGAACCTTGGTACACAAAGTATTGTCTTGTCTGCAGCTACCTAACAAGACTGCTGTGTTATCACCACTGCAGTCTACGCCAGGCTACAGGTGCTCAATCACTTTTGTTAGTTGCACAGATACTTTGCTTTTCCTTGCCACATGTAAAACTACAGGGTGTAAAGTGCTTTGGTCTTTACTGCCATAGAAGCAACAGATATAAGTGTGTCTATTGTTCATTACACACCACAGCAAACACGATGTAGTACATGAATGTTGTTGGAAACAGGAACAGCAGAATAGTAAATGCCAAGGTTCCCACAAACAGCTGGTCTGGTGAGTACTGGCATGAATCAACACGTCCTCGCAGGGGGTTGTGTTTCCGTCCCAGGAACAACCGCCACAGGGCTACTAATCCTGATACTTGCAAGCTGTACAATCTGAAATTGTTAGAGTAAAACCACCATTTCAGCTTTAACATGTGGAAAATACTTACATAAAACTGAAGACTACTGTCTTCTAGAATGTAATGCCATGTACTCCAGGAAAAATTCTTCAAAATTTTTTAGGTATGTGCTATCTCCATTTAAAGACAGAAGAATATAAAAAGAGTAATTGTCATCTACCCTGAAGATGTAAGCAGCACATTACTTCAAAAGTTTACACCAGATATAGTGTGACGTATCAGAAGACAGTATTCTTCATTCACTGCCATGACAGCCTCAAATATAAAAATTTTTGTACCTTAAATTCAGAGAAATCTTAGACAGGGACAGATAACAATGAAAAATAAACACTCCATTATTAACCATCCATACGAGCTTCAGTCTGACACTTATGAACACTTAAAAACAGATTTGGATTTTGCAGACTTCCCTATGATAAGGAGCTCCAGCTTTGAAGTGCCATATGTTGCAGCATTGCTGTTTCTGTTCTTATTTCTCCTTGGTGCTGTAAGCTTTACCTTTGACAAACAAACTCTGTTCCAACAATACGGCACAGTACAGTGCAGTCTTGTCTGCATAAACAATATTTAAAACTCCTGTCAGACAGTGGACAGCTACACTCCACTCCCACTTGTAACAGACTCTGGGCCAACAATGTAATCCAGTGGACAAAATTATACATTCTATCATATTTGCAAATAACATTTCAATATTCAAGCACACTGCAGTGAACAGGAGAAGTGTTTTAAATTACTTAACAGTAGAATTATAATAAATATGTACTGCGAACCTCTGAAACCAGTCTAGTAATTTAAGTAATTTCTCTGCAAGGTGACAGTCTCTTTCACACTGGGCTTTTAGGTTAAAGAAGCCAAATACCAAAATCTAATGTACAGCATGGCAGCTTTTAATCTCACTGTGCTATGACAATTATGTGTACCCAGTTTTGACACAGCACAAACTATTTTAATTGACACAACAAATGCTGGAAGATTTGGATCCAGAGTATGTATAGGGTGAAAAATCTAGGAATAAAAAAAGAAATGCATGATCTTTTCAATGTTTAATATAAAAAAAAAATTCAGCATATATATATATATATATATATATATAACTTCACAAATTAACCACAACAGACTAATGGATCTTTAGGTGATTCATTCCCATTGTGTTCAACGTATACAAATAAGGAGTAAAGATTCACAAGTCAAAACACAACTAGTATTATGGATATTTATTTTATTTAAGGTGACAAGGTGACAACATGTTTCGGCCTCTATCACCAGGCCATCGTCGGGTCACAAGTAAATAATAGAATTTGAGGAAGCAAGACACTGTAATTCATAAAAACGAGTCTCATAGGCTTAAAATGCAACGAGATCTCATTGCATTTTAAGCCTATGTGACTCATTTTTATGAATTACAGTGTCTAGCTTCCTCAAATTCTATTATTTACTTGTGACCCGACGATGGCCTGGCGATAGAGGCCGAAACATGTTGTCACCTTGTCACCTTAAATAAAATAAATATCCATAATACTAGTTGTGTTTTGACTTGTGAATCTTTACTCCTTATTTGTAGACTAACGGAATTCCTGATGTATCTGCTAAAGATGCTGAACTGACAAACCTGGCAGCATACACATAGATGCAGTAGACGTGAAAGCTGACTAATGCAAGAAGATCTGCAAGGATGGATGCTTGGAATGTAAGGCCAAGACGCCCAAGGCAAAGAAATATATGGAACATTACCTCTAGTAGTGGTTTGGTGACCACTGCAAACAAAACACAAAAAGTTCATTAAGTATGAAGCAAATATACAAACTGTATTATACTTTAAATATGGGCAAGAAACATTGTCTCTCCCTGTGAAAGCAGAACAAAGGTCACAGACATGTTTCAAAATTATGCTTATCCACTCATAACCATCATCATTATCCATCACGAGTTAGGCCTTGATAGACCAGTTTCAGCCTTGTCTAATAACCTCTTCCAAGATCTTCAAAGATGTCTTGGTCCATTTGGTCTATAACTCAGCATTATGTTTGGCATCCCGTTGTTTTCCATTCTTGTTACATTTCATAGACAATTTGATTTGTATCTCATAACGGGGAAATTAAATGCAACTGGCAGCAAGTATAATAAAACAATGTAACATGGCAAAATTCCTTTCACCTTCTAAAGCCTGCTGGTCACGTGATGCACCACCAGTTTAACATTCAACAACTGTACACTCTGCCCACACTGTATTTATGTATTTTGTAAATATCTGAGAACAAAGAGTGACTTGTGCCACTTACAGCATAAACTTATTGGTTTTCATAACCCAGATAAAAAGTGTTTACTGTGTGGTATGGACTGGGTCTTTAAATAAAGCTGTCTGCACTTTGTCTTTAAAGGGTTAATCTTTGATCTGTTAATCCAGCACTTGAGGAGAGTACTCCCAACACTTTTTACCACAAAAAAGCTTCATCAGTGAAACAGGCAGATCTCAGGGAAATGTTCAAAAAGGCCTGCAAGAAGGCCTGTACATCAACCATTGTCATATCCCCTGACCCCTTATCTCCTGTTACATCAACTTATTCAGCTAGGGAGACTCCAGAAAACAGATAAGAGAACCCTGATGACCCTCAACCGGATGCAAATGCAGTACTTCTCTGATTACTTGTGCAGCCCAAGTATAGGAGCAGTAACAAAAAAAATCACCTTCAAGAAATTAGGTCAGCATAAGTACCACCCGAAAATCCAGCACTTGTCCAGTCCCATCCTTGTTGGATTAACAGATTTTAGTGTAGTTTTATTCCCTAAACTTAATACTTCCTACAGAAGTTTTAAATATTTCCTCCAAATATATCTGTACGAAACATCCTACATGGAGACTAGAGGTAACTGGTTTCTGATAAGTGGATACTTTATACTGTTGGAATGTGTGGTGGTAGCGCAGAGTTGGACACCTAGTCATCAGTTTTGGTGCTACCAAACCACCAGCACATCCTGCAGATGGGGACAGAGTTAGTTACCAAAACATCATTAAACCTTCACATCCTGATGCGGCTATCTGCCTGAGAAAATTACACTGAATTCTGTCACTGCAAAAGCTTCAAGACTTTTATCACAATTATATTTAGCAGTATTCTACTGTATACGACATTGTAACATGTTCTGACTATACTGAAAGTCATCATCAGGCATACAAAAACTACTTACAGAAAGAATGCCTACATACAGTATAATTAGTTTCTTCCCAAACATGACTGTGACCTCAATCACGTTTGGGGTAAAAAAAACTTAACTTATAACTGACTGCTCCATTTCCTATGTTTACTTGTACATCACAGCAGGATGCCACACATGAATGGGTTAACCCTCAGGCTACTAATGTCATATATATATGGAGCACCTATTCTTGATGTTTCTAGATCACACACAACGACGCAGCACAGTCGGTAGGACTCCTCT
>Ga0268261_10004034_pt1 | contig 10925 bp, 11 predicted proteins | sample TergutNc150P1_FD_190353 | JGI IMG/M metagenome (GOLD analysis project Ga0268261, IMG submission 190353) | Nasutitermes corniger P1 segment gut microbial community from laboratory colony in Florida, USA - Nc150 P1 (SPAdes) (version 2) | ecosystem: Host-associated > Arthropoda: Insects >...
ACACACAACATTCACAACAGACAAACATCCATGCCCCCGGTGGGATTCGAACCCACGATCTCAGCAGGCGAGCGGCCGCAGACCTACGCCTTAGACCGTGCGGCCGCTGGGACCGGCTCGTTTTTATTAAACTGCCCCTGATATGTGTAAAATCAACTACATTAATGTATGTGCTAATTAGCTGGAAATATGTTCTGTTGCTAGTTAATGAAATATTTATTTTTGTCTTCAGAACCTAAAAGTAAGAACAGTTTGTGGTCAGGTGAACATGTAGACAACGTAGGAAATGTTGGCAGAGCAGAACATTACTGGTGCGTTGGCCTAAGCCCAGCAACCGGTGAACACTGGTAACCTTGGATACCATAGTAACAAATGTAACCAAACATGTGTTAGCAAATGTAGGGATTGTAAGTTCGTGCATCATCATATATTCAAATAAACCAACCAACCAGATGAATCAATCTATCAGATTTATTGCTTGTCGTTTAAATACAGCTTAACATGTTTCGGGCATCCTCATGTCAATCATCAGGAGCTTATCAATTGAAGCAGCCTCCTCTGGTTTACTGTTGGAACGTGGTGGTAGCAGTGTTGTTCGTCGTGGTCGGTCTTGTCGGACCGACCACGAGGAACAGCACTGCTATCACCATGTTCCAACGGTAAACCAGAGGCGTCTACTGCAGTTGTAGCTCCTGATGATGGGCATAAGAATGCCCGAAACAGATTGAGATATATTTAAACGACAAACAATAAATACGAGAAACTGATGCATCTGATTGGTTGATTTATTTGAATATATTAGCAAATATTGTACCTGAGGTAAATATGGCAACCAGAAAAGAAAATGGTAAGGTTAGCTACCATGACAACCATATTCTGTAATGCCCCGCCGAAAGATACGGGATTTCTATCAGTTCTGTTCGTTTAAGCACTAATAAGGGGGAGATGGTAACTGGATGACGAGGTTTCGTAGTTACCAGTATTGACGGTAGAAAGCTGCCACCAAATATATGATTGTCTATTAAATTAATGATTTCGGGAACACAAGGGTAAGCTAGAAATCACTCACAGCGTTTCGTCTTTAAATATAAAAAGTTAATATATATTCCAATCCATAAAAAGATTAAATGTCAAATAATAAAGAAGTTAACAAGTTAATATTACACAACAATTAGGAGATCATAGAAAATAGTTCACTGTAAAATAGTTATACTGAAACTGTTAATCTGAATGGTTATTTGAATAGTTATTTTGCCCCTTTAACTTGAAATTAAATTTGGAATTTAGTTAAATAGATTTCTAAGTTGGGTCAGATAGTTATTCATCTCGACACAAAGTTCTAATCAGAAATCACTGAATCACCGTTAATTAGACACAGTTAGTTCAACACAGTTAGTACGTCTTACCTTTGGAAATCAGGAGAACGAAGTTTATCATCGCTCAGTAAAACTTTACAATATTCGTGCACAAATTAATTGTATTCTTCGTAGATGTAGTTCTGTTTATCTAACACTAATGATATGCAACAGCCGGTACTCTGGAAGTGTAATCGTCTTGATGAGTATTTAGTGAGTGAGTTCAATAACCGAAATCAGTAGTATTTATAGAGACAAAATAACAGCTAATGAATTGCTCAGGACATGTCACACGCGGGAGTTGAAAGTATTCCAACTATGAGGAATTGTACGGCTTCCTATGGTATGCTGTGACAGCGGTAAGCAAGTGACTGACCGTTTCCTGGTTTCACAAGTGACAGAACTTGTAGTTTCGAAATATAATTCCAAATTTGAATCTTAAAATAATGGTGTTGTAGATTTCGTTAAATCCTTCCCACCTTAAGGGAACATTTGGGGTGAAACTGGTTTCACGCCAAATCTCCTGAAACGGATAAATGCAAACATGTATAATCGTAATGAAAGCTACAACAAACACTGGACTGTTGAAATACCTTTAAGAATACATTGTAAATTAACTTTGAAATGAACATTGCATTAGTCATACATAAGAAAATATAGAATTTAAACAGTTAGTACGTGAACAAAATGAACAAAGGAAGTGTCATAGTATCCAAGACCAAAATACACAGCGTAGCGAGAAAGTTCAGGCTTAAAGGTTTCTTTTATTCTCGCTGCTGTCTGTCGAGTCGACTTCCAGGAAGTGTTTAATATTACATGTCCATTATGAAAGGTGAGAATTGCAAGTGCAGCATTCGTGACAAAGATCTTCCTGCATATAGAATGTAGGTCTGTGCGCTGCGTTAGTTTGTAGGTTGTGTTGAGTAGGATGTAAAGATTACGTTGTGTTCCGATGCTACGGGTTCGTGTGTTGTATCTCGTGTTGTATTTTACACTTCTTGCTGGGGATCGGTGTTTGATGCATTAGGATCTTGAACAGTGTTTGAAGATCGTGTAGCATTTGTTGTGTAGGCAAGAATGGTAGTAGCAAATAATAATTCCTAAAATGGTGACGACACAAATGGATGCAGTTATAATTAGATGCCAATGTAGTTGTTTGTCTCGGCGTGAAGATGTTTGATGAAGATGTAGGAGAGAATCAACATCGAAGGTCCGCTGAAGTCCTGAGGTTCTCGAGTGGATGTCATCTAGTTTTTGAATTTCTGTCGGCATTATCTCCTCTAGTTCCTAGATTTCCGCTTTCGTGACTACGGGCATCCTTGCTGGTAAGTAGAGTCTCGATTGCTCCAGTTTTATTTGTTTCGTCATGGAGTTCTGGAAACACTTGAATCTCATCAGATGAAATGTAACAATTAGCGGTGTTATGTAGAAGTCCGGCTCCGAAAATAAGTTCGTTGTAGGTAGTTTGTCCTCTTACGTTTCGGCATTGCAGGGTTACAGAATGGAGTGCTGAGAAGTAGTAGACCCACACTGTCCCAAATTTCTGAAAGATTGGTGCTTGGGGATCGTACATAAGTTGTCTGCGGCACAGATGGTAAATTGCTGACGTCTGGAATTATAAACTCATTTCGCATGTTTTAGTTTGTGCACTAAAAATTGGAACGGTAAACTGGCAAATGGTAACACTGCCTCTGTAGCAACGATTATAATCAGTCTCCGTAAACAACAGGTAATCGCGCTAACTGTGTTGAATTGCAAAATACGTGTAATCAATAGAATATCGAAAGTGTTTGTTTGAAGCTATACGCTGAGGCAAAGTCACTGTTCTGTATAAAAGTAAGAATTAGTAGTTTTTAGAGGTACGTTAACAATCAATTTAATGCTAAGAGCGTTTGCAACCAATGAAACTTTAGCGAGTTCGTAATAAATGTGTACATTTTCGGTTCTATTTCCGACCATAAGTTCATATCGTTCTGGAAGGTGTAGGGTTACGTTTCTCAAAAAGTTTTGTAACATTATAGGCTTGACAAGTTTTATAGGCAATTTGCCATGGATCGCACATTGTACAGCGTCAAATAAATCATCTAATTTTTGGGTCAACTGAAGTAAAGAGAATTCCATCCGTCTTACCGCTGTAAATGGGGCACTCTGTCCTTGTACCGTAAAGTAAAGCCATGCGATGTCTTTAGTTATTTTTTTAACTTTTCGTGTGAACTTACTAGGTTATCGTTGATTACAGTTGTCAAATTTGCAATAGGTTGGGAATTTTTTCCTATAACAGTATCAAGTTTCTTCACGTATGTTACTTGGTTGGATAATTAGTGTACTAAGTCAGAGTTCTTATCTTCCAATTCATCAGGAGTGTTATGCAATTTATTAAGATCTGCAAGAGTTGCGGTCCCAAACATCGTCCTTAAAATAGTACCACCAATACCTAATATACTGCTCCGACGATCTAACCGAGGCAAAAACTGATAGAAATAATTGAGTTTGCACTCCAGAATTTTCAGTTGTGTTTCAATCTGTCTAAATTCAGAAATTGAAGTAAATTCTAGTTTTTGTAGATCAACAGAGAAAATGTCCGCTTTTACAGTAGAAATAATTTCGTGATACGTACTTAGATTGAAATCTAAAGAAATGCACCAAGTGTCACTCGTCAGAAAAATATCAGATTCTTTCAAAAGGACCATACTGTGGTTTAGTGGTTGCACAAAGGTTTCTGCTACTACAATAAACAAGACACGTCCTGGAACAGACAGAGATTACATTAAGTTATACGGTCTACGTAACGTAAATAGACTTAAATTTTGACTCGCATTATTGATCACAATTTTACTCTTCTTGTGACATTATTCTCGCTCTCGACCTTGTAAGGGGGGTTCTGTTCTCGTGGGTTGCATTTCTCGACGGGATCTTGGGGTTCTTGGGGGCTGTAATTTTGATCATCTCTTCTAAGAGTGGGGTTCTACCATTTGTTGGACCGGGTCAGGAGTGTTTGGAGTTTGAACAAGAGGGGATTCAGACTCAGTCCTGTCGTTATAGTTTGGAATTTCCATTGGCAATGACCCAATTCTTAATGCACCTACTCCTGCATCTAAGTGCTTTTTCTCCTTTTCATGTGTTTTCTTTGTAGCGTTTCTATGCTGCTTAGGTTTCCAAAAATCAGTATTATGAGCAATTTTTAGACGGTTCACATGCACAATTTGTGACTTATTGTTTTTATCTATGATTTCGTAGTTCACATCAGAAATTTTCTTAGTAATTTTTTATAATCCAGTCCACGGCTTTCGGAAATTTCGTGAGAGTCCTGGCTTCATAGCTGGATTATAGATAAACCAAGTCATTTACCTCGAACTTTCGATGCTTAGTTTTGCGATCATACCAAAATTTGTTGTTCAGATACTTCTTATTCGCCCTGGCTACTTGTTTTGTGCAAAAGGCGTCTTTAGCTTGTTCCTAGAAGATATTTTTCCTATCCAGGATTCCTTCCTGTAAGATAGCACCGAAGTGCCGACTCAGCGTCAACATGGCCTATTTTGGACCCAGCTCTGTGTTCGACTACAAACTCAATTTTCTGTCCCTCTTTTTCTGCTAAATTATCTAGTTTACCTGCTAATAACTTTTGATTCAGGACCTCCTTTTTCTTTTTCCTAGGAGGCTTGATTGATACGTTTGTGACAGGCCTTTGTTCCTTTCAAATTCCACTTTTCCCGTCACCACCTGACGGCATCGGATTGCATAGGTGACATTTTCTTTGGCTTTGACTTGCCAAGTTTTACCCTGGGTAATTATCTCACAGTGGGGGCGGGCTATGAGCTGTTCCTTAGCTTTCCGCAGCTCCCGTGTACTAGGTTGAGGGCTGTGTTCCTTTTTACCTACTCTGAAAATTGTGAGTGCACTATGGCCTGTATGAGTATCACTGTGTACTCGAGGCCTCCTGCCATTCCTGTTAAGCAACAGTTTGCAACAATAGAAATCGATCATGGCGCCTGTTTGCGTCATGAAGTCTGTCCCTATAATACCAGCGGCTTCAGTAGGGAGTGAACACACTAAAAATGTATGCTTAAATTCGCGCCCGTTTAACCGAAATGAAACTGTCTGTCGCCCCTTTATGTCGAGGACCTCACCGGTCACTCCGTATGGCCTCGCAATCAGTGACATTGACGTCACTGTCCGAAATACCAGGTTTTAATATCGAGACATTTGAACCTGTATCCAAAATTAGATTCCTCGATATGCCTTCTGTACAGACAGAAATTAATGGAGTACCACACTCCATTGCAATATTAACTGGGGCTTTTCGACAGCTTTTTCGGGGACAGTGAGGCGGAAGGCGCTGTCTTCATTCACGCCTCGTTGTCCTTTCCCGAAACTCTGGCCTCCCGTTTATCTTCCCGCCGAGCAGCGTATGGGGGCTTTTCTCCCGAGAAACGTGGGCTACTTGGGGCTTCGCCCTGGTCCCTTTGTCTCGGCAAGTTCGCGTATTGGGCTTCCTTTTGAGCCGTGTAGGACACTCTCTAGCGAAGTGCCCTACACCCTCGCATTCGTAACATTTTAGCGCTTCTCTAATCTGCGCGTTTCTGGGGTTTTGAACTCTATCTTTGCTGGCCTTGTATTTCTGACCGTGCGTTCGGCTACTCGCTGGGGCTTCAAAACATTGCCGCGACCTACTGCTTCCTGCATACGTGCTACTCGGGGACTGTGACGTTAACCGTACCGATTTTTCAAATCTGGTACAGAAACTTTTGTTAAATCTGTCCTGTTTCTCGGCTTGATCTACTGCCAAAGCAATCTCTAAAGCTTGATGCATTGAACTAGGAGATGCATATCTCGTATATTTTCCAACCGGGTTATTCAGTCCAGAAACGAAGCTTGCTAGTAACATTCGCTCTGCATTTTCACAATGCAAGCGCTGAGCTACAGGGTCGTCCATTTTTGCGTAATTTTCTGTGCTAATTCAAGACACCTGTCGGCAAACTCCTCGAGACACTCGTTTTTCTTTTTACACACTGTTTGCAATCTGGTAAAGTGATACTGGTCTGTGTGGACATCCTTATATCTTGACCTGAATGCTTCGTTAAACGTTTGCCAATTTGTTTCCTTATTATGAAGTTCCGCACAACCCTGATAAAACGTTTTAGCACCCCCACTTAATTTCAAAATGGCGATCTGTAATTGGCCTGTTTGTTTCCAGTTTCCAATTTTAGCTGAGGACTCAATGTTAGAAAAAAATTCCTCTAGGGAAATCGTCGAGTCTGAGCCTGACCACCTGGGAATCAACGAGACCAAGGAGAGGACTTTGTGGACTGTCACTGCGCCTGTTTCCATACGTTCCTTTAGTTGCTATAAGTCTAATCTCATTTGCGCTAACACTGCTTGCAGGCGATCGGCCATGTCTAAATAACACGTGCGTACTAATTTAACTTAAGAAAATCCGAAATATTCCTGGCTTAATTCCTGTCGCGATATTTCTATTTTGACTCACTTCTAAGTACCGTTACTAATCGTAAAAGTAAAGCTAATCCTAGTTTCCACAAAAAATATCTCGCTAGAAAAGATATCACCACCCCAAACCAATATACCACCGCTGCAAACCAATTCTGTAATGCCCCGCCGAAAGATACGGGATTTCTATCAGTTCTGTTCAGTTAAGCACTAATGAGGAGAAGATGGTAACGGGATGACTAGGGTTCGTAGTTACCAGTATTGACGGTAGAAAGCTGCCACCAAATAAACGATTGTCTATTAAATTAATGATTTTGGGAACACAAGGATAAGCTAGCAATCACTCACAGCGTTTCATCTTTAAATATAAAAGTCATTGTATATTCTAATCTATAAAAGATTGAATGTAAAATAATAAAGAGTTGGCACTGTTGGCACTCTACAACAATTATAATTCATACAAAATAGTTCACTGTAAAATAGTTATACTGAAACTGTTAATCCGAATGGTTATTTGAATAGTTATTTTGCCTCTTTATGTTGCAATTAAATTTGGAATTTAGTTAAATGGATTTCTAAGTTGGTTCCGAAAGTTAATCATCTCGACACAATGTTCTATTCAGAAATCACTGAATAAATCACAGTTAATTAGACACAGTTAGTTCAACACAGTTAGTACGTCTTACCTTTGAAAATCAGGAGAACTAAGTTTATCATCGCTCAGTAAAACTTTATAATATTCGTGCACAAATTAATTATATTCTTCGTAGATGTAGTTCTGATTTTCTAATACTGATGATATACGACAGCCGGTACTCTGGTAGTGTAATCGTCTTGTTGAGTATTTAGTGAGTTCAATAACCGAAATCAGTAGCATTTATAAAGACAAAATAACAGCTAATGAATTCCTCAGGTCATGTCACACACGGAAGTTGAAATTATTCCAACTATGAGGAATTGTACGGCTTGCTATGGTATGCTGTGACAGCGGTAAGCAAGTGACTGACCGTTTCCTTGTTTCACAAGTGATAGAACTTGTAGTTTCGAAATATATATCCAAATTTGAATCTTAACATAATGGTGCTGTAGATTTCGTTACAATATCAAGGTTAGGTAGCAACCATAAAAGACGCGGTAACCTGCGTAGATAACAAAGACAAGCATGTAGAGTGCCTTTTATTTTGTCCGATTTTAAACGAACCTGAATCTTCTCGACAGATTCTAGTGCAACCACTCAATATAAAATTCCACGAAAATCCGTCCAGTGGGAACCGAGTTCCGTGCTGACGGACGGACGGACGGTCGAACAGAAATGACGAAGTTAATGGTCGCTTTATTGCATCTTCCCCAACGCGCCTAATTGGTGCTTAATGACTCCATAGAACACTAGTGTTGTCTATCGGCAGTTATACTGGCGGTGCTAAATGTTACTGTAGCAGAGTAATATAATAGTATACTTGTATTATAGTCTTATGGACCACCGTCGTATATGCAGTCCATCATTGACCGAAAAGTCGTTGTGCGGCGCATACCTGTATTTATTTCCGACAAGTAGGTAAGGTGTGAATTTGTCGAGTCCAGCCGATTCCTGATACCGGTCAATGACTGGCTTTTGTGACCTCAGCGATGAACGCCTGTGATGGGTAGAAAATGGAATTTCTTGACCGGGTCACACATATGTTAGCTGTATATGGAGTTAGGGCTAACATTGGGGTTCTGTGCCTGGCAGCGGTTGCTAGCTGTAAGTTACAAGACGTCTGCGATATGACGCCTTGTCGATTGGTAGACAGTTACCGAAATTTCGAAGGAGTTTTTTGCTTCCATCCTCAGGGCCAACTTCTGCAACCCCAAAGGTGGAGGCAACAACTTTCTCCGAATGATTGGTAGCTATGTACCAGATGGCACAGCGTCATATCCCAGACAATTTCGGACTTCATGAACACCGCTATGAGAACATCAAATCTAGCATTTGCTAACCTTAATCTGCCTCTTTTTTGTCTTGGCACTTTCGCATACTCGCGAAAAATGCCTACCATCTCGTCACGACTGTCTGTCCGTCTGTCAGTATCAGTTCGGCTACTACTGGACGTATTTACGTGAAATTTTATATTGGGAGCTTCATGAAAATCTGCCAAGAAATTAGAAATTTGGTGAAAATTGGACAAAAATATGTCCGGCATTTTCTATGTATATCTAAGTGTGTTGTATTTTTGCCGGCGATGTAAAATTTCCGTTAACAGCGATGTTGTTAGCGACATTAGCGTTCCATGGCAATGTTTTCGGTTTTGATGACATTAGGCCTACTGACATTGCCTATCTTAAGATTCAGTTCCTACCTACGGTGTCTCGTGCGAAGGACGAAACAAATCCCCCCTTTCCTTGGATTCTTACGAAAATGAATTTTTATTCAAACCATAATTACAAACAATATAGCCCCACTAGCAACAATTGTAGTAGTAACACCATTAATTACCCTATACTACTACCTAAAAATCTCCTACTCAAGATTTATAATCTTAAACACAGAACCAAAATGAAACTTAAAGTTTAATAAAAATAAATCAACCAAAAGCATTGCAGCATTAATTTTATCATCAATTTCTCTAACAGGGATAGCAGCTTGTACAATCATCACCACCATTAACTAGGTGAAGGCCTTAAGTTAAATATAAACTAATAACCTTCAAAGCTATAAATAAAGTGAAAATTACGGAACAAATCTTTATATATAACGAAAGTCCAAGATCTAAGTACGTTTATACTGTCGACGACTTAAAATCGCCATACAATCGGTCTCTTCCAGTAATAGGTATTAATTAGCACGTTACGACATTTAATTATGTGTAAACGGTACAAAATATTGTGTACCTCAACAACAATCCTAAAGGGCACGCATTGATGCATTTACTGGTGACAAAAGTCACGCGAGCACTACGCAATATTACTTTAGGCGTACCTAGCTTCCCTAATTCATTTGAGGCTTGACGTCGCTCAGTATGTTGTAATGAATTCATAATGTTACATGGATCATTCACCTAGTTGCTTAGGAGCTTTCCTGTCATCAGAGAGTCTGCAGGTGTCGCTTGCAGTGAAGTGAAACAACCGTTACAATGCAGTGCGTGCAAGATTATGTTGTGAAACTGAGCAGTTGGCTGTGTGGCCGCGCGGCACACTGCAACGGTGTGTGCGGTGACTAGTACTATTGAAGCATTTTGTACGCGAAATCCCTGTGGCCTAATGGATAATGCATCGGTCTCCTAAACCGGGGATTGTGGATTCGAGTTGCAGTCTGCTTACAGTCGTTGAGCGAGGAGGTTGTGCAGTGAAGCAGTGCCAGCCAGCGTGCAGTGCGTGTTTATAGTGTAGCTTCTATACTATTTGTTGTATGTGCAGAGGAGTAGAATAGGAACAAGAGAACTATGAGTGAACGTCAGAACACTGTGATCTGTACCTTTGACCATAAGAGCCCCCGAATTTCAGCCTTTGACACCCATGAATGGATTTTGGAACACTTACACGTGCCCGAAAATGCAGTGAACATGATACAGATAGGCGGACCCCGACGCCAAGTGTACATCAAGTTCGCTGAGCTCCAGCGTTTACATTAAGTGTTCCATTCAACTGCCGGGCAATCTGAATACAAACATGAAAATGGGGAAATATCGCATGTGAAGATCGAAATGGCTGGAATGGGCACGAAACGGGTAAGATTAGCAAACCTTCCCCCGGAAACACCAGATGAAGCAGTACGACTCGCTTTCTCCACTTACGGAGAAATCAAAGAAATTCAGGAAGAGAGGTGGTCCAGGGCTTACCGATATCAAGTCGCAAACGACATCAGAGTTGTACTGATTGCGTTAACAAAACACATTCCGTCCCACATGACAAAAGCGGGAAATGGAGTATTAGTATCCTATGAAGGACAGCCCACGACTTGCTATGGATGTAGAGAGACGGGGCATTTATATCTAGTGTGCCCCAGGCGACGTAAAGTAGCACCAGCTGAATTAACGGAGCCCACGACATCGTGGGCAGACATTGCGGCACGTGGGTATAGGAGTCCAAGGGATGATGGCGGGGAGAGGGAAGCTGCGGCAGGACAACACAGAGCACGGGCGGGCCAAG
>Ga0268261_10004035_pt1 | contig 10924 bp, 7 predicted proteins | sample TergutNc150P1_FD_190353 | JGI IMG/M metagenome (GOLD analysis project Ga0268261, IMG submission 190353) | Nasutitermes corniger P1 segment gut microbial community from laboratory colony in Florida, USA - Nc150 P1 (SPAdes) (version 2) | ecosystem: Host-associated > Arthropoda: Insects > Digestive...
CCTACCGACTGTGCTGCGTCGTTGTGTGTGATCTAGAAACATCAAGAATGGGTGCTCCATATATATATGACATTAGTCACCTAAGGGTTAATATACTAAGTACTCTAAAAACCAGGGGCACATGGTGGCTGAGTTGGTTGAGGCACTGTGTTACAAGCCGGAAGGTCGTGGGTTCAATTCCCAATGGTGTCACTGGAATTTTTTCATTGACATAATCCTTCCGGCCGCACTCTGACCCTCGGGTTTACTCAGCCTCTAACAGAAATGAGTACCAGGAATATTTTCTGGGGGTAAAGGCGGCCGGTGCATAGGGCTGACAACCCTACCACCTTCATGTGCCGATTGTCTTGAAATCTGGGAGCCTTAACCTCCTGGAACCCTCAGGGCCTGTCCAGGCCTGTAATGGGATTGCTGTACCTTTTTACTCTAAAAACCAGTTAAAATATACAAATTACATTTGTAATTATTGCATATAGCTTGCCTTAGCTTAAGTTTTGTATGCAGATTACCCTGAGTACAGAACTTACACTGAGGCAAACCATATATAATCATTACAAACATAATTTTATGTATTTTAACTGGTTTCTGTAGTACATGGTATAATAACTCCCTGGGAATGGTGCTGCAGCACCAGAACATTGCAGAGAATTTATAAAATCTGTATAGTTGCATACATTGTTTGTGCAATTGTTAGTTTAATAATAACAGTTATAAATTAGATTAACATGCATGGAAGAAACAGTTTCATAAGAAACCTAGAACCATTTGCCTGCATTCTCCTTGGCACTCAGTATTGGCATTTTCCTTTATAGAGCAGAATGATTTGCTTCTTTGTGTTGTTGTTGTTGTTGATGATAATGTTGTTTTCACTTATTTAATCATCCATTCATTCCTCTTCCTCCCCTCCCCCCATAGATGCTTGTTACTTGCAATGCGGAGTGAAATGGCCTTTCAGTCCCTCTCAGTGACCACTGCTGTTCAACACTGGCATAATTAATTTCCATGATCTTTTATATGTCTGCTTGTTCCTGCTCTGTTATTTATGTGTATACTTCTATGTGGGATTCTATGTAGAACAATGTATGTATGATAGTTTCCTGTCTTTTCTGTTTATTGGTATGTGGTGAAGAAACATTCTTCACTAGAAGAAGTAAGACTTATTTTAATGTGCTTCCAGTGTTAAATTACTCCTTTAAGCCCCATTTCTATAGGCCAGATATTTGGAGTATTTTAAATGTAACAAATTAGCATAATTTAAAAGTTTCTGTGATCAGAAATGTTCAGATCCTTGTTGCATATCAATAATCACAACCTCTTTTGCAGTTTTTATATGTCTTCAGTTTTTTTTCTAAGTTTCTTTAGTGTGTAATGCAATCCACTCTGTTGGTAGTGGTATAAAATAAACATACTAAATTTTGCAGGGTAGTTTAAAACTTTCCTTATAATTTGCTTAACTTGTATGAGCACTAATATAATACATTGTAGCATTGTATTAATTGCTGTCATTATTACAAATTTTCTCTCTTAATTAAAATGAAGGCAAGTTAGGAAATGTGTACATTGATTAAAAATTCTGGCATGTTGGCATGCTTTTGTTTTGTAATTTCTAAAATATTAAGACTTGTGAGTGAAGGGTTCTGGTTTCAAAACTTATGTTCCAATTTTCTCTGCAACATTTCTTTGGAATTTTTTGATGTATTAAAAATTAAGTGACTTAAGCATGAGTGAAATTGCAGATGTGGACAGAAACACATGTAGGTAAGAAATCTGTTACTTTTGTGTAATTTTAATTGAAATTTTCATGGGTCAGTTTATTTGAATTAAAACTTCTCATTAGCAGATTTCATGACAATTGTTTGGTAGTTCTTGACTAGTTCACGCATATACACACACACACACACACATATAGATGAATGGATGGCACTATGCAGGGATGCAGATGCTCCTGACTTCAGCCATATGTCACAGTTATAACTATTCTGGTCACACAATATTGTTAGGAGTGTGCTGATTACAATATACCTGATACCATTGTCATTCTTTAGTTTTCCAGTGATTTTGATATAACAGCTGGCAGTGAGGACATTACTTTTGAAAGACTGTGTTGGATAATGGCTGTAAACTTTATCTGTATTACATGAAGATGCATTTTATATGTACTTTTTTGAGTACCTTGATAACATTCTGAGTTGTGTCCCTAAAGATAGCTGTGTAGGCCAGAACATCTAGGCAAACAAGTAAAATATGGGTGTGATCAGCTACTTTTGTGTGCTTTGTGGGTTGTGCTACTAGGCTATGAAATGATTTTAGAACTACCTCAATGGCAAATATGGAAAAGATTATTTAATAATTTTTCTGTCACACTTTAGGTCTTCCATTGCGCTTTATTTTTCTGGAAATGTCCTTATGATCCCATGTTTCTTGTTACTGACTTCAGTCTTGGCCCATGTTTGAAATTTATGCAATTCTGTTACAATTTTAAACAGAGGCTGGTTTGCCTTCATTAATTATATTCAAGACATCCTGCAAAGTGTAATACAACAACCCTTGAAGCATGCACACTAACAATGTACCATGTGGAATAGCAGTGAATGGCATAACATAAAAGCTGCATGAACACATTCTAGAAACTCGTGTCTTGATCGGGCACCAAGACTTAAGCTTAGTAACGCAAAAAGTCATATTTAACAGAACTATTGGTTGGAGCATACAACTCATTTGTCGCAGGAGGAAATTCAGAAGTTGGCAGCACAGATTGAGTTCATGAAGATTGTTCATATGGAGATGAATAACAGACACCTGAAGCCAAAGCCTGGTGGTTATTTCAATGCTGCCAACACAGCGGTAACTCTTCAAAGTCCTGTAGGAAAGACAACTTCCAGTTTCCTTGTTGGGAAGAATATGCCTGGAACAGAAGAGAGTTGCATCATTTCTCCAGGAGAAGGCGCCAGCGAGCGAGTCTGACTAGTGGTCAATAGTGAAGAGGTGTGGTTGTGACAGGGGACTGGCATGTCTTTATCTCTGTCATTGTTGTTGTCATCCCGTGAGATATTCAAGCCCCCCCTGCTGTTTGTGGATTTGTCACTGCTCCCGCATTGTACAACTTTGCTGCTATCTTTCCTGAGTGTTAATAATTGGATATAAATAACCTTTGAAATTTTTTTTTTTTAAATCTTTTCAGATGGTAATTGTTTGGAAGGTAAATGTCTTGGCTTGTAGCCCTCCTAATCCAGTTATGTGGCTGAATGTGAGTCCATGTCTTTGGAGTAATTTTGGCTGCTTTTGTTAAAAGTTCTGCTGTGACTGTCAATAATCAGGGCTCTTTTAATTCCCTGTCCTAAACAAAAAAAAATCTCAAGCTACTCAGTTTGTTTGGTGTGAACCTCTGCATGGAATGTCACAAATTATCCAGCTGCCTGTATGAATACAAAGCGTGTTTAATATATGTGACTTTGAGGTGATGTTGCCCAGTCACTAAATTGCAAGTGTTATCCACAGTAACAAAGTGGTGAAAAATATGATGAATAGAACGGTATGTTTTGGTGTTTAAGATATGTACTAAGTCCTGTGAAGAAAACTGCAGTGCTTAAAATAGTTATAGTTGGACCCCTGAATGCAGGTTGCATGTAGTAATGTGTTTGCATCATCACATTCTCATTTATTTAACCTAATACCATAATCATTTATAATTTGTTCACTGTAAATAACAGGTAAATGTCCAGTCAGCTTTTTTAAAGAAAATTGAAAGAATGAATAAGTCAGGCAATTCTGTCTTAAGATCTGTCTTGATAGTTCATTGTGAGAGTCTGTAACTCATTCCTTTGAGTGATACTCCTTGATTTATTCTTAGATCTGAAACATGTTTGAGAATGCAGCACTTTGTACCCTGTCTCTGGCTAGTGAAATGGTCTAACGAATACTTACATTACATGTTGTGAAGGAAAAATATGAATTTGTGTCTTTCATCAACCAAAGTGAAAATGTTTACAGAAATTAGTACATTTACACTTAAGATATAATACATTTTCTTCACAATTGAGTATGTAATTAATTTAGCACTTTTATTTTTTTCTGTATTTTACAAGAATAGTTTACTTTGTTTTGAATGGAGCCCTGACTATTGCATACATCCGGTCAAGTACAAATTAACAATTAAGGCAAAGTGTGACAAAAGAAAGAAAAAAAAAATGCAGCAGGCAGGAATTCCACACACTCATAATTAGTGCAGCAGCTGGCTGAATTACACAACCACAGCTCTTCACTATTGCTGAATGTAAAAATCAATCTTCTATAACCAAAGAATTTCTTGATAATTATGTTGTATAAAGTATGGGTTTTGTAGTCTGTCATGATAAGCTTAATGTTGTATTATTGAATTGCATTTTACTTTTCAGATATTTTATTTATGAATATACTTCCAGAGTGGTGAACTTGGTATATGTTGCAGTGATGACAGTTCTTATATGAAATACTGAATGGGAATTAAGCATAAAAATATTAAGTTCTAAGATTCAGTTACTTCCTGAAATTTTTGCTTGTATTGGTATCAATACGGAAAATAATTTTATCACAAAATCCAACTCCGAGTGAACTGTAACGTAGACTGGGACCAAATATTTGCTTTTATAAAGTCCATTCATTTGAATAGTTTCTCTTGCATAAGACTGTCTTGCATATGATGTTATATTTTGCTGTACTGTTTGCACTTAACTTTATTGCTTCTCTTGTTTTGAATTAATCTGATAGTTCCTTAACCTTTTAAACGCCAAATTAAATCCCATCTGCCATTTGCTTGCATTATTAGGAGCTCACCTTATTTTCCACGTTAGCAGTGTAAGGGTTAATGCCTCTTTAACCGATATGTTAATCAGAGTAAGTGTATGCACTTTACGATGAAGTGAAATATTTTAATTTTGAGTTATATGCTGGAGCATTTATCTTGCTAATTACAAGTAATTATAATTTATTACTTATTTAATCTGCAGCAATATTGAATGCTCAAAATAAATAATATAGTATATGTGAGACAGACTTATATATTTGTATTGTTTTGTATTGTATTTCAACAACTATGTCTTTCAAGATTGCTTTGTTCTGGGTTGTCACTCCTGTGATAAGACTAAAATATCACAAAATGTGTGTCATGTGGAGTGGATATGATGCTGAATATGACACTGAATTAGTTGCTGTATCTAACATTCCTACTTGATTATTAGTACCTAAGCATTGGACACTAGAGAATGGTCTACAACATCAGGAAGAGTCTAGGTTCTGGAGAAGAACATAAATTTAAAAGCCAAAGAGATGGTGCTTAAGTCTCTACAAAATAATTTTTTCATATATATGTTTCATTACTTATGAATGTAGAAAATGTCTGTACCTTCTGTTTTAGCTGTAATAATATGTGTTATGTTTTATATGAGTGGACAACATGCTTTTCTTGTCCTGAATAAAATTATGTCTTTATTTGAGATAAAGGTACATAAATAAAGAAAATTAATATGTTAATAATATGGATTTAATGTCCAGTACAGAAATGTTTTAGTGATGAATGGTTTCCTACTATTGACTTTAAAACTGAGGTGTGTACATTCTTTTGTTTTTAACTACAATTGACATAGAATAATTACTTTCAGAAGTGGGTAATTAGCACATGTACCAGGCAAATTGTAACTGCAAGAAATGCATTTACATGCTCAGTTGTATGGTGTTGAGGCTGAGATAAAATATGCACACCTCAGTTGTGAAACTCCTGGAGCCTAGCTGTTGAACTAGCTGGAAGTAATAACAGTTCACTGTAAGAAGAATTGATTCTACATATTTGTCAAGTTGTTATGAACCACAAAGCCTGTTACTGTGTTGTTATCTTGTCTGTAGAGCCCATTCACTGCAGAAAAGCCAGGAAATCAGAAGTTATGGCAGAAGGAGGTTACAGGAGGGGCAGTTCTCTCTGTCACTTTTCTATTCCTCCACCTCCTCCTCTTCGTTTGTAAAACGTTTTGCCACTGTCCTTTCTAGAGTTGTTTCCATCAAATTTTAAACACTTCAAAAGCCCTTGTTAGTACAACAAGATACGAAGTGCAGCTTGGAGGTTTTAATAAATAATTAAGCGTGGATTATGCTGGCCATTTCACAGCAGTTGGGCTGTAGTTCTATGTTTTATGTGTATGATTTAAGGATTTAACTCCTGTTGTGATTATTGTCAATATTAAATCAATAAGAGAAGAAAGTGATGCTGTACTTATTATAGTATAGTGGCCTTACATTTCAGAGCTTCTTATTTCATTTTGCATCTATATGAATGCAAGAAAGTACTTGCATTTACTACGTGTACAACAATGTTGTATGCAACTAAAGAATTAAAAAAAATGGATAAAGACATTTTTAAACAAATGAGTAGTATTTAAATTGTTCATTTATATTCCAATCGTGATATTACTTGTTTTGTGTGGGTTTTTTTTGTTGTTGTTTCACGTTTCATGCATCATTCTTGGCAGCCATATGATGTAGCAAGTCATGCTGCTAACGTATTTACATGTGACCACTAGATTGTAATATTTATCATTATTAATACTGATTAATATCTGTAACAGGTTTTTATAATAGTGACATTACCTTGTTCATATATTATTAATATGCAGAAATCTTTAATTTCTGAAGTGCTGAAAACAGCCGCAGTTCCTTTCAGTTGCTGTAGCTCATTAAGAAGTCTTGTTCTGTTGTTTTTGTTTATTTGTGAGGTATCTAGCGCCATGTATTTGTTATGTACATGTGTAAGGTATTGAGAAATAACCCCAGCTTCTAGTATGTCACCATGTGTGCTACTAGCAAGCCCACTTAATGAGATTAAGAGTTACTGTCATTTCATGTTCATCTGTTCATCACTGGCATGAATGTTTCTTCCTCTTTCCCATCCATTATAACTAGAAATGATGTAAACTGAGTGAGCATTTTATAATTCAGTTTTTATGCCATGTTAGGTCCATTATTGTCGTGTTCAGTAAAGAATGTATTTTATGTCACACAGCTTATTTTGGAAGAAACTGCATATATGTTGTGTTATAACTAAGCAGTAGGCTTCTTTAAATTGACTGGATTCACAGTCTCAGGGATACAGTTGTGTAGAAGGCTCTACTGCTCTTTGCTGACAAGAAAGTGACTGCTTTATGTAAGATGCAGCAGCAATTCTCACCTTCCTGGCAGTTGATTAGTTGACAGACTGTAATGTATTGTTGTTTAGATGGTATGTATGCCCAAATTTTACAGTATTCATAGTAGACTGTTTAATGCTACACAAATGAACAACACAGAATATGATGTATAGGTGACTGCTATAAAAATGTCTCTCCAGTTAATTGTATGAAATTTGCATTAATTATATGGGATTTGTGTCTCTGATTCATTTAATTACTGCCATTTAGTTTTAACTGTTATCTGACTTTAAGCCATACAGGCTATTCTATCTTCTGTCACTCTCTACTGAGGATGATCAACGTTGAATACATTTCATTGCACTCTTCTTTCCATTCTGGCATGGTGTTGGAGTAATAAGTTTAATATATTAGCTTGCTGCATACATTTTTTCCTATGTATTTGTAGCATTATTGAGACTGTTCCTCTAGTCTACACTTACTGCTTTACTCATATCACATGTTACAACTGAATTGCATTTATTTGTAACATATTTGAAGAGAATTTGTTTTTTCATTCACTATAAACTTGTTATGGTTATGATGAAATTGGAAATAAAATGAATTATGTACTGTGTGTGTGTAGGTCATAAGAAAATAGTATTCATCTTAACAGACACTTACATTACAGTGTAGCCATCATTTTTTCTTTTGTGTCTTCTATAAAACTGGAATATTACTCTTCTCTTTCATGGAGCTGCCTAAATTGCACACTAGACAAGAAAACAGTTGGTGAAGATTGCTGTTAGTCTAATATGAAATATACATCTGTTATGCAACAGGAGCTTATGAAACCTTAATGCTTATCAGTGATTATTCTGTTCAAACATGCGGTGGCTTTTTAACATACAAATTAACTAATGAGTGACCACAATAAAAGCTGTCGGTACGTGAAATGTTTTCTGATGCATGGAAGTCTTGAATATTTTTCCCTATTATAATGTAGAAAAGTATTCACACAGTCAGGACCCAAGGGCCAGTCTGACAGGGAATACAGTTCATGCATTAGCACAGAGCCAGAGATTTACAGACATAGAAAAAATGAATTTGAAAAACTAAACAAAATTAAACTGAAGCATCTTAATTGATGATTTAGTGACTCACTGTCTAAGATTATGTACAAGATGGAGATAGAGTTATGACATGGACAATATTTGAATTTTGTTGCCTGAGTAAAACACAAATTATTATTGAAACAAATTCATTTTGCATACTGATAATGGATGGCAGAGTGAATAGTGTACCTGTGTGTGTGTGTGTGTGTTTTTCAAAAGTTTACCTAAAATGTACTTCTATAACCAGAAAGAAAATCACTTTTAGAAAAGGTTACGGTATTTTGGAGAATTGTACAGTGGTAGTTGAAATGTGTACAGTATGTGAACTTTGGAGTTGGGAATCACATCCAAGAGGAGATAAAGCCTCAGTGGGCATTTCTGTGGGGTGATAAAAATAAATAAATCAGCCTTCTGTACATTTGTTGTGTCAGAACTAGAAGACCTGTCAGTCACAACATAGTGACTAGGCTTCTTGAAGACCACATGAGCCCATTTTCAGAATGCTGCATTCTCCATTGCCTTCTACTTCAAGTCATCTCCTGTTCTCCATATAGCTATTGCTCCCCATAACGTTGACCACACAACAGCTATCTTGGAGATATCTAGAAATGTATTATTATTATTACTCATTTGGTACTGCTGTCTATAGAAGTACTAAAGTAGGTTCCATTATTAAATTTTTTGTAAAGTTTGTGCCAGTTTTTATCCCTCTTCATAACTAAGTGAATTATTTAAATGCTTAACATGGTAATCTTTTATGTAAATGTAATAAGGAAACTAGAGTTTTCTTAATGCATGTGTGCTGGATCAACTCAATATGATTGTTTAATCTTCAATGTCATGCACAAAGTACATAGACACTATTAATATGCAGAATAATTGAAATAGCAGTGTGTGTGTGTGTGTGTGTGTGTGTGTGTGTGTGTGTGTGTGTGTGTGTGTGTGTGTGTGTGTGTGTGTGCGTGTGTGTGTGTGTGTGTGTGCGCGCGCATGCGCGCGCACATGCATGCATGCACTTGCACCCTCCTGCCCTTGGTCTGTGGCTAGATGGTGAAGCCATTTTGTTTGTTACATGCTACTTTAATTTGAGTGTCAGGAGGCCATTTGTTGTCTAGCTAATGACTGAATGGTGCAAAGTACAGTAGACTAGGCATAGAAAGTCAGATTTCAACACTGTATGATCTGAATTATTAATGTCATTCAATAAGGTGCAAATAAGTAAACATAAATAATGACACTCAAATGTCCATAAATAAATACTTTGTGCTTCCCACATTCAAAGCTTGTTGGCTTTTGAAGGGTGGAGGGGAGGGGGATCAGTTACCATCACTCTTACCTGTTTCATCATTTTTTATGTAGTTAGTTCCCATTATGGGCTGTGTATGTTAAGCATAACAGGAAATATATAATTCTACTATGTCCTGCATCAGTGGGTTCCACTGCGAGTAAATTAAAGTGCAATTCCTAGCATAGTTCATCCACAAACAGTGCCAAAGGATGTGGAACTAATTAGGTAAATGATTTTCTCTAGGTTATCTAGACCAGTTACAGTTTCAGTGGCTAGAAACATGTTCATGTCCTTAACACTTTGTTTAAGATAAAGGAAGCATCTCTTTTACTTTCTGATGTAGTTCTCATTTTTCATTTGTTTCATTCAGAGAAAATATGATGTGCATACTCTGAACAGAAAATACCACAGGCAGCAAGATGCACTAGTATTATGTATTGCATGTATATATATATACTACATCATATAAAATTGATGTTAATTAAAAGAGAAAGATTCTAGAGCTAGCTCATACTGGTGTAGTGGCATTTCAGGAATGGTCATTTCTTTGGGTATTGAAGCTGTAAATGGAAAGTTACAGTACTAAATTTCTGAACAGTTATCATATGTATTTAAAGGCATATGATATGATATATAAATTGGATATCACTAAATAAAAAGTCTTCTCATAGATAAATTTTATGGGATCTATTTCTGACTGTTGCTAACCAGTATTATATCTAAGTACATTAGTGATCATTAAACTACTGTAAGGCAAACTAATTGTATTCTCTCCCTCTCACAAGAATAATATAATCACATATTATAATAAAGGTGTGTGATGAAGCAGCACTGAGAAGTATGGGAAAAGTCTAACAAACAATGCTGAGCCCCAAACTGAAACATAAACCAAAACAGAACAGTTTCAATTGCTTTTCCCACTTCTGCAGTACTCCATGATGTGAGTTGTAGATTAGTGCAAGAGTTATGCTTTTGCCATTCCTCAAGCAATCAGAAGAGAGATAAACAGGAAAATTAAGCTAATACTAAAATATCATATCATAACGGCAGTGTACTGTTTGTAGTGTACCTGCACAATAACCAAAATGAAAACAGTTTCTAATTATCACTTTTTAAATTGAATATGTTCCTCACAACAGTTATGGCATTCTTGGCAACTAATTTCCTATGTTTAAAGTTTGTAAGTTCGTGCATCATCATACAATTCAAATAAATCAACCAACTAGATGCATCAATTTATCAAGTTTATTACTTGACATTTATTTACATCTCAACATGTTTCGGGCGTCCTCACGCCCATCATCAGGAGCTCAACAACTGCATTAGCAGCCTCTGGTTTTACCGTTGGAGTGTGGTGATAGCAGTGCTGTTGGTCATGGTCAGGCCGGCCG
>Ga0268261_10004036_pt1 | contig 10924 bp, 8 predicted proteins | sample TergutNc150P1_FD_190353 | JGI IMG/M metagenome (GOLD analysis project Ga0268261, IMG submission 190353) | Nasutitermes corniger P1 segment gut microbial community from laboratory colony in Florida, USA - Nc150 P1 (SPAdes) (version 2) | ecosystem: Host-associated > Arthropoda: Insects > Digestive...
GGGGGGGGAGTTACTGAACACAAAATGTGTTTAGGGTTTGTAAGTCCGTACATCATCGTACAATTCAAATAAATCACCAACCAGATGCAACAATTTTCCAGTTTATTATCCTGACGTTTGTTTACAGCTTAACATGTTCGGGCGTTTTCCCGCCCATTATCAGGAGCTCAATGACTGCACGGGCAGCCTCTGGTTTTACTTTCGTATCGTGGTGACAGTCGTGCTGTGTTCGTGGTCGGGCCGGCTGGCCCGACCACGAACACATCACGACTCTCACCACGATACGAAAGTAAAACCAGAGGCTGCCCGTGCAGTCATTGAGCTCCTGATAATGGGCGGGAAAACGCCCGAAACATGTTGAGTTGTAAACAAACGTCAGGATAATAAACTGGAAAACTGTTGCATCTGGTTGGTGATTTATTTGAACCAAATGTGTGTTTTGATTTTCTCTACAACTTTTGTCTGAAACGTTTGTCATTATAAGAAGAATTTATCGAGATGTGATAAAAAAAGTATATCGATCTTCATGTAAAGTGCCAGTTACACTTGTCATATTTAATGAAACTAAAATTTTCTGGACAGATTTTCGAAAAATACTCAAATAGCGATTTTAATGAAAATCCTTTCAGAGGGAGCCGAGTTGTTCCATGCGGTTGAACGGACAGACAGACGTGACGAAGCTAATTGTCGCTTTTCGCGATTTTGTGAAAGCGCCTAAAAATACAGAAGGACAAAAGCGCTCCTGTTGCTGGTGGCATGCGCCGCTGTGAACATTGCGTTCAGAAAAGCGTGGCTAAGTATTCTAGCATTAAGCATAAATTTCCATTCTTCAGTGTAATACCTGCAGCTACCCTAAACTCTACACAGATTTATTTTGTTCGTAGTTAATATTTCGCTAACAAACACACAAACAAACAGATGTGGCAAGTGACTCTCCAGCACCTCCGGTACAGGTTTTCATTTTATGACGCTACCTAAGCCCGATGTGTAGGCTGAGCTAGTCTACGTGTAGGCTGACTGATTTTACAAGCATGTTTGGGACGTCATAATTTGGAAACCCCGCATTACCTCATATTTCCATTCCCGAAAAAATCACCCGTCATTTCATTATCTAATTCACATAGACAGATACGGTGCCCATTCTGAGCCACTTCACCCCACTTCACACCCTCACGCATTACTTGTTCAAGATTATAGAATATAAGATTATATACAGGGTGTCCCACTCACTACCGAACCCGGCATTTCTTTAATAATTCTAACACCAATGAAGATACTGCAACGAAATTTGAACAGCAGTACGTTCTTTTCTTTCACATTTCTTACACAATGAGGTAAGTGCGCTTCAAATTTCGTTGCAATATCCTCATTAGTGGTAAAATTATTAAAGAAATGCCGGGTTCGGTAGCGAGTGGGACACCCTGTAGTAAACTTTATGTGTTGTTGGTTTCTTCGTAAATTATTTTATGTGTAAGAAATAAATTTACCCCCGTGGAGAGACCCCTTACGTTCTTTCAATCGGAGGTTGGGGGGCTCCAGAGACGGTCTGAACGTTGTGGAGAAGAGAAAAAATCGCTTGCCCCTGCCTCGATCGTCAGTTCCTATACGGACTGAGCTATCACGACCGGTCTGAGCTATATGACATTAGCGTGCAAGGAGAAGGAACGCTGCGAACTTCCTAACAGCATTTCAGGTTTTTATGGCCGTTGGTCTTGTTTTAGGGTGTCTGCACCGTGTGTTGGTTAAGTGTGCTGAGGTTTATACGGCAAACATCTTCAGGGTGACTGACACATTTTCTTCCTCCGTATAACTTAATCATCCATTTGAACCAATTCAATCACTGCAGATGGAGGCAGTACGTTCCCCCGAAGCAACGGAACCTTTGACCACTGCATAGTGCAGAAACCCGTCCGTCACGTGATCATTTGCCGCTGTTCCGCTGCACAACAGTCGGCTGCAATGAATCCGCACAAAGCAGCGCCGACTCCCTTAACAAATGGCAGCCACGCATCTCCTCATCCATTATGTTTTGTATTGTGCTTCCCACGCCAGACATATTTATCATTTGTGTTGCGGTGCGAGCCCCCCTCCCCTCCCCTCCCCGCCTGACGGCCGCTCCAAGCAGTCAGAGTTTTGAGATGTTCGAAATTTTTTGGCTTTCAGCATGTCGCTTGTGGCTGCGTGGGGCCGTACCAACTGAGGGGCCCTGTATTTCACATTCAGCGTCACACGCAAGTTATTGCAATGCAGTGCAGGCTACACATAGGCAGAGCCCCAAAATTATTTGTCCATTGCCCCCAGAAATGTCTGAAAATCGTCCTGTGCGTACCGAATTTAAGCCACAACTTCAGACGCCAAACTAACGCTTGTTGCATTCTTGTCATTACTTTTAAACCTTCTGGATCAGTTGAAATAAACTGTCAGCTCAAGCGACTGTTTGACATGACATCCCTATAGGGTTCAGAAGTGGCGGTACTACATGGTCATCAATTTATCTGACAACTATCACCCGATCTTCCTGCCGGCTCGTTTATCGTACTGACGCAGCCCACTCAGCAGAGCGCCCACACCCGCGACGGAATGGCTGCAGGAAGTCACAAAGGACGGTCGTCAGATATCCACAATATACCCTGCACATTAACACAGGACACCCACCACCTTCTCCTACCGCGTCGTCACAGTTTATAATTGACAGTTATTCTGCAATCTGATGCCGTGCAAAATGTGTGCAGTTTAGAAATAAAAATTCGACCCTCCTCTATGCCGTGGTGCGTTGTTGTTGTCTTATGGGGTTACAATTGTGCTGACGCAGTTACGGTGAAGAGCAGGAAAACCTGAAGAAGAGAAACTACTTGGAAGACCTGGGCGTAGAAGGAAGAATGGTATTAAAAAGATGTCAAATAAAAAGGCCGGGAGTTTTGAAGTGGATTAATATGGCACAGTAAAATGGACAAGCGGTGAGGGCAGGGAACATTCGGGTTACATAAAGTGCGGGGAATTTCTTCACCAGCTATAAGGAGCTGTCAGCTTCTGTCTAAATGGAGTTGGTGATTCTAAGCGGTCTGCAGTTACTCGTTAGGAAGTCCAAAACTTTGTGGTCACTTTAGTTGGTTTTAATGTAATATCGAAGTGTTTCCTTTGGTGTTAGAAACTGAACTGAGGACTTTGCTATGTGGCAGCAGATGAACGGACCGGTAAGAGAGAGAGAGAGAGAGAGAGAGAGAGAGAGAGAGATGGACATACATGGAGAGAGACAAGTGCAGCAACAAAGAGATATCGTCATCTGTCTCTTGTAACAGAAACAGTTAACCCCTTAAAGAATGCTATTAACCTGAATTATTAGGCGCTCTTTACGAAGTAAAGAACAGTGTCTTTAGTCAGAGCCGCTAATGTTCGTGACATTACCAGCGACACTTCAGTGTAGGAGGTGGAATGAGTGTGAATTCCGTGAAAATAGACTGACTGACTGACTGACTTACTTACTGACTGACTGACAGTCGTGCTGTTACTTTAGGCGAATAAATTAATTTCTGCCCGTAGGTCTACTTGCCCCATTGGTTGTAGATTTTTATGAAATTCTGTGTAAGAGGTCTGCACACAACCATCTTGACCAGGTACAGTGAAAGCCATGCGTTATTGAAGGGTTTCACTGAAATGTTACCTGCCAGTAATTTAGACGTTTTTCTTTCGGTTTGGTTTAAACAGGCACCAAGAATTTATTCAGCAATTGTCAAGTTCGTGAAAATCGACTCAGTTGTGGCTGCGCTTTTGTTACGAGAGTAAATGAAATTACATTCACTCTGTTTCGTGAAGCCGTATGACATTTTAAAGTAAAGAACGCCTTGGCTAAGTCTGTGTACTACGGAGTGCACAGAGAGAGAGAGAGAAATACTTTTTTTTCGCATTCAGTCCACGGAGTACACCGTTGGCAATCTTGCATTTAAAGATCAATCCGTACCGCACAGTAAACACTCTCCGTCTCGGTTGTACAAACCAGTCAGTTAATGTTGTATAGGGAAATAATCGCTGTTTGTTCTCAGATCCACATAAAACACATAAATACACTGTGTGGGCAGAACGTAGAATATTTGATTGCTAAACTCAGTGGTATGTATAGTTACCACTGGAATTTAAAAGGCGTGATTAAGACACCACAATGGGGTTGTGTTGTTTCAATCTCTAGGTGTTAACATGACAGCATTTTGAACTTCAGGACGTCTGCCTGATTTCCATTGACAATAATTTGCCCTTCAGGGACGCCCGCACTCTGCATATAAGGAATGAAAGCTAAATATAACTAGACCATCTCCCCCACCGACAGGCGTCTGGAGCACTACCAGACAATATGGACCAGACGAGCGTGGCCGGCATGACGTCACTCACAGACGCCCGCCGCCGCCTGCCAGCGGCGTCGATCTCCTTACACTACTATAGAAACCCCCTACACTCGATAATAACCCGACAGCTGTCACATTTGTAACGTCCAGATAGCTCAGTCAGTAGACAGAGTGAGGTTGTATCTCTGTTAGCGGCAGGGATATTGCCTACCTCACTGCCTTCATATCGTCTTTGAAGTCCATACAGTCTTCTGTAGTATTTCTAATACCCAGAAGAAAGCCAGCCGAAGCGTGAGGCTGACCACTCAGTTTATTTTAGTGCCCCGGCAATGAATGCATGAATCTATACGTTACTCTCCCGTATGTCTTTATGACACGAGACAGCTGCACGCCGATAACTACAAGCGGATAAAGAAGGTGGGTGGGTCTTACAGTGCAGTGGCCCGCACAATGGTTCATTGCTACTATCTATTAGCACTGCAATCGTAGCATGATTCTCCCCAGTCATTCCCTGCCAAACACGGCCTGTAATCAGCAGTTCATCTAACTATGGTGTAGGCTTGTATTCCGCTCCACACTCGAGTGTCGGCTTCTATTGTGTGAAGTGAACCAGTCAGTTGATACCTTGCCGTTACAGGACACTGCCCGTGTTAGTCGAGACGGCTGGCTGCATATTTGCCCTAATTTTACAGTAAATCGTCTGTAGGAAGTTAGACACACTTCATACCGCGGTGAATGAATGTTACAACCAAATCAACTATCACACACTTACCATTCAGTGCCAAGTACCTTCCTTGGATGCCACTGCAACACCAGCTTATCGTCATATCACATTCAATGCATTTACTGCTGTTTGCCTTGCGCTGTTTATTGAATACGTAAAGAGTTATATTCTAATCTATATTATTCTATACAATCAAACTTTTCTTGTCACTCCTCCTCCTTTCCCCCTCTCTCTACACTTTATACAGTTTATCAAAAGTTTAGCAACAACATAACATGTTTGTTATGTTAAAACTAGAGTAACATACATTGAATTTAATGCATTTTTTTGGGATGTTACTTGGAAACAAGTTATCTGTGTAGATTGATACAGCAGCAAAACTTTTGTCACCGCGAGCAAAACAGGCGCTCAAATAAAGTGTTTCACACAACGGGATGCCTTCTGGAAAAGACATCTAACACAGAGGCGTGGTAGCACTGCTGACTGCACTTGCTGAACTTAATCACAACTCGCCAAGTCCATGGAATCAAGTCCCCCTTAAGAATCAGACATTTGCTGAGCTAGCCAAGAATCACCGGCGCCTACGGGATCTGACGGCCAACAGTGGGCCACTATTCCCTATCGTGAGGCACGTGTGTCCAAGCGGCGTCATCATTCCCAGTGTTTTATGACACGTGTTAATATCGCCTGGTCCATGTCTTGATACTGCAAGTGGTTACTGATCTTCCAGCATTTCGACTATAACATTGCATGTCCCTCCGTGACTAGTACTTTCACTTCCATCCAGTGAACATTACGCTTATGATTAAGAAGAACTTCATCATGTAATTATTTTTTCTTCATTCTCCTGTTACTTTCTCTCTCTGTCTTTCTGTCTCTGTCTGTCTCTCTCTCTCTCTTTCTCTCTCTCTCTCACTTAGGTTCACATGCTGTCCTTACACCTCTTCTGAAATGGAACCGAAATAGCTCAGTCAGTATAGTAACTATGTTACTGGACGGATGGCCGGAGAGTCATTGTTCAATTACCGGCAGGGACCAAAGGCTTGTTCTCTTTTCCAAAATTCCTAGACTGGCTCTGGGACCCTCGCTGTCTATTCGCTGGGGAAAGGGGGCCCTTTCCCTGAAGTTAAAGCGGCCGGGGCGTCGATGACGACTGATCTTCATGTAGCGCTAGGGTTATGAATGAATGGAATTATACCTGCACTCCCCCCCCCCCATACAGGTCTCCATGGCGTGCACAGAAACAAATGCAGATCTACTCGCACAATTTCTGTGTACATTTAAGTGCAAATCTGTACAGCCTGTTGGCTTCTCTTGGTCTCCAGAAGGCGAACAGACCAAAAACAATAAACCTATTGGGAGAATGTGGAGAGGTCTGTTACTGTGTTCGTCTGTAAGCCTTACGTCCTTACTTGGAACTGAATACAAATGGGCACAACATCCCTACAATTGATAACCTTACAATCCAAGTCGTCGTTCCTAAAATAAAACTGCTACTATTACACAAATGAAACAGTGCTGTTTGAACCACGTTGACGTTCGGGAACGTGTGCAGGCTGTGCATATTTCGCTCAAACTAAATGTTTCAAATAGTCTCTACATCTTACTGCGTTTGAATTAATCTGTGAACATTGCCAGGATGTTGCTGGATGGCCACTTTAGAAGTGCCAAGTGGTCACTTGGAGAGGAACCAGAACAAGGAGACACATACCGAGCAGGTTCAAAGAGAACGCACACTCATGTCAAAAGCTCACATAAGAAGGAACTAATTGAAAGCACTCCAGTCAAAACTGGGAGAACCATACAACAGATTTACTCTTTAGAGTACGGTGGTTATTACATGTATTTACTACATATGTATTTAGGGCCTAAAATGTTTAAATTTTATTAAAAAACATTACGGATTGTATAATTTCTATAGATCACATTAGAAAAAAATTGCAACTCTTAATAACTTGTCGCTGGGCACGAATAGAACAGAAAAAAATTTAACACGTTCAGCAAAGAAAAACAATGGTGGTTTATTAATACTACAATGAGATAATGCTGATAAAAATTATGACATACAGGTACAAAAATGAAATAGTAATACGAAGGACACGATTCGGACTCAGACTCATTTCACTTACCGATTTTGCTTGACACATCCGTTCCTCGTCCTTTGCAGTCTCAGCACATACTTTGTACTACACATCTTGCTCTTCCCCTTCTACTCCTTACCGTTAGTGGCCGGTTGATGGCTGTCCTATTCCTATAGATCCTTTTCCTACTGTGAGGAATTCAGTTTTTTTAAGCATTATCAGAAATGTCGAATTTTTATGACGTTGAAATACCCAGGACCCAGGACGTTAGGCGTCCCTAACCGAATTTTGCGGGACACCCAAGCAGAGATCTTTAAACCTCATAAAACCGGGATGAATTGGATCCGTACTCGTATCCAAAGCACTAAATTTTGAATGAAAGATTTATGAGCACAGATAATCTAGTTTAGTTATGAGATTCTACCTGTGATCTTCAAACGTTCCCGCAAAGACGCCATGTTACTCACTTGCGCTGCCAACGTTAGACTATTATTGGGCACGCCACGGTCGTCACGTTGGCAAGAGGGCGGGGGGGAGACTGAGAAATGAGGCACCTCGCAGGACATCTCTGTACGGACAGCAATCGGCTAAGTGCAAGGAGTTAATACAGATGGTAATGGTGCGGTCAACCAATCACAGGAAAGTTCACTCATCCATGTTAACCACCATATATGATCTGTGCCCGCCATGGATACAAGATGCATGAAACGATGTTTGTGAGTAATCTGTGCTTGTGATGTTGTATTCGGTGATCTGTGATTGTGGTTATTCCAAGCGCACGAAGAGTGTGTGTTAAATTATAGCTGTAGTTGGAAAGTATGCTATATGATTGCATTAGTGTCTGGAGGTGCTAATCGCCAGAAATTGTCTATGAGTAATTAATCTAATTACCCTAAAACTGGAGTAGAAAATATGTTTCATTTATCTGGTAACATTCGCACTGGGTACAAAATGTTTTCCACAGAGGTTATAGTTTTCATTTTTATTTTATAAGAGATTTACGGTAGCTTCGAATGTCATTTGCTATATTGGAAACTTTTGTGGCGTTTGAGCGTTTGTTTTATAAGCATAAGAACACTCTTTCTAGCATGTTTGCCAGACTTCGTCCTAAGGATCCCCTAGTTGTCATGGGGAGTGCTATTTATATGAGCTTCTTATTCTGTCAGGATCAGTGCAGGTAGTGATGTCTGCAGTTATACCATAACATGTACGATTGCTGCCTAGAACCATTGATTAGATAATGTATAAATTTTGTTGTTCTTTATGTGTCTTTGCCATTAACATGTTTGTTACAGTGGATTGCAGTGGTGGCAGCCATGTTATCTTCTAGTAAACATACATGACTTCGTGATATGCAACAGTTAATTTGGGAACCAATTTTACAGCAGTATGTATATGTTAGCTGTTACGTTAATGTGTTCAGTTATAAATATTGTCTTTAGTCCATAAGTAACAACCTTTCAGGATTTTAGTGGGTGTACAGTACACCCAATTCTAAAGGACAGAGGAAATGATTGGCACCCATAGTTTGGGTGTGCACATTTCTCCACACTGCATACACATATAACATGTCTGTTGCTGGCATATTCTGTTGTGCAAGTTGGAGAGTTTACATGAGGAGAATACGATCTTGGAAATTATTCAACTCGCTGTGGAGGTAGTATGAGCTTACAGATTGGATCTTTGACCCTGCTGAGGGAGGAATGTCCCTGAATTATGTACTTTATGGTATTGAAGTTACTGCTAGGACATAAAAGTGTTAACTGGTCTGTACTTATGAAAGATCATGAATGTATAGAAAAATAAAAGGTACAACAGTTTGCAAAATATTTCGTACTGAATGCCCTACATCATTACCTTTTGTCACTTCCTAACTAACTATAACTCCATGGCACAGAGTCTTTGTTGAGAAACTAATGGTTTTTCAGCTTTCGAAGAAATTCCCCACATTCTATGGAACCCAGTGGTACAGTACTACATCCAAAGCAGCCCACCACCTGTCCCTATCCTGAGCCACATCAATCCAAGCCAAACCCCCCCTCCCCCCCAATCATATTTCTTAAAAATCATTTTTAATATTACTCTGTTATCTACAAATAGGTCTTCCAAGACATCTCTTTCCCTCAGGTTTCCCCACCAACACCCTATATGCTTTTGCTCTCCCCATACATGCATCATGCCCCTCCCATCTCCTTGTTCTTGATGTAATCACTCAAATAGTGTTCGGTACAAGTCACGAAGCTCATCATTATGCAGTCTCCTACAGTACCCTGTCACTTTTTCTTTTTTAGACCCAAATATTGTTCTTAACACCATATTCTGAGCAAGGTGTCTAGGATTGAGATTGATGAAGTGCAAAATTATGTTTTTCTCCACCTTTATTGTTGCAGACGGTTTGTGTATCCTCATTATGAAGGTTTCAGCGAGTTGACATTTGTTTTGTTCTTCCTTGTAGAGTTATCTGCCCTCTGCTAAAGGAAAGTACCACATCTCCTTTCAGAGTAGTGTGCCAGTCACCTTTTTTTGTAAACACTGATGTAGTTCTGCTTCTTTCTTTAGTATCTTTTACATGATGCCATTGTTGTGCTTGCTGTATCTGTCTTCAAAGAGCGCTGGACTGCTGTAATAGTGCTAATACAGTTATATTTGTCACCTGGGGTGAGCACAGGGTTTGAAGGCTTAGAGTAGTGTACAGTATCAAAACTAGGAATATTTTTCATTAGTTCTTTGTCCTCTTCTGCAAGACAGAGCACACTGCACAAACACAGTATATCTTCACTTAACAAAGATTTAAATAATCCAAACCTTTTTACTGTGTCTTGTCTTGCATGTGTGCCAGTAGTTTAAATATCAGGTCAGCAATACTGTGACTATGTCATATAAAGTGGAATAAAAGTGAAGTCAGATTTCTTACCTGAAAGGTGTGGAGTTTCCCTCTAAGGCTGAAAACTGTTGGTCATTAGCAGTGATTTTACAAACTTTATGTTTTTTTGAACCGTGCATTGTGATATACCTACGTAATAACCAACAAAATGCACACTTTTTACATTAATATTTTAATTTATTTATGGTGTCTTCAACATGTTTTGAACACTCAAGTGTTCATCCTGAGGAAGACTTGTACATGCAGTTTTATGGTCGAGCACATCCTGCCATCGACCAGGCTGCTTATATGGACGCATGAAAGAAACACCATGCAACTGCATGTACACGTCTTTCTGAGGAGGAACACTTGGATGTTCAAAACATGTTGAAGACACCATAAATAAATTAAAATATTAATGTAAACAGTGTGCCTTTTGTTGGTTCTTATTACACAATAATTTTACAGTAGAGATGGGTATTCTGTATGCAAAGCACATGGAGGTTGGTATCATTTCTAAGTTTTCATTGTTTCAGTAATTTAGTGTCTCAGACTTTGTGGTAGTGCAGAAAGTGTGTCGTCACCTACATTTACTGCTTTGTGCCCATCATGTGGTGTAATACAGTGGAATCCAAAGTAAAATGCAAAATATGTGAACAGACTGTGATATCGCATTTTGTCTTTCTTACATACGTACGTACGTACGTACGTGTGTGTGTGTGTGTGTGTGTGTGTGTGTGTGTGTGTGTGTGTGTGTGTGTGTGTGTGTGTGTGTGTGTGTGTGTATACACATACACACACACACACACACATATAATAGTATACTATAATTATGTCGAGTATTTACTGATGTTTGTAACGTTGACTTTTAATATAGTATGGTGAAATAGAGGGAACTGTGAAAAAGGCTTGGACATTA
>Ga0268261_10004037_pt1 | contig 10923 bp, 10 predicted proteins | sample TergutNc150P1_FD_190353 | JGI IMG/M metagenome (GOLD analysis project Ga0268261, IMG submission 190353) | Nasutitermes corniger P1 segment gut microbial community from laboratory colony in Florida, USA - Nc150 P1 (SPAdes) (version 2) | ecosystem: Host-associated > Arthropoda: Insects >...
AGGCAAAAATGGCAATCTTGTACATTTATATTTTATTCATGCAAAATTAATTTTTAAAAGAGCGTTTTATCAGCTTTCAAACGGTAAAAGACATGTCATGCCATCTACTGACAGAAGGCTAGAATTAAAAGCGAAAGACATTGATGGCTCAGACCGTCTCACAGCCGGCTGTGTATGCCAATGGGTTAATTTCTTCCTGAATAGAATTTTGATCTGTTATCGTCGTTCCCAGATATTTGAACTCTTCCGCCCTTTCAATGGAAGTATTATCAATCTTCACACCGTGACCCCGCCCTGCATTCCAATCCCGAGACATAACCATGTACTTCGTTTTATCAGCATTTACTTCTAGTCCAATCTCCTTAGTAGCAACTACCAAAGCTTCCGCATTTTCCTTTACAGTATGTACGCTTCCTCCCAATATGTTAACATCATCGGCATAAGCCAGAAGCTGATGCATACCACTTAATGTCAAGCCATCCTGGTTTACCTGAACCCTCCTAATGGCATACTCCAAAGCAAAGTTGAAAAGCAATGGCGATAGAGCATCTCCCTGTTTCAAACCATTCCTAACTGGAAACATCTCAGACAAATTCTTACCCACCCAGACTCTGCTGTACGTTTCAGTCAGACACATTTTTATTAGCCTTACCAGTTTTTATGTTCTGCTTAGGGCTCTGTTATAGAACGGGAGGTGCCATACTTTGGCACAATAAACATGTTCTCTCAATGAAGACAAAATGTCAGGTCCCTTTATTTCAAAGTATTAACCCTTTTCTCATCTTCTGCCACTAACATTTCAATTTACCATGTCCTTATGATCATGCCCTGAGTATTACATACTTTTGCTTCTTACAGTCCTTGACATAATTTACAGCAGTTCAAATACAGCAAAAAACTGACAGTTTATATTTTCTTAACCCACTTATATGCAAGTTGCTTCTGCACTGTCTGCACAGTACATCTGGTAAGAGTCAGGTTGACAATGTGGAAGGGAGAGGATTTGGCTTGTCAGTATGCAAGCTGCATCTATAGCAAGCAAAATAAAGCACACTGATGTTTATCATCAGGACATTAATTATAACTGTTTATATTTATTATACTATACTTACAGCAAACAGTGAACCAAAAAGGTCTCTTGTTTACTGTACTCTAGGACACAATGCAAACAATATACACAATCTGTGTATAACTGATGTTGCAAAGTTTGTAAATCCACACCAAATTAACACATAAAAGTGCAACTTCCAACATACATCCATACTTCACTGAATTTCTCCAAGCTTGTAGATCCTATAGGAATGAAAATGCCAAACTTTAAGCCTCTATGCCTCATAATTCTTTTGTAGCAAGAATTTAAAGAAAAGTCAACTTTCTTGCATGACACAGCTTAACTATGGACCTATTTCAGTTAGAAGAGTCATGCTGGGCTATGCTAAAAGCTAACAAAATGCATGTGAAATTGGTGTTTTCAGTATAGAAAGTATTAAGACTATGGGTTCACGGTATGTGGTGTGGTGGTGTCTGACACATAGGTACCAACATCTTGGTGGAACCTGGTATTCCCATCTTCAGGGTTAGAATGAAAGAACTCTCGTACCCTGAAGAGGGGGGCAGTAGGTTCCTCCAAATTGTTTGGGTTTATCTACCAAACCTCATGGAGTCACATCCCATGACTTTACTCTCAACAAACTGAAGTCCCCATTACATATCACATGCCTAGGTTTAATATACACAAGCATCAGGATCATCAAACTGCACAATGAATTCCTCAGATGATATGCAGTAGTTTTCTCACTTCGCAAAACACATGGAGACGTCCCAACTCTGAACCTCTCCATAATTTATAGCTGTTGTGTGTTCAGGTGTCACATTAACAGGAGAATATGGGTATAAATAAGGCTCACATCTTCTAAGGAAATGGAATTATTCATTACCTAATCAAATTAAATGAATGTGCAGTACTACCCTACATCAGACACTGAACAAGCTCAGCTGTTTAAGTGCTGCACTCTGCCATAAAATATTTTAACCCCTCCCTAACAGCCATTTACAAACATAGGATAAATTTCTAGCTGCAGCATAGTAAATTTTGGATGTGATTAAGCTTTTTATGAAGTTTTAAGTTCTGAGATTTTTAGGCCTCATTTTGTACATCTTACTGGGGTGCTTCATTTCATGACACTGACAGTTGCTAAGATCATATAGTGTCAATGTCAGATGAATGAAAGGGTGTGGAGCACTGGTAAATAATGACAAGGAAAAATCAAAACACTCAGAGAAAAACCTGGTCCATTGCCACTCTGTCCATCACAAATCCCATACGGACTGGCCTACAAGTGAACCCAAAAGTTTGTGGTGAGAGGGCCAGGACTAAAAGCAGTGCCATCTACCTATGGTGAGAAATGCAACCTGAGAATGCTTTCTACTGTATAGATCAGTCCTGATGTGTTGTGCTACATGTAGCTTGTGTTACAAATACAGGCTGTGTACTGTTTGAGAGGTTATGTAACATAAACTGCCACACAGCTGTTCTGTCTGCAGTTGGCTACGTATGCCACATATCGCATATCCAATATTTGGACTATTTTCTTTAATATCAAGTATCCATCACTGCTGACTAAGGAACAGCCTGTCAAAACTGCCCAAAACAGCCTGTTCTGATGGCAGCTAGAGATGACAGCAACAAACCTTCATGTAATTTCACTGCCTCGAATTAAATTACTCACAACAGAAACTGGTGACCCCATTTTTCCTGCTCTTAAGGTTTATTTCCAGCACCAAAATTTGACAGTTCTAACACCCATAATGCCAATGAAACTGCCTTCCACTTTAATGAAATTTCATTGTAACAAACATAATCTGTCCCACAAAAGTGTCATACTATGATGTGTACTGTAGTAACTTCTGCAAGGTGTCATAGTTAAAAAAATGAATTTTTGGTGTGAAACAACAGCAATAGGTACAGGACTATTTGCTATTTCCATTTTCTTCCATAGGGTCTACAAGCTCAGCATACTTCAAACTTAAACTTAAACTCCGTGGCCTTAGTCCGCGAGCGAACTATACCGACAGAGCATACTTCACTGAACCAAAATGGTCAACAGTGTAGTGTTGCAGTGTTTTGATTTGACTTGGTTCATTAATCCACGTAATGAAGGACTGTAAAATCTGTATGGCCTCTTACAACAATGTCACATTAAGAACTGCATGATCTATTCCTTCAGGACCTGAACAAAGCATGTTCTAAATGCATTTTTCTCTATTCCATGCTACTGGATCATTATCTACCACATTTATTTGAGAATTTTAAGCAATTCAATGTTTACACACATAACACAGTGTTCCAGTGAGCTGTACAATCAACAGAATATTCTGACTTTTATGTTTTTTGCTGCGTGTATTGTGATATAATTATACAACATGAACCAATGAAATGCACACTTTTCAAATTAATACTTTAATTTGATTTTTTAATTGTTGATGTCTTCTACATGTTTCGAACCACACTGAGAAGGAACCCATGAGGTTCAAAACATGCAGAAGTAAAAAATTGAAAAATTGAATCGTGGTATTAATTTGAAAAGTGTGCATGTCATTGGTTCATGTGGCGTAAGAATATTCTGACATTATGGCCACAGAAAACAGACTTCCCTCTGTTTGATCCTTATCAGCCTACTGTTTGATGATAGCTGTAAAGGCAAAAAAGGCACATGCCCCTCAGATCTGGCAGTAGTATTGTCAGGAAGACATAACACCCACCTTGTTACTTTGTCAAGCATGTCAGTAGCTCACCAACTACTGGCATTCTTTCAGCACCCCTCTGTGTTCTCATTCGCAGTGATGCATCTCCATTAACTTCAACATATGCAGCTTGATATGTCTCAGCTTCAGTAACATCTCCAATGGGTCTCAACGCACTGGCCCTCAGTCTGCAAATAAACAGACACACTCATATAGCTACAGATACAAACAACAATTTCACATTTTATCTATCACCGCTACAGCATGCCTCATACCTCTGACTGACTGTTTATAAAACAGTGAGTATGCCATGTCAAACAACACAACAGAATTTTACTTTCCTTGGTCTTGTAGCAGCAATTCTGAATTGGACGGACGGACACGGACACACACACACACACACACACACACACACACACACACACACACACACACATTACACGAGGGTGTACATGAACCCCATACAAGTACACACAGCATGTAACTTGTATGCTGTTACACCCCAGCCAGAAGGACCTACAAATTTGCACTCCATGTCTCCACATAACAACTTACTTCAACATTGTCATAAATTTGTGTTCTACGCCAGCTACAAGACTTAAAGAGTGGGTGGCATACAAATCTGATACTTTGCTTTGTCACATAGCTTATATTTCTGACATCACACACGCTAATTAATTTCTCATTTGAGTTAATCAAAATTTCATTCACTAAATGCTTCCTGGATGACTACAGGCGGTTTATAAAAACAAAATATAAGGAATGAACTGAGAGATATAATCTTACAGTTCTCACTTTTAAGTACTTTTACATCAAGGCTGATGATTTAAAACTTAGATGAAAAACCATCTTGTCCTTGTACAACACATATCCTTCTGGCAACATCATTGTTAGCTTCCAACACCAAGAAGATATCTATGTCTCATTTACACTGCATATTTCTGAATGTGTTTGCTGTCTACTATGAGAATATGTAATCATTGCCAAAGTTAGGTGTAATGAATCAGATATACAATTCCCTACAAAAGATTTTTCATTAAACATGCCAATACTGTAATGATACTCTTTCAGAAGAAAGGATGTTCTTACTGCCCAAAAAATTACCCCACTACCACAAAAGCTAACTCAAAAAGACATGGTAAAATGAAAATATAAAGTATCTGTTGTCATCAGCCCTGTAACTGCCACCATGGCAAAGCATACAGAACTACATCTATGGATACATACACTTGATATGTTATTATCAATTTGCACACCAAGAAATTTCATTGCGATAACAAATTTGTTTCACTGTCATAAACTATATTTAAATTAATATAAATACATTTTATTCTTTGTAACATATATCATTAAGTTATGTAAGTTGACTTGCTCTAAGCCAGTTCTCCAACTCGGCAAGTGTATTGTCAAGGCAATTTTGGTCTCTTTAAGGACGCAAGTGTACATGATACCAATAACATTGGCCAGTATAGGTTAGGCCTAAAAATTGACAGTTTGGATAGGAATCATTTCTGTACAACTGAGGAAACTCGACACCAAAACTGAGAATTATCAACAGAATAATGAGCAGCATTAACAGGGGTCTGTTGTACGTACATATTTAGGAAGGTCAATATTCCTGCACCTTCCGGCATATCTGCACCCTTAACATTACCATTTGCTGTGGGGATGGAATAATTTACAACACACTCAGGCATACACAATACATGATTTTTAAATGCCGTATACTAAGCCTCGCATATGGTACAGTTTACATACTATCCTGCAACCAATTTATTCATTAACATTCCCCCAGACATAAAAAAATTTAAATCACGATATACAGGAACTTTTAAGGCACCGTTTTAGAAGTGCCTACTATGCCCAATCATAGTCCGTACAAGAACTTGCCTTCATTAAAAATCCGAAAAAAAAAACCTTGCACACTAAAAATTTAGTAGTTACATGAAATAAGTACCTCAAAATTGTTCATGACTAACGTAAAACTACGTATTTGTATTTAAGTAAAGTGTCAGATTAGGCCCTAACATGTTCTACATTCTTCGCTTAGTCCTATTAACGATGCAAGGAATGCCAATAAATTAAATTTTATTCTTTACACTGACCACAATGGAAGACCACCACTTTGCATTTCTTGAAAATACACTTTGCTACACATCATTTAACAGGAAATTACATAAACATCCAATACTAAAGCCACGAATTGTGTAAACACCATGTACTATAAAACTACATTTTAATTCACGTAACTTCCCATTAATGAATAAACGTAATGTCCCCACGTTCTGTAACACGAATTTTCAGCGGCAATGGTAGCGCGTTACCACATATCATCTACAAGGTACTTACTGCTTAACACTTTGTCGTGGGGCCACGTATAACAACGTGATTCCTATCCCATACTTCGTTGACGGCACACATCACATATTACGGTTCATTTCTTCCATGTTTTCTTACGCTACGTCCTGCACACAGATTACTACTTGCACAGAATGGAAACTTCGTGGAAACGCAATATTACAGAGCCCCTAGCGGCTGCGACGTCCTTAGGTTTGGCTCTGTGGCATGCCCCTGGTGGTAGTTTTTCGAACTATGTAGAACGACATCGGTAGAGCAGCCTCCCCCATACAATACCCACACCTTCTCCCCCCCCCCCATATTCCTAACGGTACTAAAAAAATAAAACTTCAAAATTATTACAAAACAAGTACATACTTGATGAAGCCATGAACCCATTGCGGGCTGGCCTTAAATTTTGCACAGACAATCCAGGGAAAATAACAAAATATGGAGTGCTTGGGAGAATGGTGTGTGAGGCAGTATCAGGTTATATCTGCAAAATAGAGATATACTCAGCTCAGGGAAAGAAGTTGGAGGATACAGTGTTATCACTTTTAGACAGATGTGTAGGCCAAAATCATCACATCTATCAAGACAATTTTTATCACAGTGCGAGATTAACTCAAATATTGCTAGACAGAAACGTGACAGGCTGCTTCACTCTGAGGGCTAAGAGGTGCATTCCACGTGACCTAGAAGGGCGAAGGCAAATGCTTGAAAAAAGGGCAGTCAGTGTTCCGGAGGAAAGGTAAAGTAATGGTACCAGGAACATTTCCTGGGGGTAAAGGTGGCTGGTGTGTAGAGCTGAAAACCCTACCACCTTTACATGCTGATTGTCATTAAATCTGACAGTGTCAACCTCCTGGAATCCTCATGGCCTGTCTAGGCCTGTACAGGGACTGCTTTTCACATGGCTTTCCCCACACTGCCATATAGTCTCTCATATGCAGTAACAGCATGCACAGAACATTTACTTTTACCCTTTAACACCTAAAACATGATGATCATAAGTAATGACCACCACTGGATTAACATTCATCCAGTCACAAACTTCCCTGTGTTTAACAGAACCCAAGTGTCTGTTACCATATTCACAACAGCCTGCCACCTGCTCCTATCCTAAGCCAGATCAGTGCTGTACATGCCCTACACATATTTCTTTAAAATCCATTTTACTTATTCTCCCACCTTTCCTACATCTTCCAAGGGGCCTGTTTCCTTGACTTTGCCATGTAATAATTTTATGGATTCAAGATTTAACAACAAAACCCTGTATGCAATTTCTCTTCTTTCCCAGACATGCCACATGCCCCGTCCATTTCATACTTGTTGATTTGATGACACAAGCAAACGTATGCACTACAAAAATAATATATGTTGAAACGTGTGCAGTGTGTGTATCTGCTGAAATGTCCCCTTTTTAAATGTATGAAACTTTTACTGTCAGTGGCCACGCTATATTGAAAACACCCAAACATTCACCTCAATGCATATAAAAAATTAATATTCTGTGTTTCATTACAATGAAAGCACAGGAAGGAATGTGACTGTTTCCAGCAGTGCCAATAACCCACTGTTGCCTTTGTATAGCATTCGCTGCGAACCATACTCTGTTCTCATAAATCTCACCACACAGTGCACTTAGGGCCAGCTTAAAACATTTCTGGGACCAATGTTAAAACCAATTCGTGGGGGTCTACCAACACACAGTCCTGAACAGACACTAGAGATGAAGTAATATATCAATGTACACGCAAAATATGTTTGGCATAAAAGCTGAAATACAAGCAGTCCTTTTAGGGCCCCATATAACAGCACAAATTTAAAGTCTTACACTGGCCCCAACTATCATTAATCAAGAAATGCATGATGAAGATGCATTCGTAAGTTTAACACTACAGATGATGGCAAGCGAACTCTTTCAGAAAAATCACTTGTCACTCTAGTCATATTTTTTCTGTAAATTTTCAGGTGTTCACTGCTCACATGTTTGTCTTCTGGGTTATTAGACCATGTAAGACAAAAAGTATGTTTGGATGATTCAGAGGAACTTGCTGCTTCCATCTTCAGGGTGACTAAATTTGGTTCAGGCAGATTATCAAGTGAATGAGGGACTATATTACACAGGATTGTTGCACGGATTGTCGCCAATCAGAGTTACAAAAAGAGAAGACAAAATAGATCTTTTACTGAGCCAGTAGGTGTTGAGAGTTTGAAGGGAGATAAATGGCTTTTGTTAGGTCCTAAAACTGTGAAAACTACGATGGTTTTGCGATGTGACATGCATAAGGTTTGTATGTGGACTGTAGCAGTTGGAAGGTACAAGGAGGAGAGTGGTACACCATGTGTGATTTCAGGTTTCCACTGTGGTATAAATAAGATCTTTGCTGCATGACATCCCAGAAGAGTGAAGATCTTGTGTTAAGTCTTATTCATGAGGCATCGGTATTAAAATACGGTAGTGCTGCCTCACAAAGGGGAGACTAGTGAATGCTTGGAGAATATTTTCTGATTCCTCTCCTTAGCTGCTTAGCATTGGCAGCACAGGGGTAAATTGCTTCACTTCATGTGCATCATGGTTCTTTGGCATTTCACAGCATCTTTTCTGCAGCTTCAATGCATGGCTGTCACATCACATCACAGATCATGTGATGTGCAGCAATGCATATAATGACCCCCTGTACACTATTTTTAAAATTTCTGCCCATTGCTGTACCCTTGACTTGGTGAAAAACTTTTTCATATCTGTGTTTTTCATCCTTTAAAATGTAATGTGTGAAATATAATGGAGACTTACTTTTAATTTCACTGCAAAAAAAGCAGGTGTTCATGATACAGAACTGTCATTCTGTAAAAATCTTAATGGAGAACAGAAAATATTCTGTGTTATTTGTAAGAGTTTTGTAAGTATATTTAATTTAAATTCTGGAAATGGGGTATGGAGCACCAAAGAACTAAAGAGACAGTTCACATTTACCATTCTGAAATAAGGTAACAAAACGTGCATAATACAACCGGCACTAAAATATACCAAGACAATTACTTGTACTGTTTTTAAACACTGGCAATGTCAGAAATATCTATGTCACAAATAACTGAATATTTTTCAAAATCTGTACAACTGTGTTCTTTGACACCTGCAATACACGTACTAGGACATTGTCACACTTGAGAATTTTTTTTCTTAACAACTGTTAAGATTTAAGAAGCCATTTATTGATTTAATGGGTTTTCTGGAGATCGCATCCATTCCTTCCGCAGAATCTGCTTCAACTGAGACATTCTTAAAGTTGGGTTTTCTGATTTGATTCGAGGCATATTTGCTTCTTCGTATGCTGTAAAGGCAGCTTTCACCCTTTTCTCTGGATGCCTGTCAACCTCTGGCTCCTTCACGCTATAAACATATGGGATGGACCAAATAAATATATATCCAAACTAGGGAAGGTCAAAATGACATGCTAATATTAGTGAGCAAGTACCTGAGCACTGCTATGGCTTCTTCCACAGATCGTGCCTGTACACCTTCTGTTTGCAACCTGTTGATGTTCTCTTCAAGTGGCTTCTCAATATGAGTCACAGGCTCCTTTGTCTTTGTAACTGCCAGTCTTCGTTTTTCTGTCTCCGCCTGTAAACCCAGTAACATTCTGCATTTGATATGTCATTTATTACATATGTGCTTCATCCACATGTCATGTGGCCAAACATTGTATGTGAAGATGAAATGCAAACTGAGGTTCCCACATTATTGGCAGTTGTGTTAAAAACATACTTCCTGTCAAAATGTTGTGTCCACAAAGAATATCTTCTACTTACATTTTCATAAAAATATAACATGCTTACACACTGGTCTATTAAGGATCTGAAAAGTTTTTTCTGTCTCCTGTACAACTGCTTATCATTGGGTTATGACAAACTGCTGTTTCATGAGCGAAATGCAAAACAATGGTGGAAAGAAAAGCGTATCTAGGTGAAAGTTATCTGTCCAATAATACCCATTACATGAAGAGTATATCTAAATCTTCAACTTTCTGTTTTCCAGTATACTTATAGTTTAAAGCTCCATATACATATATATATATATATTTTTGCTGTGGCGCTGCAACCCAACACAGGTCATGGCCTCCTCATTCTTGAGGTTTCTAGATCACACACGATGACGCACCACAGTCGGTAGGACTCCTCTGGATGAGTGATCAGCTCATCGCAGAGACCTCTACCTGACGACACACAACACTCACAACAGACAAATATCCATGCCTCCAGTGGGATTTGAACCCACGATCTCAGCAGGCGAGTGGCCGCAGACCTACGCCTTAGACCGCGCGGCCACTGGGACCGGCTTAAAGCTGTATATACTAAACTAAAATAAAAATTGAGAGACTAAATTTTCAAGGGTTGACAGTGGAACTTGGAAAGAAGAAGAAGAGATTACAGTCTTCTAGGATGTGACATCGTATTGTCCAGAAGGAGTCTGCTGATGTTCCAGAGGAAAGTACTACTACCTGCCATGAGAAATGGTAAATACCTACCAAAATGTACAGCATTATAATTCAGAAAATGTAAATAATCGCAGTCACTACTGAGAGAATCTAAAATTTCAAGTAGGAAGAGAATACCTTGGTAGAAAATCCTAACATTCTCAAAATGGTGCTCATCAGAACACTGTTCTGTACTGTTTATGAATGACTGCAAAGTTTAGATAAGCTTCCAACTTGAAGAATTGCAAGAATAATAAAGATAAACAAGTGTGCAGAAGGAGAGATGGTCTTTACAATGTGAAATACTGGAAGAGTATGCAAACATATTTGTGCAAGCAAGCAAACCTGTCACAAGACAGCA
>Ga0268261_10004038_pt1 | contig 10923 bp, 14 predicted proteins | sample TergutNc150P1_FD_190353 | JGI IMG/M metagenome (GOLD analysis project Ga0268261, IMG submission 190353) | Nasutitermes corniger P1 segment gut microbial community from laboratory colony in Florida, USA - Nc150 P1 (SPAdes) (version 2) | ecosystem: Host-associated > Arthropoda: Insects >...
ATGGAGGAAACTGAGCAAGGAAAGGATGGAATGGAAGAAAATCACTGAGAAGGCTAAAACCCATAGTGGGTTGTAACGCCAATAAAAGAAGAAGAAGAACGTCCATATGAATTTCATATGCACGTGCCAAGATAACATATATATCGGCCAGGAAAACATCAGCATATATTCCTAGACAGACACTGAGCCTTCTTCTCAAAGATTACCCATAGACAATGGCCCTGGCTCCCCCACGTCCTGGACCCATCTGCGTACCAGACAAGCCCTTAACTGCAGGAAGAGTAATAGCATGCTTTACTTAAAAGTGTAAATTAATAACAATCCTCTTTCCGGCACTGGTTTATATGCAGAATGTTACATGGCCACAGAACACGTTTCTGACTTGAAATACTGCCATAAGAAACTTTGGCTTGAAAAATTCGATTGCAGACAGCCTTACTCATGCTTCATCATTTGTTATTATTAAAGAATTAATCAAATGTGTACAATAAATTGTACATGAAGACTTATGATCTGTAATACAAATGTGATCATATGACATGTCTTTCAGTCTCACATTTTCTATTAATTTCCCGCTCAAGAAACTACATTTAAAGCTATTATATAAAACAAAAATGCATCCATATTACAATGCTCAAGATCCCTTCTACATACATATATACACTATAATATACGAGGGGCAGTCAAAAAGTCCCCGGAAATGTGTTATAGCATTCTAATGGTAGGACATATGACAACGCTTACCTAATCACCTTCAAAGTAGGACCCTTGTGCACACACACACACACTTGCTCCATCGATCCTGCCATTGTTGGAAGCACCGGCGGAAGGCTTCTTTTGGAATCTTCCAGAGTTTCGGCCATTGCATTCGATTTGATGTCCTCCATGGTTATGAAACGTGTCACCTTGAGGCCCGTTTTAAGAGTAGGGAAGAGCCAAAAGTCACTCGGAGCGAGATCCGGAGAGTACGGTGGTTGGGTGATGACAGGAATGCTTTTCTCGGCGAGGAATTGTTGCACAACAAGCGATGTAGGGCTTGGTGCGTTATCGTGATGCAGAAACCACTCTCCCTGCCACTTGTCACACCGTTTCCTCCAAACTGCATCGTGCAAGCATTCCTGTCACCACCCAACCACCGTACTCTCCGGGTCTTGCTCTGAGTGACTTTCGGCTGTTCCATACTCTGAAAATGGGCCTCAAGTGGACGCGTTTCGCAACCATGGAGGACATCAAATTCAAATGCGACGGCCGAACTCCAGAAGATTCCAAAAGAAGCCTTCCCCCAGTGCTTCCAACAATAGCAGGATTGATAGAGCAGTGTGTGTGCGCGCAAGGGTCCTACTTTGCAGGTGATTAGGTAAGCGTTGTCATATGTCCTACCATTACAGTGCTATAACACATTTCCGGGAACTTTTTGACTGCCCCTCGTATTATAATATATACACGATCACATAATGAATAACATTAGTCCTTAGGTATGCTACTTTATCCTAATATTACAACAACTTATATGGCCTTTAAACTGCTATATTTTTACATATTGGTACACAGTGCACATTCATATGGGAGAGTATGGGTCTGGCCCTGTTTCAACCCTGAAACTAGCGACTAAATTTATACAAAATTTTGTGTGCAAGTCTACACCTAAGGTTGTTGCAAATGTTAATTTTGTACCAGTCACCTACATATCACCAGTCTTTACATTGACAAGGCTGTGGGCTGGATGTCCAGGGTTGGAGGCCTAGCAGGGGTAGCAAGCTTTATCTGTGCCACAACAGCCAGACTGGTTCTAAAACTCATCTAGCCTCCTATCCAGTGGGTACCAGAGGCTCATTTTGCTGGGGCATGAAGTTTACCACTCACTCCCCTCTAGTGCTGACATGCACACTATATGAAGCTGTATGTCCACTGCCACACACATCTTCATGACACAGTGTTCAATTATTAACAGAGAAAACTCCCACATTATCAACTTTCTTAAAAAGAGCTCACTGCATAAAAAAAGTCACTGCATGTCACAATGTATAAAAGTCTTTAACATAAAAAATATTTATTCTAACAACTTCTCAATATGACAAATATCTTACAAAGCACAAGGAGCAGTAATTTCTGACTTTGTGCTGTGTGTGAGGTCTGATTTGCAACAACGCTTTTATCAAGTATCTGGAAAATGTGTGTACTCCAGTGGAATGTACCATTTCAATCATTACAACATAAGGTACTGCACAGCAAATTTAATTTTGGTTCAGTAATTTCTTTCCTCTAATGACAGCAATGTAGCACACAAGATGACTATTTTCCCTGAGTGTGTTTTGCAATACAACCTGCAATAATAACAGCAAACAGTTACACCCAATACTATCTGCTATAACTATGGAATGTCAAAACTGCCTGTAGATAAGTTCACATTTGTAACAATACTGATGTTCTTCCATGAAGAATGACAACCATCTCAGACACAATGCGAAGCATCAGAAGTCAATGAACTTTGACTATACTTTCTTTCCATCTTCTATGTGCTGCATATCCATATGTTTATTTCGAACTTCTCTAAGTGCATCCCAGAATACAAAACAAAGAACAGTATGTGGTCCAAGACGTGTGTAGTTTGGCATGAATCCCTTGAAAAATCCATGAATTCCTTCTGTCTTCCACATCTTTATGAAGCAGTCCACTAAACCCCGATATAACAACCCCCGTCCCTGTGCATCGGTACCTGGAACACATGTCACAGATACGTAGTTACTACTGTCTCAATAAAATTACTGTTTCCTGATTAAAGAAATGGCACAGCAACAACTGTTAGTGGTAATACACTAAAACACTATACAAGAAGGTTATTTCATACACATTCTGCAAGATGTGATTCAGAGTTATGACATGCACATGCACCAGAATGTCTGGTTAGATACAGTAACATCTTTAGCGTATGTGCTTGTATTAATATGATGTATGTATTACTGTGATGCATGCAAGGTTTAGGTTGAGAAACCTGAAAGAACAAAATCACTCTCAAGAGCTAGGCACAGATGGGAGAAATCTTAAATACATGACTACTGCAGTGGTTTAGTGCATCTGACAAAGATCATTACTTGTCTTGTACTGATAAAATATTTCATGGTAGTGTGAAAAGTGACAGGGGTTATTATTCAAAAACCATGAATGAAATCAAGATAACTGAATTTGAAAGGTGCATGTATTCCTCACAAAACTAAATACTGTAGGCCAGGATTGAAACGTGTGACAATGACACTACCTTGATTGTATATCCGAGTCATGACAACATCAAATGGCGTCATACAAAAAGTTACGACAATTCCTCCCACCATACTAGATGTAAATGTGTTCAGTAAAGGCCTCTTGGAAAATATCTGCAATATAATGGAAAACAAATAAGTTGATTTTGGGAACATCATGAGTAAATTGTAGGTATTAACAAACTACACTAATATGTTTAGAATCAACCCCAAAGATTCCTAATGTAGGAAGGTTGAAAGGGGAGATTGTAGAACATCAATTCCTGTCACAGGCACTTCTTCTTGGATTAAAGTGAACCTATTTTTATCCGCAGACTCCATAAATTAATATGTATTTAAATGTTAATGAAGAGCTGCACATCTATGCTGATGGATACATGTCTTGAACCTTTTGCAGTGACAAAATGCAATGAAATCTTGGGCTGACAGCCACAGCAGCCTATTTCATCAGCCAACACTTCAGAGACTGATTCCATTTTCATTATCCTTCATTATGAAAGAGAATATATCACTGTATGTTGATGGTGTTCATACCATATGGCAGTGTCTGTTATATTTGACATGAAGAAATTTGGGGAAAGGCTGTATCATAATTTACAGGTAACCCTCAATGATGATTTGGCATTTAGAATCAAAATGTGTAAGGTTCTTCTTATAATTCAATGAATAAAGACACTATGCATCTTTGATGGTGTTTAAATTATATTCTTTTGAATGCCATAATGTATTTATGTACACAAGTTTAATTAAATTAAAATCCCAAACCCAGACTCCCATATAATACAAAACATGGACTGCCTACTGCAACAAATACTTGGCTTTGTGCACTGAATACAGTATAAATTATCTTCAATATTTATTAGTCAGTAACAGAGATATCCAGTTTTCTTAACCATAGTTGTAATTACCTCATATTTTCCAAAGTAATCTTTGCAAAGGGAGAAGGAAAGAAGCTGAGTAGCAGAACCAACGCCTGCCCGAGGCATGGCTCCAAATGCACCCCGCCAGAGTCCCAGAATACCATGCTCCATATAGATGTTCCACAATGCATTACTGCATCCTCTATGTGTGTGCTGGTATCCCACTGCAATGCTGCTTGCTGCCCGTGACTGCAGATGTGTCTTCACCTTACCATACAGAAAATGGTCACACATGTAAAAAAGCTGCCCAATAAGCTCCCGACTTTTATGGAAACCACAGATCCATTTGTGTATTCAAGAAAGTTAGCCATCACACCTTACTTGCCATCTGTTAAGTCATCTTTTAGAGGACTTTTTTGACATTTCATAATGTAACAGTTTTTTTAAACACTAAAAATTCACCAGCTTTTGCACCAAAAATAACCGTTAGCTACACGCACGCACACACACGCGCGGCGCGCGCACGCACACACACACACACACACACACACACACACACACACACAAATTCAAAGGCAGGATAAATGCCCCTTGCTAGCTCCAACTGCTTTTTAAACACATTTAGACCTACCCTTCATAACCCATGACCACCTTCTCCATTTGCAACATAAGGACATGCCATGACATGATGACAAGGCACACAATGAAGTTTACATATCTGATAATACCTATGTACTTTACCACTTTCACAGAAAAGCTAATTACTTAACTGTAATCTTTAGAATATCATACAGGCCAATAACACAACACAATATAGTGGTTGGTATTCCTACTATGTATCTGGGTGATCCAGTGTTCAAATTTCTGCTTGGACAGACTCTTACGACTTTAGCTTTCTGTAGTTCTTTACAGTGTCTTCAGGAAGGAACAAAATATCTCATACTATACAAATGCTTCCACCCCAGTTCTGTGAAAAATCCATACAAACACCCTCAGTCTACAAACCTCCCTCAATGTAAGCGACCAAGTTTCACACCCATAAAAAACATCAGGCAAAATTATAGTTCTGTGTATCTTAATCTTTATACTTTTAGATAGCAAACTTAAGACAAAAAATTCTGCACTGAATGACAGCAAGCATTCCTTGGTTCCATTCTGCACTTAATTTCTTCCTGGATAGAATTTTGATTTGTAAGGGTTGTTCCCAGATTCTTTAACTGTTCCACCCTTTGAAAGGAACTATTATGAATATTTACATTGTGACTTTGTCCTGCATTCTGATCTCGAGACATGACCATGTACTTAGTTTTATCAGCATTTACTTCTAGTCCAGTTTCCTTACTAGCAACTACTAAAGCTCCTGAGTTTTCTTTGTAGTATTTACGCTTCCACCCAATATATTAATATCATTAGCATAAACCAGAAGCTGATGTGCACCATTTAATTTCAAGCCACCCTGGTTTACCTGAACTCTCCTAATGGCATATTGTAAAGCAAAGGTTAAAAGCAACAGTAATAAAGCATCTCCTTGTTTCAGACCATTCTTAATAGGAAACATGTTAGACAAACATTCGTAATCCAGGTTCTGATACAGGTTTCATTCAAACACACTTTTATTAGCCTTAACCAGTTTCAAAAGCATACCAAACTCAATGAAAATATTATACAAGACCTCACTCCTATCTGAATCTTAGGCTTTCTTGAAGTCTGTAAATAGATGATGCACTGCTTCATTGAATTCCCATGTTTTCTCAAGTAACTGATACAGGCAGAATATATGATCAGTTGTTGACTTGTTGTGTCAATATTCACAGTGATGATCCCCAGTATTTTCCTCTGCATAAGGAGTTAACATTGACAGCAGGATGCTGGATAAAATTTTGTATGTAGATGACAAAAGTGATATGCATTTACAATTACTACAACCAGTTCTATCACCCTTCTTATAAACAGGCACAATGGTCAACTCCTTCCACCACTCAAGCAATTCCTCCTTATTCCAAATAGAAATAATAAATTTATTGATCTCAGAGTGAATTGTCCTACCCACTGCTTTCAACAATTCTGCTGGGATTTGATCAATACCTGATGATTTGTGTCTTTTTAGCCTTTCAATAGCTATCTCAAACTCAAAGGAACTCGCCTCAGGCACCAGTAGCTCTGCTTTATGTATTTCTGTCTGCCTAACATCATTAAACCCATTTACATTCAATAACTGAGAGAAATGGTTCCTCCAACTAGCCAAAACACTGTGGGAGACTGTAATCAAATCACTCTTCTCATCCTGCACTAAAATAGTTCTAGGATGGTAACCTTTCTTAAAGTCACTGATGGCCCAATACAACTCTCTGATATTTTTTATTTTACTGTTAGTTTCAAGTTAATCAATTTTAGCTTTTAGATATTCCTTCTTTTTGTTCCTGTAATGTCTACCAGCTAAACATCTTAAATTGTTTCGATTATCTACATTGTTTTGGTTTGTATCCTATAACCACTGCACTTCAACTTGCATCCTTTGATCTAAAAATCATTAACATTCGTCATCAAACCATGGTTTATGTTGCTTCGATTCATACAGACCTACTCTCTGTAGCTGAGGATTTCATATTCTCTTTAATGTTTTTCCAAGCCCTTTTTACACGTATGTCCTCACTATCATTTAAGTTCTACAAAGCTGCAGATCTGTTTGAGATCTTAATCTGATACTTTTTTCCAATCTCCAGCTCACTTCACTTCCTAAGATTAAATCCTTCCACATCACACTTCTGTACTTCTTGTTTACTGACTGCCAATCTTTCCCTAACTTTTGTAACCACCAGAGTGATCAGTATCACAGTCAGCTCCTCCCGAGAGATAGTACATCGAGTATACTTGAATGCTGTCTCCTATCAGTATGTTATCAATCTGGTTGTGAGTCTTCCCATCAGAGAGGTCCAGGTGTATTTATGGACATTTCGGTGTGGGAATATCGTACTCTTCGCAACTAGATTTTTTGATGTGGCAGAGTTCACAATTCTAACACCATTATCATTACTATCCTGATGTAGATTCTCATTCCCAATTGTCAGTTTGAAAAAAACCCTCTCTCGCCACTTTTCATTAAAATCTCCTAACATAATTCTCATATGGTACTAAGGAAAATGATTGAAAACTTTGTATAATTCCTCACAAAAAAGTCTTTTATTTCATCACTTCTCTCCCCACTTGGTGCATGCACATTCAAAACAATGATACAAATATTACACCAGTGACCTATCAGAACTATATATGACATCCTATCACTAACAAAATCTACTCCCTTAACTGCTGATAATGTTTTGTAGTGTACAAAATGTCCTGCTCCCAATTGATTTTCATTTCCTTGTCCACAGAAAAATATATAATCCCTTGCTCTTACAGTGCCCACTTTGTCCCACCTAATCTCCTATACACCCACTAAACCTAATTTATACTTTGTTAATCCCCTGGTTACTGTTGTCAGTGAATTTGACCTATACAGGCTCCTTAAATTCCATGTACCAAATCTCATGTCCCTTTTCCATTGCTTAGGTTGCACCAAAGGACCAGTCCAGGTCTGAGGCAGTTGTATCCTTTTTGTAATAAGACCCGTTTGTATGGTGAGGAGTTGTTAACACCTCACCCAACACCCACGCTGGAGGACCACCCCTCGTCGGCTGTTTGCGACTGCTTATTCAACATATTCGCAGCTACCCTCTATTACTGGAGGCTAGTCCTCCATTCACAACCTGAGGACATCCCATTCCATGGTGACAGGGACCCACTTACCATGGGTTTCACTGTTACAGCAGTGTGCTAACCAAACACATCAAGCTTCCCACCCAAAAAGTCTCCAGCCCATTCCATGATTTCACAAACAATCTGGGCCTAAAATTGGCAAGCACAGATGGCATCCTCATCAAATATGGAAAGGTGTATATTGGATAAACCGGTGCCTTCATGAAGATCAGGGATAATGAACACCACCTCAACATCAAACTGTAACAACAAGAGAAGATGGCCACAGTGGAACACAACAACCTTGACCATCAGGTCCTACCCAACACCATCAACATCTTGACCAGAAAATCCAGGTGAAGCACTATAGATGAAGTTGAAACCCATCATAAACCTCAAGAATAGTTTCTCTGTAAGCAGATCATGGAAGTCTCTTATCCAGTCCCAAAAGGAAAGAAGATAGTAAGTGCTCATTATGTAAACAACATGAAGCAACTCTGACCACCTAACATCAGGATTCCCCATTATGGCAAAGAATGAGTACTTAATTAGACACAATAAAATTTCTGGACATTTGCCTTACTCACTATGCAAATTACTAGGCACTGAAATGATAGACAAATGGTACATACACACACCCACACACCCAAACCAGTATGTAAACATAAAGTATTACAGTGTTATGGAATCAAGGGGTACACACAGACAGAGAAGTTACAGCAAATAGGCCAGATATAATCATTTAAAAAAAGAGACAGATAGAAAACACGCATACTGATTGGTGTGGCAACACCTGCGGAGAGACATATCATGCAAAAGGAAGCAGAAGTCAAATTAAAATACAAGAGATTATGTACATAGATACAACAAATGTGGGAAATGAAATGTATGATTATACCGGTAATAAACGGAGCCACCAGAGTAGTAACAAATTGTTTGAAGAAAAATTTGAAGCCATCAAGGAAAACATTCAATAGATTCACTACAAAAGACATCACACATAATATGGAAAGTACTGCAGTCTGAAACTTGAAGCCTTAGCAGTGAGGATCACAGCTGATTCAAGAGAAGTACCAGGAAGAAAAGGCCTGTGACAAGAGACAACATAATAATAATAACATATACTATGCAAATTCCTAGGACACACCCCTTGATCTTATGGGATAGGATGAATTTCCCTCCCCTGACTGAGCCCAAGCACACAGTCTGGGGCATATGAGGGTTTCCCAGTAGATAGATGATTAAGTCAATTCTACTACTACTACTACTACTACTACTAGTAGTAGTAGTAGTAATAATAATAATAATAATGAGCAGAAGAGTCCTCTGTCTCACCAGACTTCAGTGCTTGATTTCTTTAAGCCACCTTCAGGGACTCCATAATTTCCACTTGTAATGTTGGACAGTGGCAATGATGATCCAGACAAGGAAGTGCATCCTCCTTATATTGTTGTCATTTCATATTTTATATCAATTTTTGTTAAGTATGAATAAGCCTCTTCCTTGGTAAAAATAGAATGTCTGGAGTCCACCCTCCCTCCCCCCTTAACATTGTGCTTTTGGGAAAATCTGCCTAGACTTATACTTATCTTGTCTAACACCATCAGTCTCAGAACCACCATTATGTAACTTCAGGGGATGACTCAACTGTCACAATAGACAATTTCTTCAAAATAAATGCATCCATAGTTTCAAATAGAGTGTACTGAGTAGCACATCTGGAGATTCACAGAACACTTATACTCTGGTGAAGAGAATATTGAGAATAATTGGTGACCGCCCAAGTTGGACACATTCTCTCCCCACTCGAACAATGCACACATAACCTGTCACCACCGATAAATGTAGAATGTAAAGACCATGGCTCACAGACAGTGACAGCCAGCATGCCGGTGTCTGCTAGGGGAATAGGTATGGCACACTGAGGGGCAATGGCCCCTAGCAGAACGGCTATTAATCCTTCCCGGAGTCCAGTTCAACCAATACTTCGTGTGTAATGGTTTGTTCAGTGCAATGATCAGTAATTTCTTCAAACGGCCAATTTTTTTAAAGTGGTGGTTGATTTTTGTGATTGAATTGGTGTGACGTTCATAGCGAAACAAATAGGCTTACTTCAATCAAACAGCCACATAACAATATGAAATCGCCGAGGCTATGAAATCTCATCCACCGGTCTCTGTAAGCTTGTTCGTAACGAATGGGTAAGCGTACTCCGGGAATCTAGCAGTTGAATCATTTGTCGTAGCACCCTTACCAAATAAAACGGACTCCCAGTGAAGGCACCCGAGCAACCTGCCAACGCTCCTACGATGATGCACTTCGGTGTCGATGTCTCTCCTGCAATGTTCTTCGTCCATCCTCTATTTTCTGCGAAGTCATACGTTCCTAACCTCACGCCATTGAGACACAGCTGATACCACAACGCAGGGACAAGACCTTTCTGCAGTGCCAAAACACCATCTGCTTTCGCAACAGCATAAAATGCATGAATAAAGCCTCTGTAATGAACGGTGTACATTCCCCGGGCTTGTAATTCACCTTGCAATTGGAGCCTCGTTTTAATGACATCCAATGGATTTGTAAAAAAACCTGCCCCTATTGCAGCAACGCCACCCAACACAAATTCCATTATGTCATTTTACTCACAGACCCAGGCTGCTTTCACAAGCACACATAGCGAGTGAACGATGACCTTTGACTCTCCGGTCTTAATCATTCGCTCTTACTATCCTACATAACCCACATTATGACTTGCGCAACGGCGATGCCGCATTCGAGTGTGTTGTCACGTGGATTAAGTTACAGGGTCACTCGTAGCCTATATGTTGTCGCTTAACCCTTTCGGCCCCAGTTACGTTTTAAAACCTTTGTTATTTATTTATATGTTATACTAAGCCATCATAAATAATGCAACATACAATTTTTTAATGGCAGGTCTATAGAAAGGCCCTGGTTTCACCATGTTTTACACATACGTTTCGTACAGTGTGGAACACTGGCAGTTTTGTACTGGGCACGATGGTGAGATGTACCCAATACAGGCTTGTGATCAGTTTGTATATTTTCATGGG
>Ga0268261_10004040_pt1 | contig 10919 bp, 7 predicted proteins | sample TergutNc150P1_FD_190353 | JGI IMG/M metagenome (GOLD analysis project Ga0268261, IMG submission 190353) | Nasutitermes corniger P1 segment gut microbial community from laboratory colony in Florida, USA - Nc150 P1 (SPAdes) (version 2) | ecosystem: Host-associated > Arthropoda: Insects > Digestive...
GGGCATGGATATTTGTCTGTTGTGAGTGTCGTGTGTTGTCAGGTAGAGGTCTTTGCGACAAGCTGATCACTCGTCCAGAGGAGTCCTACCGACTGTGCTGCATCGTTGTGTGTGATCTAGAAACATCAAGAATGGGTGCTGCATATATATATGACATTAGTCACCTAAGGGTTAAAGCACTATAGACATACACTTTTTATTGTTCAGCTCAGTTTTTTATGACCACAGTGTCATTAACTGCTTAATTTAAGCTTACATTACACCCTTTCTTTACCATACCAGAAAGGGAAGGAATGTTGCTTTTCAGATATTTCCAGGGGACACAGTATGAAGCAAAAGCAATGACATCTTCTAATAAGCCCCCCCCCCTCCCACATTAAACATTTTCCATGTTGTGGAGATAATCTCTCCCTTGATCCCAGGAGGAAATGCTTAGTGTATTTAACTCAACAAGCTCTGGAGTTAATTCAGCATGGTTTTATTTTGATCTCTTATAATTTCCTTTGATCTTATGACCTGGAATATATCTCTCTGCCTGTCTTCTATAAGTGTTGCATACCCTCTTTCATTTGTATAATTCTTCCCTCACCTGCTGCAATGCCTTATGGTAAGGATTAGTTTCTTATAAGAAGTCCCACAGAGTCGGAACTGTCTCCTTTTGCACTGAGAGAAAGAGACACAGCCTCAAAAACATAGCAAATTTCTAACTACGCAAAGGACAGTGTTTAAATAAATTATTTTCTATAACTTCTCTAACCAAGCCTTCGCTACAGAAATTAATTTGTAATAATGTATTTGCTTTTTGCAGTCGCTGTCAGAAGCCTTTGTGAGGTTCCTTGAGAATGAATCGCAGCCTCAACCACAGTTGCGCCTACTACCAGAAGGCCAAGAAGCAACACAGGGTGATGGCAGATCGGTAAGTATATGCCTTTGTCCACCTTTACCAGTTCCTCAGCACCATTGTGAGTTATCATCCATGCACCCCCTCCACCCTTTCCTTCAGCACTGCAATGAATAAATATAATTTGCCCCAGTTGTGATTCTTGTGTTTGTCAAAAAACAACTGGTCCATACAGTAAGTTTGTACATGACATGAAATACAAATTCAGTGAGACATTGTTTGAAACATTTTAAATATAATAGATGTTTAATATTTAATATAACATAGAGAAAACATTAGTTCTCCAAAGTAACTTTGTAAATGGCACAAATTGAACTTATGGTTAGTGATATATGAAACTTAACAAGGAGCATGTTTGTAAAATATAATACCTGTTGAGTCCATCTTCCCATACTTCTTTGTTAACAGGATTCCCCCTCCAATACAGCAGGTGGTTCACACCGTCGGTCACCTCTTCTGCTGTCTGAGGTTCATCTTCCTACATTCACCCAGTTCCCAGTTGGCCGGAACAGTAGTAGCATTCTCAAAGATGTCCTGAAAGACAGCTGACATCCAGAGCTATTGCAGTAGCATTCCCAGTGAGCTCCATATTGAAGTGTAGTTGCTTATTGAAAGCAGCACAAATAATATTCTTGAATATACCAGAGAATAGCAGAGAAAATTTAAGGAATATGGTCGTGAAGAGACCAAAAATTATGTGACGGATATAACACTAGGCAGAATTGCTGTTACTGTTCGTGCAGTTGTCTCTTAAAAGTGACTGATGTCCAACAGTGGAAGTACTGTTGAGATGGGTAAATGTGCAAGATGAGATGCAGTGAAACATAAAGGGCCAAAGACAGTATGAGATATTTTGTACATGCTTTAAACTTCTTAAGAAATAATAAAGAGTTCTGTAAATGTTAGTACACAAGTTTATAGGCATTTCATTGTCATCAAATTATTAACCCTCCAAGGCATGGTGACATCTCTTGTGTGCCTGTGTGAAAGACTGTGATACCAATGGATGTACAGTGCCCATCCTGGTGGGTGACAACTTCCCTCCCTTTTTATTTAACTGCAAACAAATGTGTGCAAGCAAATCTGCAAATGTGCTTAATTACAAAATTTGCAATGTGATAGTAATCTTAAGCAAACGTTTTCTGAAAAGAAATTGCAAGACTTTGATTCCTACTTACCAAAAGAAAGTTCCCTGTGCTCAGATTTTTTGGGTTAAGAATGCTGTTATGTTTGGCAGCACTTATTCATGTGAACAGTTTTCTCCCTTGTGAACAATAATAAGATAAAATCCAGTCTCATTTTATGGATTGCCACTAATATCTCACTGAGGATAGAAATCCTCCACCAGTCCAAATGATGCTAAGTCTCCAGCCAGTCTACAGAAAAGCTGAGGTAAGATTCGACTAAATGTTGTAGTTGTCTGGTAATTTCTGTAGTATAAAATCCAAGATTTTCATTATGATTGTACTAGATACACAGGCATGAAGGGACAGGTAGCATGCAACATACATTGCTGCAAGAGATAGCCAAATAACATCTGAAATAAAATGATGATGATCATGATCATGATAATAATGTTTATTTATGTGCCTAGTCAACAGCCCAACGGCCAATTACAGAAACAGCGCAAACTACATACAGTATACAAGTAATCTATACCCAGAATTTGAGACATTTATTATGACATTGAGTGGTTCCCGATATTCAGTGTGGCAGATTATTGTATTCTTTGTACTCTTGTAAAAGCGATGGAAACATGCTGGTAATTAATAACATGTGATGAAACATATTTTATACATACGCATTTGTTGATCGTACTACATAAGCCAAATTAGTTTGTGGCTGTTCTACCGATGTATTTACCTTTACTTTCATTGCTGGAGTTAATACGAACCGTAGGCACGGGTTTCGCATTGTCGCGTAATCAGCTTCTTAGTACCGCAGATTACCAATAGATGGCAGTACAGTTGTCCATCCGATATCAGTGAGTTTCTAATCTTGCCATGTATGTGGCCAGGGGCAAAGTGTAGTGTATTCGCACTTCAAAAACTGACGTGTGTCGTCTGTGCGTTGCTCTAAGCAGTACAAGTGAGCGTGGCTTGGAAACGTCTAAGAGCAATGCACTTTTGGAATTCAGGGTTTTTTAAGTTCGCATTCAGAAGAGACAAAAAAGAATTGGAATTCTTAGTCAGTTGAAAAAACTGAGTAAATCTAATTATGTGCATGCGCAAAACAAAACGTTTTTAGCAGAACATAACGAGCTACTATTGCCGCTGATAATTGGCGTTACCTTATCGGGTTATGTACGCTAGTTCTGCCCGTCTGCCGTATATAGCGCTCCTATCTCTTGACGGTATTAACGCACGTCTGCCGCATGTGGCGCTGCTGCTCCTCCTCCCACGCATTACACATTACTTGCATCCTCCATCCATTCCATTTATTGCACATGCCTCATTGCACATGACGAGAGGTACGACCGTTACTCCTTTGAAATATTGCTCGCGTTCCCCCTTTCCTCAACATTGCTACTGAGACTGAGTTTAGTCGTTGGTACTATTTATAGTGTTCCTCTATTGCTTCCTTCGGACATTGTTCATATTGACTTAAATTAGTCTTGCGGGTTATTCCTAGCGATCCATACAATTTCTTTCTCTCTCTTTCCCTCCAGCGTATGTGGCGCTTCCTTACACTTCCGTTTCGCCTTCCCTTTGTTCCCTGATATTCCCCTAACGAGACGGACAACGGTTAGCCGTTTGAAATATTCATAGCGTTTCCTTCTTTCCCTCCGGGCTTCGCGCTACGTTTCGTCATCTTCGCGCCGGATGCCAGTATAGCTTTGGTTCTTGCTCTGAGTTCTGTGCTGTGTTGTGATTCGCATTCTTTTTCGCGTTCTTACAAAAATTGTACATTTACAACATTTATAGCGGACATACGTGTTATTTCTGTAATTCGAACATACGAACAGCTCTTCAATTCCAAGCCGTACCTTTGTTCCACAACGTTCCGTTCGGCAACGCTGGGCGCCAACGGTGTTCCTAATAAGTCGGTTCTCGCATTTCTGTTCAGCTACTCCGACGTCGGCATCCAGTGTGGGGCTAATTCAAAGCAGCATGGTTTGCTATAAGTGCTGATCCCAAATGTCCTGGTGCGTCGACACTAACTAAAGGACGGTTGCCGATGATGATGTCGGAGGATCACATCTGCTTCCGCATGCTCTGCTTCCACGTCTATCAGGCACAGTTCATGGTTTCAGCACAGAATTTCATGAAGGTTTTGCTCCTCACGTACAACGTCGTTCACTCATACGAACACGATTGAGAGCACGTGGCGACATATGAAGGCATTCCTCAATCCCTACATTCGGATGGTGGTCTACATCTATCACCTGGCCCACTACAGTTCACAAAGTTCATCGGCATCGTTGCAACCATGGACTGGAACACATCTCACTTCTTTCCAGTCGCTGACTCATGTCACCGTGTCGTGTGCATATCACGACGGATGACGTGAACCGTCATTTGTTGTGCTCTGCGCGCCACGTGCCGCTAAAATTCTGAACTACAGTACCACATCCGAAAGGAGTTCCCCGATAACAGAACGTCGTTCTCCGTTCGGATCATGTTCACATCAAGTAATCTGTGCATATAACCACGGAATATCTATGGCGTTCATTTAAAATGGTTGTAGGTTGGGTGACAGGCAAGCAGGTTTATTGCGTTCAGATTATCGATTAGTGTATATAGATGCAAAAGGTACTTTCCCGCGTGGAGTTATTGACCACGGGCTGCTGTCATTATCGGGCTGCGGTAGAATAGTGAGTATGTGTGCTTTGTGATTGGTCGTGTATTTACGGTTATAACTACTAGAATATGCAGTGATTATATGTAATGAAAGCTTTTATTTTATTTACTTGTCGTATGCTTTATTTACATGTAAAAAACACGTAATTGTGTGTATATGTCTCATTGGGCATAAGTATTCTGTTAAAGAAAACAATCTTTATATTTTAATTAAACGGCCACTTACTGCCACGTACGGCAGGAATTTCATTTTGTTTATTTTGGTCGTGAAAAATGTGAAAATTTTTAAAGTGGACAGTCTAACCTAGAAAACATTGTTCGATTTAAGAAAGAGTGAGAATAATTGTAACCCCAGCGGAAGTGAAATGTTACTGGGGTGACACCTTGTGTGAACTTTGACAAAATTAAGAAAAAAGGTTGAATCTCTTTGTTACTGTAGAAAGAATAAAATATCCAAAACCGGGTTTTGGTATGATTTTACCGCATTGTAAGCTGTGGGAATGTACAGATGGAAGTAGTTCAGTTTCCTGTCTAGTGCCAAGCTTTGTTATGTGATCATTTAATATTAGGTTCTACTACATTTCAGATTCGGCTATTGACTTAACTTGTGACAAGGAGGAAAATTAATAATTGTTAGAGGAAAGGAGTTTGTAATGCAAGACCATTCTCTCTCAAGTAGACATATTTTATAGACCTTTTAAATACTAGTGTTTGAAACTAGACCCGACTTTGACTTGACTGAAACAAAACCTTGTAAGGGAAATAGCAGTCTACAAAAAAAGCATAGTCACAAAGTCCTTACTTCCCCTTTTATGATTACTTCTGAGGTACGCTGTTGAACTTGTGCACTCAATTTGATCCAACTGTTTGCTTGCATTTAGTTGTATAGATCTTGTATGTTAAAGAAAGAATATACAAAGGAAGAATTAGAATATGTTTTGTTGTAAGGGAGATAGTTGGAAAACTGAAGGTATTGCGTGATGAGGAACTATGTGGTTTATGCAGGCCACCTTGTCATAGTGTTTGAAAGCTAGAAAGTTACAATGGACTGGGTGAGTAAGGTTGGAAGAGACAAATGTAGAGCTTTGGTGGGGAATCTTCTTGTACGCTGCACACTTGAAAGCCTGAGTTGAAAGTGGATGGATAACATTAAGCAAAGAGAATATGGGAAGGTGAATGGAAATAGCTGAGAATTACATTTAGTTGTAAGATCTGGTATTAGTGATGCAGAAATTTACATATCTTATCAGAGGCTTAACCCTTTCAATGCTGAATTAAATCCCCTCTGCCATTTGCTGGCATTATTAGGAGCTCACCTTATTTTCCATGTTAGCAAGATAAGGGTTAGTCTGGCTATACATGGTAACTGACTTTCTTAAGTCTTCAATGTGAAATAGTTGTGCACCACATGTAAGTGACATTGGCATTGAAGTAAGAGAATTGATTCCTATAACTGATATTTCTTCAGTTTTGTTTTGCAGATTGGTGCAACATGAGTGAAGCTGAAATCTTGGCTCTGACAGTGAATTTGGGTGCCTCTCTCTATCAGTCACTAAACGTCTTTGATGTGGAGAAGAAAATTGGCAAGGGTCAGTTCAGTGTGGTATACCGTGCTCGTTGTCGAACGGATGGAACTGTTGTTGCACTCAAAAAGGTGCAGATATTTGAAATGATGGATGCCAAAGCACGCCTTGATTGTATGAAAGAAATTAACTTGTTACAGGTAGGTTTTCTGCGTGTTGTACACCTTTGTCACTATCTTTATTTAAACTTACCTGTCTTAACACATCTAGAACAAGTATATAGAACAGATAAATTTATGTAATTGTCTACAATTATTTGTTGTTACTATCTTAGTGCTATTTTGTTGTATTTAGGTACTTGCAGTTTATGTTTTTATTTTGGAATAATTAATGATCGTCCATAACCATATTAACACTGGACAGATTTAACTTCTTTATATACCTTTTGAATGGAGGCACAATGACCATGCTTGACCTGAGAAGTTATAAATAAATCCTGAATTTTCTCTCCTCTTATTTGCATTGTGGATGTCTTTGTATTTGTTATTTAAAATTTGCATTTACATCTGAGTTATATCCAGGTATATTTTGTATAAAAAAAGTGATAGTGACAGGATTAGGGGTTACCAGTGACATGTTATAATACACTAGTAAACGGACTGGAAAGGAATATGTTGAAACAAGGGGCTGATATGATTTCCCAAGTAATGATAAAATATAAACCTAGAAGAAATAAGAGAAAGAAGGGTTTGGTGAAGACTTGTAAACACATGTATAATGATGTTCATGACACATGTGGAGCTGTGTTTATTGCATATTTTTGCCACATTCAGTTTATTAAAGCTAAGGTCCTTTACAATTTTGAAATGCATTTTTCCTCTATTTGAGAGACATCAATAATAATAATAATAATAATAATAATAATAATAATAATAATAATAATAATAATAGAGTCCATCATTCCTTCTAGGAACATAGGTTGTCTATGAGTCCTTTCCACTTCTGCCTATCGGCTGCTAAGAACCTTAGTTCATTCCACCTTCTACCCGCTTCCTTGATTACCGATCTTCTCCAGCTGTTTCTCGGTCTTCCTCTCTTCCTGTTTCCCTGAGGGTTCCAAAGTAGGGCAGCCTTTGGTATCTCTCCATTTTTTTTATGTGTGACCAATCCATCTAAATTTTCTTTTTCTTATTTCTAAATTTATATCTTCTTGTCCTGTTACTTTCCATAGATCTTTGTTGGAAGTAATATTTGGCCACCATATTCTTTATATATATCTTAGACATCTGTTCACAAAGGTTTGTGAGAGACATCCATATTTTTATTTAACTTTTTTATGCATATAGATTTGTTGCATTCATAAGTGCATATTTTCTTATTTTTCAGCAACTAAACCACCCAAATGTAATAAAATATGTCTCATCATTCATTGAAGACAATGAACTCAATATTGTGTTGGAGCTAGCAGATGCTGGAGACCTCTCTCGCATGATCAAACATTTTCGTAAACAACGACGGCTCATCCCAGAGCGCACAATATGGAAATACTTTGTACAACTATGTAGTGCTGTGGAGCATATGCATTCCAAGAGGATAATGCATCGAGGTTAGCTCATTATCACCAGTAGAAATGGATTGTATATTAGTTCATTCCTTTTGGTCTATCCCAGAATACAGTTTGGGTTTCCATTTTTTACACAAACCTTGTTACATAACCTTATTCACAAACACCTTGAAATATCATTATTTAGTAGGAAAATCAGTATATTATTATAAAATACAGGAGGAAGTGTGGAACATGTATATACTGCTCACTTTTTATTATTATTTGTGGCTTGTACATTAGACATTTTACAGCTAGAACAGAGTTGTCTACAGATGAATTTTGGCAACACAGTTTGGGTTTGACTTATACACTCCAATTTTTCATTTCTCCACACACTTCTACAGGAATTTTATTCCTTTCTCATGGTTATTAAACAGTTACATCTCCTACATATGCCAACATCAAATGTAAAATGTCTTCCACAAGATCCTTTGAGCATATTCATAAGTCTTTTACTCCTGTTAGTATGTCCTTTCCATATCACTAAGTGATGTGCTGTTTTTAAGCCCTGAAGCCTCCTGGACTATTTCCTTGCACATGGTTGGAACCATCATATGTGTCACAGTTGCTGTTTCCATCTATTCAGTTAGTACATATATATAAGTATAGTTATATTTTCATTCTAAGTATTGCTTATTACACATCTGTAAGTGTTAGAGGTGTCCTTGTAAGGTAGAATAGTCTAGATCTCTTTGTGAGAAGAGTACAACAGTGTGCACTCTTGTGAACTAGATCCAGATCATATAATAAAACCAACAAATGCACTAATATTAAAATTATGTTTTTACACACAGTCTATCAGAACTGTGACATATTTCAGTCTCTCTTGATCATCTTCAGGGAGTTAAAGCATATACAAAAACATGGATGGATTATTAAATACATTCAAGTTTGTCTATAAAATGTCTGCAGATATTATAGAATTTATTGTAGTAGTGCAGAACTGGTACATGAGATGTGGTTGTTGTAGTCTGACAGATTCTAACAATGGTTCTGGAATGTAACATAAAATAATAATTGTAAATATAATTGCAAGTATTTGATTAGTTATTATACATAGGTAATATGATGGTTGTTTGTATATACCATATCAGGAGGCTGTCAAGTTTATGTTATGGTAGCCAACTAAAACATGCATATATATATATATATATATATATATATATATATATATATATATATGTGTGTGTGTGTGTGTGTGTGTGTGTGTGTGTATATATATGCTTTATTGATGTTAAGAAACTCCCTGAAGATAATCAAGATACATCAAAACATGTCAGAGTTCTGACAGATTGTGTATAAAAATATTATTTTAACATTAGTGCTTTGGTTGGTGTTACTGTATGAATTGTTTATTAATGTACAGACATGAATAACATTAGATGCAGTCCTTTATTTGCAGAAGTTACAGATGATTTTGAATAGGAAGTTGGTGATCAATGTGACTTTTATTACATAAGTTACCATAGATTTTTCTGATGATACTAAGAAAACCATAGCAACTGTAGGATAACTAGTCTTTCTTACAGCATTTGAATTGGAGTACTTGTAAATACAAAGCAAGAATGCTCAGCAGAAAACCATGATGTACAGCAGTGGCACTGGTAAAAAACTAACTCTCTTACCATAATTCCTTTCATGTTGGTTCAAACTGTAAAAATGGTATAGCACTTTTAAAAACCTTTGGTTTCATCTTTGATATACATTATATTTCTCAGCAAGGCCACATTTTAAATGTTTTCATATCTTTGCATTTTATAAGTACCAAAAGAGTGAATATGCAATGAAACTAGTGTGTGCTGTTCAAGTATATTGGTAATATGTAACATTAGTAAAAGTAGAACCTGTCTTAACCCTTAGGCAACTAATGTCATATATATATGGAGCACCCATTCTTGATCTAGAAACATCAAGAATGGGTGCTCCATATATATGTGACATTAGTCGCCTAAAGGTTAATAATTTAACCCTTATCCTGCTAACGTGGAGAAAATGGTGAGCTCCTAATAATGCCAGCAAATAGCAAATGGGATTTAATTTGGGGTTTAAAGGGTTAATACAGTTACTATAAGATCATGGACTTCAATTTCCAGGGCACCTGCTGCATCAAAGTTTATATTCCTGAAAGCAGTAGTTTTGTTTGTGTACTTTGTGCCACAGAAATTATGTAATACGAAATTGTGTAATCTTTGTAAATAACCAACTTTACGCACAATTCCTTTTTCAGGTATGTTTATTTCTATTCTCTACATGTTTTGGGCAGCCATGTGTCCATCATCAGGAGAACTAATTGTATCAATACGACATCTGGTATATGTCGCTCTATATAGATGACCGTCTGGTGTGCAAACCTGCACACCAGACGGTCATCTATATAGAGTGACATATACCTGATGTCATATTGATACAATTAGTTCTCCTGATGATGGGCACATGGCTGCCTGAAACATGTAGAGAACAGAAATAAACATACATGAAAAAGGAATTGTGCGTTAAGTTGGTTATTTACAAAGATTATACCGAGATGCACGGTCAACAGAACATAAAATACGGAATTGTGTATTATTATTGTTAAATCATTCTGCTTCCAGTAGGATTTTGTGAATAGTTGTCATACAGTCAAACGTCTTATTTACCAAAATGAATTGTCTATACAACTGTCAGTGTCACACCACATTTTTTCTGCCCAACAATTACATTTAATGGAATTCAGCCACATAGAAATCAGAATGAACACTGTATGTTTCATAGTCATCATGTCACTAATGTTAGTATGTTCTGTCAGCTGTAATAGATACATTCTCAGTTTCTAGAAGCCTGTTGTGTTACTAGACTAGTAGTTCACTGAACTGAAATTTGTGTATTATTACTGCACACTGCAATGGTAGGATGTTGTGAACACAGAAACACCTAGGACATTTCTGAAAGTGTCACATGTTTTTGAGTTGGATATAATTGATTCTCAGTGAAGCATTTTGAACTTTGGTCACTTATTCTCAGTCTAATTACAACTGTTCTTTCATTTCTTAATACTAAGTAAGTTGGTATAACAAACACGACACATGTTACTGCCTCTCTTGTGTTGGGGG
>Ga0268261_10004041_pt1 | contig 10918 bp, 9 predicted proteins | sample TergutNc150P1_FD_190353 | JGI IMG/M metagenome (GOLD analysis project Ga0268261, IMG submission 190353) | Nasutitermes corniger P1 segment gut microbial community from laboratory colony in Florida, USA - Nc150 P1 (SPAdes) (version 2) | ecosystem: Host-associated > Arthropoda: Insects > Digestive...
AGCCTTCTTATTCCTCATTTCCTTGATGGCTTTTTCCACTTCACTTTGCAAAATATATGGGCCTTTCTCGTCTGCATCTACTTCCTCTTCAGGTTCGACTTCTAGGGTTTCCGGTTGTTGCCACCGCTCTGGCTCAGTGAAACATACGACTACAAGCAGGGTAGTGCTTGTCTGTAATTTGCCGGTCAAAGCAAAATATAAATTTATTACTTTAAATTCTAAATACATAATTTTGAAATGTTCTTGAACTAGTTAATTTCTGTGGTCACTATTTTCACTGTTGAACTGTAGTTAAACCTTGTGGTTATCTAGTACACTTGTATTTTCTATATGCAACATAAATGTAAGTTGTAAAATTGATACCCAATTGGTAATACAATTGTTGTGAATGCTTGTTGATAGAATGTTGAGAATCAAATATATGAGTACCACCTGTTGATACTAATGTTAGTGTTAGTAGCACTCAAATAGTTATCACTGTTCACTGTGGTGCAGATTGTAATTGCAATGAATACAAGGTAATTGTCCCTTACTAGACTGCACTTATATTACAAGTCTTATATGTGACCACATTGATAGAGAACACTGTTGTCTGATTTAAGTGAACACCCTTGTAATGATTGAAACACTTATTTTACTGCCCTTTGCAGTTTTATGCAACCTGTTTGTTACACGATGATTTATAGTTGCGCCTATCGCTACATTTCACTGTGCAAATCATGTATCCTAATTACAAACTCGCACACATGAAAAATATGCATCCTGCATGCTAGGCTCACTTTGAGACACTTTGCAACCTGCTTGCTGAATCTCCGTCTGAGAACTGAGTTTAACTTGTGAGTTGCCGTATGCAAACACACGCATTATAATCGTACGACTCCCTGTGAGCACTGAGTGATTGATTGATGCGTTCACATGCGGAGGCTCCTTTTGAGACACAAATTACACGTCTTGTCGACGCGAAGTACCCAGTGGAACTGAAGCCACGCTACTTGATAGTGTCCCTACTTAGGACAAAGGGTGAACTAGTGCGAGCTGGTTTAGCCACTGCACCACAGTCTTGTGACTCTACCTCGTGACATTGCGTCATCTGCCCAGCCCTAATGTGGCATGCAGGCACTGAAAATAAACTAATATGACACAACTAACTAGCAACCACTGTAATGCAAAATGATGCACAAATTACTACAAAAATTCTAACTCTTGCGTGAACACCGGTCGATTAGGTCGATCGTGTAGTTCTGTAATATAATTCTCCCAAATTTTCAACATTTGACTTTGCTCTACTATTCTATTTCCTTGGGAGTCTTCGATGCCAATATTTTGGATCCCTTGGTTCTCCTTCCAGCCTAGTTCTTTTGTCTTCATGTACATCAAATCGTAACGCCCTGTTCTTTGAAATTCCATAATTTCGTTACATATGTTCTCAAGATATTCCTTTTTGGCATTATCTCTGGCTCTTTTCAATTCGTTCCTCAGCCCCCGGTAGTTTTTCCTGCCTTCTTCAGTGTTGACATTCTTCCATTTCCTTCTTTCATCCATTTTACTGATCATTTCCTGTGTAATCCATGGTTTTCTCGCTCTCTTCTCAACTTTCCCAACCAGATCACTGAGAGTATCTAAGACACATTCCTTTATATCGTTCCACTGCACTTCAACATTCCCACTGTCACAACCAATTGCACCAAGTTTCCCTTCTAGAGTATCCTGCACTCTTTGTTTTTGAGTATATAATTTCTCCAAATCCCATTGTGGTCTTCTCTTTTGGAACCTTATGATTTTCTTCAGTCTGGTGCAGATCTTGGCAACCAGCAAGTTGTGGTCAGAGTCAATATCTGCCCCAGGCAGTGTCTGCACATCTTTCACACTGTTTCTGAATCGATGTTTTATAAGTATGTAGTCCAACTGATGTCGACTCCAATCTCCTGGTGCCTTCCATGTGTACAGTCTTCTCTTAGGCTTCCTGAACCATGTGTTGGTGACAATCAGTCCATTTCTTTCACAGAAGTTAATAAGAATTTGGCCTCTGTGATTCTTTCTTCCTAAGCCATGTGGTCCAACAATGTTCCTGTATGGTTCATCTCCAACAACACTATTCCAGTCCCCCATTATGATGGTGTTTGTGTTACCCTTTCCATCTTCTTCACGAATTTCTTCAATTATGCCATACAACTCTTCCACTTCATCATCTTCATACTCCAATGTTGGCATGTACACTAGCATCATCAAAATATTTATCGGCTCTGCCTGTAGTTTAATAGCGATGATTCTGTCATTATAAACAATCTTCTTAACAACACTTCTCACTACACTTTCATGCACCACTATTGCTACACCTTTTTCAGCCCGTTCACCCCCAGAATAATACACTGTATAATCACCACTTCTTATTTCACCTTGTCCTTTCCATCGCACTTCACTGACACCTAGAATAGACACCTCATTCTTCTGCATTTCATTTTTCAAATTTTCCAAATTGCCTCCTCGATTCAAAGTTCTCACATTCCACGTTCCAATCTTGTAGCTGTGCTGTTCATTCTTCTTTTCTTTGTAATCCTTCTTGCTGTAGTGGGACTTGCTGCTGGATATTTCCCCTAGAAATACTAGCCCCCAGAGATCCGAATGGGGGAGTAGTTTACCTCCGGAGTGTTTTCTCCTCAGAGGAAGCATCTGGCATGTGTATCTCTGTTTTGGGAAAGAAACTACCCAGGAAAAGTAATAATGTGGTAGTATTTCCATTTGCTTTCCACATCGCAGTACAGCAGCCGTTCAAACCACTCTGGTCACGCCTGTTGCTATACGATCTTGAACCATCTCAAGCATCATTTGCTCTGCGCTTCAAGTCGTCACTGATGACGCTGCTTCCGGCATCAGAGGAATTTTTATCGAAGTTCCCTTCTTCTAGGTATTTCTCTTCGTCTGGTTCCTAAATATTAGCCACTTATCTTCAAGTACTGCCCTTCAATAATTTTAAATAACATGGACTCTTCAAAAGAAATCAGTCTTTTAGTCCCTCCACAGCAAATAATAATCACACACATTGATATCTGGAAATCTAATAGGCTACAATCGGTAACTTCTCAGCCTTTTGTGAAGTACCTCTTATCATACAGTGACTAAGAAATATGCTATGTGGGCTTTGGCCCTGTCTTGCATGAAGTACCAGTACATTACTTCTTCTGTTAAAATCCTGAAGAATGGTGTCAGAGTCAACCGAACATAACGGTCAGAACTCACTGTTTATTAAAGGACATGAGCTGCATGATTTTTTTGTGTGCTAATTATACAACGGACTCTGATTATAAGATCACGCAAAACATCATCATCGACTGCACGATGATGTTCAGAAGGGCAGTACTCATTATTTTGGCCATTATGTTCTCACTAAACATAAACTACGCCTCATCTGAGGAAAGCACACGTGCAATTAAGGCATTCTGGAAAGTGATGCTGTGTTGATGGATTAGTGTTTCCTGACGCAGTACCGTTTCTCTGAAATGTCAGAACACACAAAACCAGCAACACAGCATCGCATACCAGAAGACATGAATCATCAACAAAACTGCTGTGGAAACTTTGTATCACACAAAGCACAAGTTCCAAAATAAGAAGTCCACTGTCTACTGACTGCTGAAACCACCTGCAATTTTGGCTTCTTTTATCACATTCTGGATGGCAGATATCTTACACAGCTCTTAACTTTTACAGTTGAAATTTGCCATGTGGGCTGACTCTATGACGCTTGACTGTGATGAGACAATAGGCAGTACGATTTCTCTTTGGGTAAAACATGATGTTGTTATCTCTATTGTCCAACAATGAGTCTGTTATTTGAAATGCTTCCAATATTCCATATACCGTTCTTTTTCATGGCACTCTCAATTTAGTTTTTTTTTTATTTCAGTGACATTTCTACCATGACAGACATTTTGCAAAAGTATTGTATATGAACAATCTTTGTTTAGTTTAATACACTGCAAAAGCAAACAAATAACTCCTGCATTGTGTAACTAAAAACAAATGACCAAGTACCTGCAGTTTGGGTCACAGTGCAGCAGTGGTAACACAGTACATATAACCTGATACTGCATGTTCTAAAGCTTGGCAACATCAGCCATCTACCAACCTGTATTACATAAGCTGCAAAAATTTAAATACAATATACTCACCATTGGAGACAATATTGTGGTCTGTTCTTTCTTAACGATGAGTGATGACCAAGAACCATCTTGATGTAGCTGGATTTCATTTCCATCTACTGGAAGTTTACCAGAGAGAAGAACTTGCTGGAAGTAACTGCAGGGACAAGAAAAGGACAATAAAGTAAGAAAGAGATACTCTACAGAGTACCCCACAGCTTAAATTGCTATATCAATGTTAAGTTATAGATTTTCACTACATAAATGACATTAACAATACAAAACCCATTATGAACAATCAAATTTCATACACATTCGAAATAACATGTAGAATTAATATTTGCTAATGAATGAATTCATGAAGAAAAGAATGGGATGAGTCACATTGTGCAAAATTTAACAGTTGACATAGTACACAACAATTCATGTTACAAAAAAAAATGTATGGCATTCAAAGTTTAGGATATTGGTCTTTTGAAACCATCCCATAATGTTTTGTTACAGAATAAACTACACCCATTCAGCCTAACACAACACAGGTTTATTTTAATTCACACTGTCACCTTGACATGTGTGCTACATGTTTCAGCCTGTACTAAGACCATCCTCAGGCATGTCAGTACAAAAACCTTACAAGGCAGATATAGTAAGAATCTAACAAGCCCCTTGCTTGTAGTCACTATCTTTTATTACATTAAAACATAAAAAACAAAATATACAAGCATTAAACCTAAATAACTTTAAAAATGTATATATAGAGACTTTTATTATATTTTGGTCCTCGTGTATTGTAGTAACAGTTTGTATTAAAATTCTTCTATAATTTTGTGGATTTTAATCGGCATGGCATGTCTCACATAGCATATTCTTTTATAAAATTCTTCTTTGAATCCTGTTTGCAGGTTGTGGGCCAGGATATAACTTAAGGTGGTATATCACTCCATCACCACCTTAAATTATATCCCAGCCCACAACCTGTGAACAGAATTCAAAGTAGAATTTTATAAAAGAATACGCTACATAAGACAATGCCACGCCAATCAGAATATACAAAATCATAGAAGAATTGTAATATGAACTCTAACTACAACACATGAAGACCAAAATATATGGAAAGTCTTTATATATGCATTTTCAAAATTATTTAGGTTTCATACTTTTATATTTCATGTTTTTAACATTATAAAAAATAGTGACTGTAAACAAGGGGCCCCTCAGTTTCTTATTATATCTTTCTTGTAAGGTTTTTGTATTGAAAGGCTGAAACATGTAGCACACATGCGAAGGTGATAATTTGAATTAAAATAAACCTGTGTTGTGTTAGACTGAATAAAATGTAGTTTACATAGGAAATAAGCCTGTACTAGGGTGGTCTGAAAAGTTCTCGGCCTAACAATAAAAAACTGAATGTATAATTTCAAAATTATTTTTATTTTTCAACATAATCTCCCTTAAGACTAATACATTTATTCCAGTGATGCTCCAGCGCCATTATCCTGTCCCTGTAATGGTTCTTCGTAAGATCTGCAAAATACCCCTCTACAGCTGCAATCGCCTCTTGATTGAAGAAAAACACTGACCAGCGAGGAAGAGTTTGAGTTTTGGGAAGAGAGAGAAGTCAGAGGGAGCCAAATGTGGGGAATAGGGTGGATGTTCCAACAATTCATAGTGCAGATCCCTTAATTTTCCCATTGCCAAAACAATTTTGTAGGCGGGTGCATTGTACTGATGAAAGACGATTTTTTCTTTTGCAAACCGGGTCTTTTTTCACGTACTTTTTCATCTAGTCTGGTTAAAAGATTGGAATAATATTCCCCGGTTATTGTTTTACCCTTTTCAAAATAATCAATAAACAAAATGCCCTCAGCATCCCAAAACATCGATGCCGTGACCTTTCCTGATGATGGAACCGACCTTGTCTTCTTTGGCGTTGAACAACCGGCTTCTGTCCACTGTTTTCACTGCAACACCCATCTTGCGCAAAGCCTTTTCATATCCAATTCTTCATGCAAAATATATCCTACATGTACTTTTGAAATGCCTATAGTCTCAGCAATTTCACGCACTTTCATCCCCCGGTCATCCAATACCATATCGTGCACTTGTTCAATGATTTCTGGTGTTGTTGCACTTTTTGGACTTCTTCACATATATCATCTTCAAGGCTGGTACGGCCACGTTTGAACTCGGCAGCCCATTTCTTAACAGCCCATTTCTTAATTGTTGAAAACGAAGGAAAAGAGTCCCCATAAACTTTTATGAACTTCAAATAAATTTCCTTTGGCGTTAAACCTTCTTGTACACAGAATTTTATAACTGCACGATACTCAATTTTATCCATTTTAAGGGATACAGACAACACTCCTGCTTCAGACAGCTGTATAAAACAAACTACTTGATAGAATGACTTGCAATTTCACATGGATGCTTATGACAGATGTACCAACTTTGGAAAAAAAAAATCTTGCCGATATTGTTGCCATCCATGGTCGAGGCCGAGAACTTTTCAGACCACCCACATAATTAGCACTTACCCGTCTATGACAAGGTTATCATACAACGCTGGCTTGTCACATACTGGACACATCCACGTTGGCTTCCTTTCATTCATTTGAAGGTACAAAGAGGCATCAAAACATTGCAGATGGTAGCATGTGGAGGCACGGCAAGGCGTGGTCATCCGCATCTTACCGAGAGGGCATACTAAGGACACACGTAATGATGTAGTAGCTATCTCGCAGTCTGCATCCTCAGAGAGCTTTTCCTTTACTGAAACAGACATATCACTTACTTAGATCATAACAACTGCCTCCTTTAAATTATGTTCTGTGCACTGTTAGTGATGAAGAGCAGAAATTTATGCACTTAGTGACTAGACTGTAAGCTGGACAACCAGGAAATAATGGTTCAATTTCCAAAGTATCCAGACTAGCTGTAGGACACGCCCAGGCTCCTTTTCAGTGGGTGGCAGGGTCTCTTTTCCCAGGGGTGAAGTGGCTGGGGTGTGAAACTGACCAGTCACCAACATCTCATTCTGAGGATAAGAATGAATGGTGCTATACCTCCACACCCTCAATATGCCTTCATGGCTTACACAGGGACAACCTTATCCCTTCCTTGCTATTCTGCACACCTGTGTTGATGTGTGGGTTTAATAGTGGCTTGTGCCTGTGTTGTATGGATTGCATTTACTGGTATTCTGCTGTGTTTTCCTGTTTTAGGCCTGCCATCTATGTTGTACTGGCATAACATATCAAACAATGGATTTTAATTGTCTGTCAGTCTTATTTAAATGTAATTTATCTCAGGCTGTAGACTATATACTGTAGCATCCAGGGGCTCATGGCAGCTCATTGACCACATGCTGCACTCCCCAGATAACATGACTGGCAGACATTCCTGCATGTACTTTACCATAGGGAACAGAGGGTTTTTGTAGACCTTGTGTTTTTTTGTATGCTGGATTGTAAGCAAAAGATGATGGGACAGTGGACTGCAATACTGTAGCAGATATTAGTATAACAAGGTTTGGAGCCTGAGAGATCCAGGACATTCTTGCAACACTAGGCGGACCGTACACTTCACAACAGTGAAGAGCCACAAAGAAATTAGAGCTTCTCCTGAAATGTCTCCACAACTAGATTACTTCACTGTACAACATAGTGATTATTAAAACTATTAGTATTAGGAGATTGCAGTGGGCTATCACTCTTTCACAACCAACCACCCTTCAAAGGTCAGCCTTTCATCTTCCGGCAGCCAAGTACAGCTTGGTTGTCTGCCCATAAGGTAATAAGGGGGGAATAGGGCCCAGGACACCCTGGTCAGGGACACTACAATATATGGTATCTCTACCATGTATTCATATATGCACCCTTCCTGGCTCTTAGTATCATTTCTAATGTGCTGTTATTATCTCCACATGTCCCATCAAAATTACCGTATTTACCCAAATGCAAGATGACTCCTCTCTGAGATGACCCCTCAAAAAATGTCTGCTAAAGGAAAATGTACTTATCTAAATCTAAGATGAACCCCCCCCACCCCAAAAAAAATAAAACGTCTGCTAACAAATATTTTACTACTAATTTCATACACTTAGTACACTAAGCACGTCACATTCTATCTACCTCCACCAATCAGTGTCACTGTCTACATCTTCCCAGTCAGTGCCTTCATTCCTCACACTCACTCCAAACATTCCCACCCTCTTCCCTGCCATTCCACAAAATATCATCATCAGTCTCATCCAGTGCACTGGATATGCAGCACTTCTTAAAACCCTTCACAGTAACTTCTGGTGAGATGCACCACCATGCCATTATGATCCACAATGACTCAACAGTACACTCACATTTCTTGGTTTATAAATGTACTTGATAAAGATATACAATTTTATGCATAGATGGTGTTAGTGGTGTTAATTTAAATACATGTGTTCTGGATTTCTCTGTCTTGTCAGTGGTCTAATCAGTCTGAGTTCATGGCTCTTTTTATGGTTTTTAATTTGTGGAATGGTCCAGGTTTTATTTTTGAGTCTTGTAGCAAATTTTTAATTTTTCAGCAGCCATTTTCCTGTTACTACCCTTGGACTGGATCTGATCTCAGGTGTACATCTTAACAAGTTTCATGTTTGTGTGGTGCCCAGTAACTGAGAATAGCTCAATCTAGATGAGGTGTTTCTTTGTTCACAGATGAAAACAGAGGCAGGTTCTGAAACGTTGTGCTTCTTTAAAAAGTCCCAAAAAAGAAGACCATGTCAGGTAACCTTAGTTGTGTCTGTACTTTTGCATTTCTTGGACCATTAGCTTGTCCCGAAACATCTGTAAGGAATCACCACTCAATGCTGTATAATACCTCAGAAGAGTGGAGATCCCACATGATGATTTAGCGATGCAGGCCATGGTATGGCTCCGCACAGTCCAGTTCAGAGCGATCTGGTTTGTTGCGATGCAGTTCGGCTCTTCACATGCAAATTTAAGACAAACTCACATATTTGAGTGTCAAATTTAGGGTAAAAAACAATGTATTGCATTCGAGTAAAGTACAAAAGTACCCATCAACCAAAGCATACAACATTACATCATGGCACCTATCAACCAAACTATCTGGCATTACATCTCAGAACACAACTGAACAAGGCACTCAGCTCAGTCAACAATTAATGGCCAGTTGGATCCTCTAGTGCATGGTTACTCATGTTCCATATGAAGAAAAACTATGATATCAGCAACATCCACCACAGAAACCTGGAAACTAACAAACTCGATATACTTACTGAGACCCCTCGTGAAGTCTGAATGTCTTACACCTCGAGTCTTCAGTCTTTGTAATAATTCTGAGGACGTCAGTTTTCGAACCAGGTACACAGCTATAGCATAGCCACGTCCATACTCTGTATTCCAAGACACTGTAATGTGGTTTGCTACCGTAGGACTCAGCTTTACCATGGTCGTAATGTTCACTGGACGAGGTGGCCGCTTTGGTTCAACACCAGGTTTGTTTGTCGGAATGGGGTTCTGCAGAATAGCACAAAGAACATGGTGTTGCACACTACAGTGCTATTGACTGTTAGAAAAACTGTTACTAGAAAGTTTATATCTGCCTGAAATAAAATACTATGTATATGTTAGAGTAACAGTGCTTAACTGGCCATTATGCATAACTCCCAGCTGATGAATTAGTACAACTGCCAGTCACTACTTGTAACAAGAGGATAGCTCACTAACACACCACACTGTTCCTCCATGCACTGTTACAACAGACGTCAGTGCACATCTTAAAAAGGATCAGAGTGGCAGCAAGAAAGGGTACCAAAATAACCATGACCCCAAAACCAAGGTTGTGGGGGTGGTGCATCCCCAGTCACTCACCTCAGCAACTGAACAGAAAATACACACACACACACACACACTTTATACACCAAATTGCTTAGAACTCCATGGAACTAAAGGGTGAACATTTATACTTCACACCAAGTACCTAAAAGACAATTTTCATAAACTCACTGACATGGAATTCAGCACACAACAAAAGAACTTCCAGCACAAGGCCTAACTCAGCTAACAATTTAAGCTTACTGAATTTTGTCTTCAAACAGACTTGCAATTTTAAAGGACAATTTTAACATATGCAAACAAAGTATTATTTGTTGTATTAATTCACAGTCAAGTAAAAGATAACACACACAAGTTTTATGAGTTCATACATATCACAAGGTTTTCAGAGCATTGAGATCATAGCCCTACTAGGTGCATTATGTGTGAACTGCTATTTCCTTTATTTGTTCTTGTGTAACAGTCCCGAAGATGCCTTAGAACAGTGCTTTTCAAGCTTCTTTTTTCCTCGTGTACCACTGCCACAACACAAAACATATACATGTACCACTAGGTACTGCAAATATTAATGCCTACTTTCAGAATACTGTCTACCAGGATATTTATCTGGTTGGCAAGTTTGGAGTCTTCAAACCTGCCAACCAGTAAAACAGCATTGCTGTGGCAACCTTAAGTTTTGGAGTTGCTACTTTTCTACTTTAACATGATTAGATTACAGGAGAGAGAGGTATTTATATTTGAACACTGAAACAGTACCTTGGTATACACTTTACAAATGTTTTTTTTCTACATTTCAACACATTTAAAACAATCTTAACCCTTAACCTGCTTGCGCCCACTACAGTGGGCGCTCGTATTAACCCTTAGGCTACTAATGTCATATATATATATATATGGAGCACCCATTCTTGATGTTTCTAGATCACACACGACGACGCACAA